>Ga0136652_1000423_pt1 | contig 20570 bp, 15 predicted proteins | sample ConPoolayeEmetaG_FD_94864 | JGI IMG/M metagenome (GOLD analysis project Ga0136652, IMG submission 94864) | Hot spring microbial mat communities from California, USA to study Microbial Dark Matter (Phase II) - Cone Pool mat layer E metaG... ...
GCAGGAGTGAGCTGTCATGACCGAACCGTCTGCCGACGCCAGGCGGCCGACCTGAATGCTCGTGCAGCCCCATTCTTGGTCCTGCCAATCGGCGAGGCCAGTCTCAGGGGTCGAGATCAACCGTAGAGAGCCGATGGCCAGGACGATGAAGAAGGCAAAAACGACTCCCGGTTTCCGTTTTGGATCAGCTTTTTTCATCGTTTCTTCCTTTCAGGTTGAAAGCTTTCTCCATTATGAAAATCCTGCGCCGGGATGTCAATGACAGAGATGAATCGATTCGAAAATCAGGAAAGGATGAGGAAAAAGAGAGGTGGTAGCGGGGGCTGGATTTGAACCAGCGACCTCCGGGTTATGAGCCCGACGAGCTACCAGACTGCTCTACCCCGCGGTACCTGCCTTATTATAGCAAAACTCGGCGTCTTGTCAAAAATTTTTCACCCTTGGGCAGGCTTCTTATTTTTTGTGGTTCTTCGAAGGGACACGGGCTTGGAAATGGCTCTTCCCGCATCCGATGCTAAATTCCCGCTCGATTTCGAGAAGACGGCGGATCTGAAAATTGGAAGAGAATTTATCTTGACAGGCGCCAAAATCAGTCAATATAATTGAGGGCTTGAATATGGGAGTCGTTATTTTTTTTCTTTTATCGTTGCTGAGCGTCGGCTCTGTCCTGGCGATGATTTTTATAAAAAATCAGGCCTATAATGCCCTCCTTTTGGTTCTTGCCTTTGTCAGCTTAGGAGGGCTGTTCGGCCTCCTTGACGCGCCATTCGTCGCCGCAGTTCAAATTCTCATTTACGCGGGCGCGATCATGGTTCTATTTCTCTTCGTCATCATGATGATCAACCTGAAGCACGGCCTGGCGGCAGAAAAAAAGAAACACGCTTTTATCATCGGGATCGTGCTGGCGGCCTTCCTTTTGTTGGAGTTATTTTTGGCCTGGAAGCGGGCCTTTTCTTCGATCGAGCGCCCAACGAAAGAGGCCCTGGGAGGTCCGGCTGGTCTGGGGCGGCTTCTCTTCACCGATTATCTTTACGCTTTTGAGATCACTTCGATCCTCATTATCGCTGCCCTCGTCGGGTCGATCGTCCTGGGAAAAAAGAAAGGGAGAGAATGATTCCGCCGAGCTATTTTATTGTTCTCAGCCTGATTTTGTTCGTTCTCGGAATCGTCGTCTTTTTTGTCAAACGAGATCTAATCACCATGTTCATGGCGGTCGAGGTCATGCTCAATGCCGCCAACCTGACCTTTATCGCCCTAGCCAAAGCTTCGGCCAATCTCAGCGGTCAAGTCATCGTTTTTTTTGTCATCACCGTCGCCGCGGCCGAAGCGGCGGTCGGCCTGGCCATCATTATGCTCGTCTTCCGCCAGCGAAACTCCGTCCTGGTCGAGGAAATGCGCTCGATGAAAGGCTGAAATGACCGACTTTTTCTGGCTCATCCCACTCCTTCCCGGAGCGAGCGCTCTCCTTCTCGTCATCTTTGGCCGCTGGCTGCCCAAAAAGGCAGTCTCCTGGCTCGCCTGCCTGTCCGTATTGGCCTCTTTTTTGATCTCCCTGGTGTCCTTTTTCGGACTGACCCGGATAGCACCGGAAAACTTGCCGCTCGTCAAATTCTTCTTCCGCTGGATCGAGGCCGGCGTTTTTCGGGCGGATTTTTCTTTTCAATTCGACCCTCTTTCTTCGATCATGACTCTGGTCGTTACCGGCGTCGGATTCTTGATTCACCTCTATTCCGTGGGCTATATGGGCCAGGACCGCAGCTATACCCGGTATTTTGCTTATCTGAATCTTTTTACTTTCGCCATGCTCATTCTGGTGATGAGCTCGAACATCGTTCTTCTCTTTGTCGGCTGGGAAGGAGTTGGGCTGTGCAGCTATCTCCTCATTGGATTCTGGTTTGAGAGGCCAAGGGCGGCGAGCGCGGGGAAAAAGGCCTTTCTCGTCAATCGGATCGGTGATGCCGCCTTTCTTCTTGGGATCTTTTTTATCGTCTCGAACATCGGAAGCGGTGAGTTTCGGGAGATCAACGAGGCCGTGAAAGCGGGCGGCGTCAGCCCGGCTCTGGCGACCCTCGTGGGCTTGCTCCTGTTTGCCGGCGCGACCGGGAAATCGGCTCAGATTCCCCTGTATGTCTGGCTTCCTGACGCCATGGAAGGCCCGACACCTGTGAGCGCCCTCATCCATGCCGCGACGATGGTTACGGCCGGCGTTTACATGGTCTCGCGAATGAGCTATGTGTTCAGTCTTTCCGGAGCGGCCCTGGAAATCGTCGGGATCATCGGCGGGCTGACAGCTGTTTTCGCCGGAACCATAGCCATCGCTCAGAATGACATCAAGCGAATCCTGGCTTACTCGACGATTTCTCAAATTGGCTATATGTTCATCGGCTGCGGCGTGGGCGCATATGCGGCCGGGATGTTTCACCTTTATACCCACGCGTTTTTCAAAAGCCTTCTCTTCCTGGCGGCGGGAAGTGTCATGCATGCTCTCTCAGGAGAGCTCGATATCCGCCGCATGGGAGGGCTGCGACGCCATCTCCCCCTCACCTATCCCACGTTTCTGGTCGGGGCCGTCGCCATCGCCGGCGTCCCGTTTCTCTCGGGGTTTTTCTCGAAGGACGCCATCCTGACTCGAGCTTTTGCTTCCGGCCATTATCTCGTCTGGGGCCTGGGCATCGTCGGGGCGGTGCTGACGGCATTTTACATGTTCCGTCTCGTCTTTTTGACATTTTTCGGCGAGGAGCGGCTTGATCACGAGGCCGGAGCGCATCTTCATGAATCCCCGCCGGTGATGACCGTCCCGCTTGTCGTGCTGGCATTTTTCTCCATCGTTGCGGGTTATGTCGGGCTTCCGGTTGTCTTCGGCGAGAAGGCAGATCTTTTCAGCCGATTCCTTGAGCCGGCTTTGCGTTCATTGCCCGGAGGCCATCTGGGAATCGGGACGGAATGGCTGCTGATTCTGGTTGCTGCGGCTTTAGCTCTGGCGGGAATTTATTGGGCTTATTTCTTCTATTTGAAATCTCCCCAGACTCCTCACCTCTTCGTTGCCCGCTTTCCCCGAATGTACAGACTTCTTTATAACAAATATTATGTCGATGAAGCCTACGAGAAGCTTTTCGTCCGTCCTGTCGTCAGAGGATCGGAATTCGTCTATGACGGATTCGATCTCCGGGTCATCGACGGAACGGTTAACGGCGCGGCTTCCGCCGCCGGGTTTTCCGGACGGATTCTAAGCCTTTTTCAGAGCGGCCTGATCAAGGATTACGCTCTGATTTTTCTTCTCGGCGTGGTCCTATTTGTGGGCTGGTTATTGATGTAGAAAAATGAGCTTTCCGATACTCAGCTTGGTGACCTTTCTCCCGCTGGCCGGGGCCGTTTTCTTGATTTTTCTGCCGAAAGAGAAACCGCTTCTCCTGCGCAGGATAACGTTGGCTTTTGCTTTGGCGACTTTCCTTCTTTCGCTTTTCCTGGCGATCGAATTCGACGCTGCGATCGCAGCGCCCCAGTTCGTGGAACATTCTTCCTGGCTCGGCTATGGAATGGATTATCATCTCGGGGTCGATGGAATCAGCCTCTGGCTTATTCTCCTGACGACTTTGCTCGTGCCGATCGCGATTCTTTCTTCTTGGACCTCCATCCGGGACAAGGTCAAGGAATTTCACATTTTTATGCTTCTCCTCGAGACGGGAATCATCGGGGTCTTTGTCTCCCTCAACCTGTTTCTCTTTTATGTGTTTTGGGAAGCGATGCTCATTCCGATGTACTTCTTGATCGGAATCTGGGGTGGGCCCCGTCGGATTTATGCCACGGTGAAATTTGTCCTGATGACGATGTTCGGAAGCCTCTTGATGCTCGTCGCCATTTTTGTCCTCTACGCTTATTATTACCGCGCCACGGGGACATATTCGTTCAATCTTTTCGATCTTTACGGCCTGATGCTCAATCCTCGCGTCCAGAGCTGGCTTTTCCTGGCTTTCTCTCTTGCCTTCGCCATCAAGGTTCCGATGTTTCCATTCCATACCTGGCTGCCTGATGCTCATGTCGAAGCGCCGACCGCCGGCTCGGTCATTCTGGCCGCAGTGCTTCTTAAAATGGGAACGTACGGTTTTCTTCGCTTCGCTCTGCCGCTTTTTCCCGACGCCCTGGAGAGGTTTCTGCCGCTGCTTGCCGTTCTGAGCCTTGTCGGGATTATCTACGGCGGGTTGATGGCCTTGATTCAGAAAGATATCAAATCGCTCGTCGCCTACTCGAGCGTCAGTCATATGGGCCTCATCATGCTGGCCGTATTCGCCCTCAATCGCGAAGGGATTCAGGGTGCGATCTACCAGATGCTCAATCATGGGCTCAGCACCGGCGCCCTGTTCCTGATCGTCGGCATTTTGTATGAGCGGGCTCATACCCGGTCGATCAAGGATTTCGGCGGCGTGAGCAGCCAAATGCCGGTCTTCGCCGCGTTTTTCCTCGTCTGTCTCCTCTCCTCGGTCGGGCTTCCCGGCCTCAACGGGTTCGTCGGCGAAGTGCTCTGCCTGTATGGAATTTTCAAATCGAACACCTTTCTGGCCGTTCTGGCTGTTTCCACGGTCGTCCTCGCCGCCGCTTATCTCCTCTGGATGTTCCAGCGAGTGATGCATGGTCCGGTCGTCCATGAAAAAATCCGTTCCTTCCGTGACATGAACGGCCGCGAAATCGGGTTTCTCGTGCCGATCGTCATCATGATGTTCTGGCTGGGGATTTATCCTCAAACGTTCTTGCGGAAGATGGATGCCTCTGTGGCCTTTCTGGTCAATCGAATCCAGCATCGGGAAAAGGTTTTTGTGCGGCAGGATCGCCGTCTGGATCAGCCGGCGGGTTCATCTCTAGAGAGCGGGTCGGTCTCCGATGCGGGAATCCGTTTTCAGGAAGCAGGCGGGAGAAGGCAAAATGAATAGCCCGGTTGCCCTTTTCCCTCTTTTGATCGTCGTTTTGGGCGCCCTCGTCGTCCTTCTTCTCGAGGCGTTTGTGAAAAGAGAGGAACGCGGTTACCTCGGCTCTGTGGCTCTCCTCTTCCTTATCGGCTGCGGAGCTCTCAGCGCGAGACTCTGGAACAAAGGGTTGACCTATTTTCGAGGGACTCTTTCGCTCGATAAGCTGGCGGTCTTCCTGACTCTTCTCTTTTGCCTTGCCGTCTCCCTCGTCATCCTCCTCAGTCTGAAATACATCCGCCAGCACGACGCCAACCACGGGGAAATTTTCGCGCTCTTGCTCCTGGCGCTCTCCGGCCTGATGATCATGACTTCCTCGTCCGATCTCCTTGTCGTTTTTCTCGGTCTTGAAGTCCTCTCGGTCTCGAGCTACGCCTTGACCGGCCTTAGGAAAAGCGATGAAAAATCGGTCGAGGCTGCCTTAAAGTATTTTCTCCTGGGAAGCTTCGCCTCGGCTTTTCTTGTTTTCGGCCTGGCTTTTCTCTATGGAGCGACGTCATCGATGGCCATCCCGGAAATCATCGCCGTTCTCTCCGCCGGCCGGTCGATTCTCGGGCTCGTCGGGGTCGGCTTTTTCCTCATCGGAATCGCTTTTAAGATCGCTGCGGTTCCATTCCATATGTGGACTCCTGATGTCTATGAGGGTGCGCCCACTCCGGTCACGGCCTTCTTTTCTGTCGGAACGAAGGCGGCCGGCTTTATCGTTTTGCTCCGGTTCTTCCTCCATTTCTGGCAGGCTGTTCCCGAATCGAGCAGGATCTTCTGGGGAATCTCCGCTCTCAGCCTTTTGACCATGGTGATCGGGAATCTCGTCGCCCTGAGACAGAGCAACGTCAAAAGAATTCTCGCCTACTCCTCGATTGCCCATGCCGGTTATCTTCTTCTTGCCATTTTGGCCCGTGACGCGAGCGGTCTGATCTTCTACCTGACCGCCTATCTCTTCATGAACACGGGAGCCTTTGCCGCTGTCATTGCTCTCGCCAAGCCGGGTCAGGAATATCTCGAGCTTGAAGACTATTCAGGAATCGGATTCAGATATCCCTGGATCGGCGGGACCTTGACCGTTTTTCTTCTCTCTCTCGCCGGGTTTCCACCGACGGCCGGCTTTCTGGCGAAATTTTATGTCTTCAGTGCGGCGGTTCGGGCCGGGCTCATCCCTCTGGTCATCGTCGCAGTCCTCACCAGCCTCATTTCCGTTTTTTATTACCTCAGGATCGTCGTCACCATGTATATGAAAGAGCCCTCCGTGGAGGTTTCGATCGAGGCGGAAAATCCGGCCATTTTCCTCGTTCTCTTTCTTTGTCTCTACGGCGTCCTTCAACTCGGGATCTTTCCAGGGAATATCTTAGTTTTTGTCCGCCAAGCGGCGGCCTCGCTTGGTCTCTAAGAGAAAAGAAATCAGCCTTTGGCCGATTGTCGGGCGATGAAGAGAGATCGCCTGGAGGCGGGCAGAAAAAATTTTTCGTCGGTCGGACAAGATCTCCGATTGATCGATGGGCCAGAAAATTCGACTGGGAACAGAATTGAGTTCGGGCCTGCCGCCAGCTTCATGATAAGGAGGGACGGGTGATGAAAGGATATTTTCAAAGAGGACGAGCCGGTGCTCTGGCCGTTCTTTTTCTTCTTTTCTTTTCTCATCTTCAAGCTCAACCTCTTCCGGCCAAAAAATGGTGGTTGGAGGCGGAATCCGGGCCGGTTTGGGCCGGCGATTGCGATGTCGCAGTTCCCGGCGACCGGGGGACCCGGTTCTCTCTCACCGATGATTTGAAAACGGGCAGTCGAGCGTTTCTCCGTCTTCGGGCCGGCTACCAGCTCAGCCGACGGCATAGCCTGGTCGTTCTTTTCGCTCCGCTCACGCTGACGGGATCCGGTAACGTCGCCTTTCCGATCGAATTTTTCGGCTTGACCTTCCCGGCTGGAACCGCCCTCCGCTCGGTTTACCGTTTCCATTCCTACCGGATGAGCTATCGGTACAGCCTGAAGCGCCAGGAGAAAGTCAATCTTGGGATCGGGTTGACGGCGAAAATTCGGGATGCGGCCATCAGTCTGGAAGGCGGCGGCCGGAAGAGCGAGAAGACGAATGTGGGATTCGTCCCCCTCCTGAATTTTTTCCTGGAGTGGAAGTTTTGGAATCCCTGGCGGTTTCTCCTTGAGGCCGATGCGCTGGCAGCGCCCCAGGGTCGGGCCGAGGACGTCTTTCTCGGTCTGGTCTATCAAAAAACACCGGCCTGGTCTTTCAAAGCCGGTTTTCGGGTCCTGGAAGGCGGAGCGGATAATCGGGAGGTCTATAATTTTGCCTGGCTGAATTATCTCGTTCTGGGGGCGACGTTCTATTTCTAGCCGGGGAGAATTCCCGGCCGCCGGTGGACACGCTTTTTCATTTGACGATGGAGAGGCGAATTCGATGATGTTTTACCGGCCTCTGATTTTTCAAAGAAAGGAGAAAAGAAGGCATGGAGAACAGAAGGCATTTGTCAAGCTTAGGAGGCAGGGTTTTCGCTACCGCCGCCTGGCTCGTCCTGGCCGCGCTCGCTCAAGCGAGCTCCTTGCCTTTAGTCCGGCCGGAAAAGGTCGGGCTTTCGACCGAGCGTTTGGGGCGCTTGACCCGCCTCATGCAGGAATATGTGGACGAGCGAAAAGTCGCCGGACTTGTCGTCCTTCTCGCTCGGGACGGCGGGGTCGCCTATCTTCAGGCCTTTGGCAAGGCCAATGCCGCCAAAGGTCTGCCGATGAAAACCGACTCCATTTTCCGGATTGCTTCCCAGAGCAAGGCCGTGACGAGCGTGGCTGTCATGATGCTCCATGAGGAGGGGAAATTTCTGCTTGACGATCCCATTGCCAAATACATTCCTGAATTCGCCGCCGCCCGAGTCGCCGTCCCGACAACGGAGAAAAGCGTCAAAGGCTACACCACGGTGTCGGTCAAACGCCCGATCACGATCCGCGATCTTCTGACTCATACGGCCGGAATTTCTTACGGCGATGGTCTGGCTAAGGAGGAATATGCAGCGGCCGGAATCCAAGGCTGGTTTCTCGCCGACCAGACGGTTCCCATCGGGGAGGTCATCAAGAAGCTGGCCACGCTGCCCTTCGACGCTCAGCCGGGCGAAAGGTTCGTCTACGGGTATAACACGGATATCCTTGGATACCTGGTGGAGTGTGTTTCGGGAATGAGCCTGGCTGAGTTCATCGAGAAGCGAATCACGGGACCCTTGGGAATGACGGACACGCACTTCTTCTTGCCTGAGAGCAAGAAGGATCGACTGACCGTCGTTTACAGCCTGGATGATAAGGGAGAGCTCAAAGCGGCCGATGATCCGCGCGACAAGTTTTACGTCGAGGGGCCGAGAGTCTGCTATTCGGGCGGAGCCGGACTCCTCTCCACAGCAGAAGACTATGCTCGCTTTTTGCTCATGCTCCTCCAGGGAGGAGAATTCCGAGGAGTGCGTCTTCTCAGCCCCAAATCGGTCGAGCTCATGACGGCCGACCATGCCGGTCACCTCTATGGCGCCAGCGGACTGGGACTCGGGTTCCGGGTGACGGACAGGTTAGGCCGCGACGGCCAGCTCGGCACGGTCGGCTTGTTCGGCTGGGGCGGCGCCTACCACACGACTTACTGGGTGGACCCGGCAGAAAAGCTGGTGGCCGTTCTGATGACTCAGCTCAGGCCGGCAACGGGCAGCGATCTTCACGGCAAGTTCCGGACACTCGTTTACCAGTCGATCGTGAGATCCTACGAAAAACGCTAAGCCGGGGGCGCTTTTTTTGCTTCTTGCTGCACGGCTTCGAAAATCCGGAGGAAATTCCCGCCGAGGATCTTTCGAATATCGCCTTCCGAATAGCCGCGCTTTTGCAGCTCCTCGGTGATCAGGCCGATTTTTCCGATATTTTCCAACCCGAACGGGGTGTCGGAAATGCCGTCATAATCCGATCCCAGGCCGACATGATCGGCGTTTCCGGTGATTTTTACAACATGGTCGATATGGTCGACGAGCGTCTTGACGTCTACGGGAGGAAAAGACGAATGTAGCTCCTCCCTTCGCCGTTTGAATTCCGTCATGACCAGGCTGCGGATGTCTGGGCTGGCGCGCCTGAGCGCCTCGAAGCCGCCCGGAAGGCCGTGCCTGGCGGCGACCTCAGCCAGAAGGGCGTTCTCTTTCTTCTCGATTTCGGCGTTGAGAAAACCGGGCAGAAAATTAATCCCGATCATTCCGCCCTTTTTCGCCAAAGCCCGCAGCATGTCATCGCTCATGTTTCGATGGTGGTTGGAGAGCGCCCGGCAGCAGGAATGAGAGGCAACGACCGGGGCTCGGCTGGCTTCGATGACGTCCCAGAATGTCTCGTCGTGGACGTGGGAGACGTCGATAATCATGCCCAGTCGGTTCATCTCTTCGATCACTTGGAAGCCAAAATCCGTCAGGCCCCCGAGTTCGGCCGAGGGGTCTCCCGAGGCATCGGCCCAGTCCGTCCGAGTCCAATGGGTAAGAGTCATCAGCCGCACTCCAAGGCGATAAAAAATTCGAAGGAGGTCGAGGTCGTTTTCGATCGCATATCCTCCCTCGATGGCGATGAGGACGCCCGTCTTGCCCGAGTTCTTCAAGCGAAGAGCATCCTCGGAGCTTAAGACGACCCCCAGGTCGGTGGAATTTTGCCCGACAAGCCGATGAAGAGCTTCCACCTGTTTCAGGATCCGCGAAGCTGCCCGGGATTTCTCCACCTCCCCCGACGGCGGCGGCGCATAGCAGGCAAAAACTTGGAGGTCGACCGCTCCCTTCTTAAGCTTGGGAATGTCGATGTGACCGGTCGGCAGGTCCTGGCGGAGATCTTCGCCGTTAAGAACCCGGGCGATCGTGTCGCAATGCAAATCGGCCACGAAAGCGTCCTTATGGACGAATTCGGCCCGAAAGCGCCGGTCGAGCAAGTTTTCCTTGGAATTTGCTAGGTGCTTGAGGGCGTCGATGTGATACTGCGCAGCCAGCCGCAGAAGCTCCGGGTCGATGAGCTCGGGACGGTCACCCGGACAATGATATTCAGGATGCTCATCGTCGAGCTCCCGAGTAAGAATCTCTCCTGTGCGCAGGCTGAAAGCGGCAACTCCTTTGGCCCAAAACGAGGTGTGATCGGAGCCGCGGTAGTTCGGCCGGGGCTTGAGTCGCCTGTTCGTTTCCTGGTCAAGGCCCTGCCTGATGAAATTGTAAAGTCGACTGTATTCCCACATCCCTCCGACGAGAAGATCGGAATCGCCCATGCCGACCATATCGACATTAAGGTAAGCGACCGTCCTCTCCAAAGGATAAAGGGGATGGTCGACGTAATGCCTTGAGCCGACGAGGCCGAGTTCCTCGCCCGCCCAGGAAGCGAAAACAAGCGTTCGGTCCGGCTTGAATTTTGAAGCGAGGAGCACACGGGCCGTTTCCAGAAGGACGGCGGCGGACACGGCGTTATCATCGGCCCCGGCATAGACCAGTCCGTCGAGACCGATCCCCAGATGGTCGAGGTGGCCTCCCATGAGGATGAATTCATTCTTCAGCCGGGGGTGTCGCCCGGGAAGGAGACCGATCACGTTCACCGCCCGCCTCTCTTCTTGGACAAAGTGAGTTTCCATAAGAACCTCGGTGCCAACGGGAAAAGAGCACGGGACGGCATTGCGCAGGATCTTGCTCGTCGCATCCTTCCAGCTTTTCTTGGCGACATAGAACAGGTCGTCGAGAAAGTTTTTTCCCGCTCTCATAACAAGGAAATCCGGCGGGCATGTTCCCGGCTTGAGCGTCGGTTGAGGTCTTTGGGGACCCGGACCAGTGGTCAGCGGAGGCACGTTCATTTCGATAAAGCCCACGGCTCCCCTTTCAGCGGCCAGACGGACTTTCTTTTCCAGGGTCCACTCTTTAGCCGTTTTCTCGTCGAAATGGCGGGGGGCATTCGGCAGCGCAATGACGATGCGTCCTTTGAGATCAAGATCGTGATAATCGTCCCAGGGCGGATTTTCCGTGACGATGCCAAATCCGGCGAAGACGGCGGCTCCCTGGCGAACACCCGAGCCTGTCCCGATAACGGGCTGAAAATCTCGGTCTCGGCCCGGAAAATAAGCGCGATGCTCCGGCGAGATTATTTCGAGCCGATGAGGCGGTTCAAAATTCCACCAGTTCTTGAAAGGAACCTCCATGAACCAGGTGCCATTTTCTCCTCCAGGCCGGAGCCCGATTTCCTTCATTTTGGAGGCCACATAATCCGCCGCTTTCGCGTACCCGGGAGTGCCCGATTTGCGGCCCTGGAGCTCGTCTGAAGCTAAGTAACGGACATGTTCATAAGCTTTTTGCCCGTCGGCCCGAACTTCAGCCTGAAGATCGGCCGATAAAGCGGTGGAAATCAACGATAGCGCCAAGATTTTCAAGCGGATGTTTTTCATCGGATCAATCCTTCTAACGAAACCGGATCATAAAGGGAACAATCGGTCGATGTCAAACCGGAGGGAGAACGTTATCCAGAAAAACGCCCGCTGCCTTGACATCGTCGTTCTCCGGGTGATATTTTCAGGCCGAGGAGGAAACCAAATGCCGACTAAGCCGAAAAGCCCACTTCTTCCGTTTGGCGATCAGCAAACAGCCCCCTGGTACGGCAAGGATATTCTTTCCGTCAAGCAGTTCAGTCGCTCCGATTTAGAATATATCATCGACGTCGCCCACGAAATGCGGATCATGGTCGAGCGGATCGGGACGTTCGACCTGCTGAAGGGGAAAATCCTGGCCAATCTGTTTTACGAGCCTTCCACCCGGACCTCGTCCTCCTTTATGGCGGCCATGAATCGACTGGGCGGGGCCGTGATCCCGATCAATGAGGTGAGATATTCGTCCGTGGCCAAGGGAGAAAGCCTTCCCGACACTGTCCGCACGCTCGAATGTTATGCCGATGTCATTGTCCTGCGCCATCCTGAAGTCGGTGCCGCAGCGATGGCGGCAAAATACTGCCGCAAACCGATCATCAACGCCGGCGATGGAGTCGGCGAACACCCCACCCAAGCCCTCCTCGACACCTTCACCATCAGCGAGGAGCTGGGAAGGCTGGACGATCTGAATATCACCATGCTCGGCGACCTGAAATACGGCCGGACGGTTCATTCGCTGGCCCGAATGCTGACCCTGTTCAAGGGGATCACGCTGAACTACGTTTCGCCCGAAATCCTTCGCATGCCCAAAGACGTGATGGATGAGGTCGCCGAGAGAGGCATCCCGCAGACGGAGCATACGACGCTGAAAAAAGTTCTCCCCAAAACCGATGTCCTCTATGTCACCCGGGTTCAAAAAGAGCGATTTGATGATCCGGTCGAATACGAAAGCGTCAAGTCGGCTTACACTATTACTCCTCAGACGATGAAAGCGGCGAAAAAGAGAATGATCGTCATGCACCCCCTGCCCCGGGTGAGCGAGATCAGCCTGGACTTTGATGACGACTCGAGAGCGGCTTATTTCCGCCAGATGGAGTACGGGCTGTATGTCCGGATGGCGCTCCTGGCCATGGTCCTCGGCAAGGCCTGACGAACCCCCTTGGGAAGAAAAGCTGGAGCGGGCCGTAAGCCGAATTCTGTCTCCCGCTTTTGGCGGGCGGCGGTTATTTGTCTCGCCTTCCGATTACCCGGAAGTTCAAGCGACCCACCCACCCCAAGGGACGGGCCATCCCGTGGCGGGGCTCGTTTGGTCTTGCTCCGGATGGGGTTTGCCGTGCGCCCGGTGTCGCCACCGGACCGGTGAGCTCTTACCTCGCCTTTTCACCCTTGCCGGAAAGGAATTGCTTCCTTCCTTGGGCGGTGTCTTTTCTGTGGCACTTTCCGCCGGTCGCCCGGCGTCGCGGTTAGCGACCATCCTGCCCTGTGGAGTTCGGACTTTCCTCCCCGCTCTTCTCGGTGAGAGATAACGGGGCAACCGCCTCGCCCGCTCCAACCGTTATTTTTATACCATATTGAGCCAATTTTTTGTAGAGGTTACTGCGCGGCGTGCCGATTTCCCGGGCCGTTTGGGAAATATTCCAGTTGTTTTTCTTGAGCCTGGCCAGAATAAAATTCTTTTCTGCCAGTTCGCGGTATTCTTTCAACGTCTTGGCCTCGCCAGGATCCGGAACAGTCGTCTTGGCCGTCTGGCTGATCTGCTCCGGCAGGTCGGCTTTGGTGATGATGTCCGATTCCGTCATAATCATCAGCCGTTCCACGGTATTCTTGAGTTCGCGAACGTTTCCCTTCCAGGGATATTTCATCATCTCCGCCAGGGCTTCAGGCGAAAACCGTTTGGGCCTGAAATTGTTCTCTTCAGCGAAATTCCGGCAGAAATAGTCGACCAGGAGAGGGATATCCTCCGCTTTCTCGCGTAAAGCCGGCGAATAGATCGGAACGACGTTGAGGCGGAAGAAGAGGTCGTCCCGGAAGCGGCCGAGACTGATTTCCTTTTTCAGGTCCTTGTTGGTGGCGGCGATAATGCGGACATCAACCTTGTCCACGCTGGCCGAACCGACTCTCTGGACTTCGCCCTCTTCGAGAACCCGGAGGACTTTGGACTGAGTTTTAAGGCTCATGTCTCCGATTTCATCCAGAAAGATCGTTCCTCGGTGGGCCTGCTCGAACTTACCGCTCTTGCGCTCGGTGGCGCCGGTGAAGGCTCCTTTTTCGTGGCCGAAAAGCTCGCTTTCGATCAATTCCTCGGGGATGGCCGCGCAGTTGACCTGGACAAACGGCTCCCCGGCCCGCAAGCTATGACTGTGGATAGCCCGAGCAATGAGCTCCTTTCCTGTGCCGCTTTCTCCATAAATCAGCACCGTGGCGTTGGTCGGAGCCGTTTTTAGAATCTCCTTCCACAGTTGCTTCATCAGCGCGTGGTGGCCGATGATCTCATAGCGCTTTTCGAATTTTCGACGCAAGTCCTGGCATTCTCGGCTGAGAACTTTGTGGCTCAGGGTGTTGCGGATGCTCAAAACCACCCGTTCTCGTGAGAGCGGCTTTTCCAGAAATTCAAAGGCTCCGAGCTTGATGGCTTGAACGGCTGTTTCGATCGTCCCATGTCCGGAGATAACGATCACTTCGGGAGCATAAGGCCGCTTCTTGATCTCGGCCAGGATTTCCAGCCCGTCACGGCCCGGCATTAGGATATCGAGCAAGACCAGGTCGATGTCGATCTGCTCTTCGATGAGGCTCAAGGCGGTCTCGCCGTCGGCGGCTTCGACAACCTGATAGCCCTCATATTTCAGGACCATTTTCAAAGAGTCCCGAATTTCTTTTTCATCATCCACAATCAGAATCTTGGCTTCCTGAAGGCGCTTCATTTTTGCCTCTTGATGCGGCTATTTTAGCATAGAAACGCCGCCGTCGCCACTTGAATTTCCCCGGCTAACTCCGCCCCCGGTGGGCTCTTTTGTGGAAAATTGATAAAATAGAAGCGGCTTCTAGGCCGACCTTCATGGAATTTGCCGGCCTCGAACCGGAGAAAGACGCGGCGAAGCGCGCGGTGAAAGAACAAACTCGGCCAGCGAGAAAGATCGGTCCGGCGGCAGTTTTCTTCCTCTCTTTTTTCCTCGCCGCCGTCCGATCGCCCGCACGCCCGGGGCCAGCGGAAACGTCTCGGCAATTTGTGCTCGACAATGGACTCCGAGTTTTTCTGCTCGAAAAGCGGAATATTCCTCTTATCAGCGTGGTCGCGGCCGTCAACCTGGGGACAAAGGACGAGACCGCTGAAACAAGCGGCCTGGTTCATCTTTTGGAGCATTACGTCCTTTTCCGCGGCACCAAGAGCCGCTCGGGAAGTGAAGTCAGCCGGGATGTCCGGGTTCACGGCGGCCATTTCAACGCCCACACCGGGCAGGACCTTGTTCTCTTTGAGATCACCGTTCCGGCGGAGAACGCCGAATTCGCTCTGATCAATCAGAAAGAGATTCTTTTCGACCTTAAGCCTACTCAGGAAGATCTGGATCGCGAAAAAAGCGTCATTCTCGAAGAGTTCAATCATCTGGAAGATGATCCCTTCCTTCACGCCACTTCGGCGGCTTATCAGAATCTCTTCGGTCGCCACCCCTACGCTAATCCGCCTCTGGGAAATCCGGAGGTCATTCGCGGTCTGACGGCCGAAAAAGTGGAGGAATTTTACAGAAAGTTCTGCGTGCCGGCCAACTGTTCTCTGGCCGCAGTCGGTGATTTCGAAGGGAAAGCAATGGAGGACTCTATCCGGAGGATTTTTGGCCCCGTCAAGGCCCAGCCGCCGCCGCAGAGAACTTTTGAGCCTGCTCAGCCTCCCCCAAAAAAAGTCCGGACGAATATCGAGATGGATGTCCAGAAGGCTTACCTTGTCATTGCCGCCTTTGCTCCGGACTACAACAGCCCTGATCAGTATGCTTTTGACATTCTCACCGAAGTTCTGGGCCGAGGCGTCAGCCCGATGATCTGGGAAGCCTTGCGGGGGAGACGCAGGCTGGTGGAGACGGTTTCCGTTTCCTATCATGCCCACAGGCAGGGAGGCGCATTTCTTGTCTATCTCACGCTCGATCCCCGGGATCTTCCGGCCGCGGAGCGCGAGGCGACGAATTTCCTCCGGCAGGCGAGGGAGAAAAACTTCTCTCCCGACGATGTCCAGGGTCTTGAACAGATGCTGGCCTTCGATTTCCTCGGGGGAGCCAAGAACCGAATCAAGTACGCCGCCCAGACCGCGCAGGAAAAGGGCCTTCATCTGGCCATGTCGCTCGCTCAGCACCTGCTCCTCACCGACGGGCAAAAGGATCGGGGTTACCTCGAAAATATCGATCGGATCCGATCAGGCGACCTTCGGCAGGCGGCGGCAAAATATCTGGGCCAGGGGAATTTTTCCGTCGTGTCGGTAACGCCGAAAAAGAAACGAGCATCATGAGGAGAATAAAAAGAAGGCTTATGCCACCGGCCGCTTGGGGGATTTTTTTCGGCCTCCTGCCTTTTGCTTTTGCCTGGACGAGCCTTCCAACCCCGGGCTGGAAGCCCGCGTTTGAAAAAAGGACCTTGGATGGCGGACTGAGAATCATCCTCGACCGAGACGAATCGTCCGAAACGACGGTGGTGAAGATTCTGGTGAAAGGCGGCAGGCTGGCCGAACCGGAGGGGAAAACAGGCCTATCATTTTTGACCACCCGGCTGGCGGTCGAAATTCCTGACGATGAAAAAGCCCGTGCCTTGCTCGGCATGGCGAGCGCAATCGAGGTCACCTCGCAGGCCGATTTTTCACTGATCACCCTGGGGTGTCTTTCCTCAAACCTCGATCCGACTCTGAGAATCCTGGCCAAAATCATCTCCGACCCGCTCTTTACAGGTTTCAGGATCGATGCCATTAAAGAGTTTATGCGCCACCGCAGCCGGCTTGAGCAGGACGATTCCGCGGTCGCCGGACATTTGGAGTGTCTGAAAGCTTTCTTCGCCACGCCGGGCTATGCCGGCTCGATCTATGGCCAAGATCAGACGATCAAAACCATCAAGGGGAGGGAGATCTCAGAGTTCTACCGCCGTTATTTCAGGACCGGCAACATGATTGTCGCTATCTCGTCAAACCTCGCGGAAGAGGAGCTGATTCCACTCATCGAGCGGTTTCTCGCGGGCCTGGCAAAGGGCGATGGCCAGGCGGAAAACGAGGTTGCCGTCCGTCGGCCGAGTGAGAGGACGGTTTTTCTCAGAAGAGAGACCAGGCAGAGCTATGTTTCACTGGCTTATCCCCTTCCTGCGATTTCCGGCCGAGGCTATGCCCTCGCCTGTCTGCTTGAGAGTATCCTGGGGAAAGGTCCGGGATCGCGGCTCTGGACCCTCCGGGCGGACGAGCAGCTGGCTTATAACGTAAACTGCCGAGCGACGCTGATGGCTTTCGGCGGGATCCTCGAAGCTTACCTGGAGACCGACGCAAACAAGATGGAAAAAGCGCGCACCGAGCTAAAGTCGTTGCTGGCCGCTTTGGCCGAAAACGGCATCGACCACCAGGAGCTCGAAATGGCCAAGTCCGTCTGCCGGGCGAATTTTTTGCGCGATAACGAGACCAAGGAGGGTCGAATCTCAACTCTCGCCGTTTTCGAGGCGCTCGGTCTGGGCTGTGAATATTTCAATGATTTTCAGGCTGAAATCAAGGTCGTCGAGGTCGAAGAAATGAACGCTTTTCTTCGGTCAGTCCTGGACGTCGACAAAGCTTTTGAGGTCGTGATCGGTCCCGAGGCTCAGCCGAGAGAGCGAACGGGCTAATCCTCTTGGCTTTTCCAGGCAAGGTCTTTGAGCCGAAGGGCGGAATATTCCACCACGAGTTTGACTTCGTCCTTCTCTCCCCCCAGGCTGGCCACGATTTCCGTCTGGGGAGTCAACCAGCGGGAGTTGAGCTTCAAATGACCGAGACTCACCGCTTCGCCCCAGCTGGAGAAATCATCACGATAGGAGAAATCCAACCAGTTGATATTCTCCTCCAGCGGCCGGCCGAACTTCTGGACTAAAGCGTCCTTGATCTTGCGGTAATTTTCTAGATAAGCGTTTTTATCCTCCGGGCTTGAGTCAAGGAAGGAAAATTTCGTCCGGCTCAGTTTGTTGGCGGCGAAAATATACTCGATCTGGCAGTCCATGTTGATGACTTTTTGAGCATAGCGCATCACGTCCTGGCCCTTGACCCTCTCTTGAGAGGCCGGTTTCCCCTCCATTTCCAGGATATATTTTTTGCTCACGCCCCAATGCATTTCATCGAATTTTCGGGGCGCATACTCCACTCTGAGGAGTTCCTTTTCCTCTTTGATCGTGATTGTCCGGAGAGGGTCGAACATCAGTTCGACGGCGCTATCGAGGATATAGCCTGATTTTGTCGCCCCCGTCTTGGTCGATTTGAAACAGACATAGAACCAGCATTTTCTTATTTTGCCTCCGGAAAGGAGAGAAAGGACGGTCCCCTGTTCGACGGTTTCGATGACCGGACTGGTTTCGTCGGGATGGAGAAAGATATGGGCGTAATCCCAGGCAACCCTGACCTTCTTTTCAAAGGCACTCGCCGTTAAGGGAAGAACAAGAAAAATCGCTGTCAGAAAAACAATGACCGCCCCCTTTTTTCCTTTGATTCTCATCGTCAAGTCCTTTCTCTTTCTTTGATTCCCGACTCCGTGGCAGACGTCAGGCCGGGCTTGAGATGATGAGCATAAAGAGGAAAGCGAAAAGAAACAATCCTCCCTTAAGGTGAAAGAAGGCGGGATTTTCCTTCACCGCCAGCGGTTAGCCTTCGGTGGCAGCCGGGAGCCGAGCCGGCGGTCAGGTTCGTCGTCCTTCTACGTCCCCGAAATTTCCTCCAGCTTGTTCAGCTCCTGCCAGTCGCGGTCGACATCCTTCTGGATGGCCTCGATCATCCAGGCATTTTCCTCCTTAAACAGGTGACGGAATCGTCCCTGGGACTTCAGCCATTCCAGGACGGGCTTTTTTTCTTTCGGCCGGTAGTTGATCTTATATTTTCCGTTTTCGACCTCATAGAGAGGCCAAACACAGGTATCGGACGCCAGTTGAGCGATTTTTATTCCTTTGGATTCGTCGTATTTCCATTCGGTCGGGCAGAGACAGAGGACGTTCAGGAAGGCGGGCCCGTCCGCCTCAAACGCTTTTTTCGCTTTATTGTAGAGATCCTGCCAGCGGTGCGGACTGGCTTGGGCGACGTAGGGAATGTTGTGCGCCACAAGAATCTTGGTCAGATCTTTTCTCTTTTGAAGCTTTCCCGGGACTTCGGACCCTGCCGGAGCGGTCGTAGCCGATGCCCCCCGGGGAGTCGCCGAGGAGCGCTGCCCGCCCGTGTTGGCGTAGCAATTGTTGTCGTAACAGACGTAGACGAATTTGTGGCCGCGCTCCACGGCACCGGAGAGGGCCTGGATGCCGATATCATACGTTCCGCCATCGCCTCCGACGCCCAGGAATTTGAACTTCCTGTCGGCAGGAATTTTTCCCTTGTTCTTCAGCGCCTTGTACATCGCCTCGACGCCGGCGATCGTCGAAGCGGCGTTCTCAAAAGCGCTGTGGACCCACATGCAGTTCCAGGCAGTTCGGGGAAAGATCGTCGTGCAAACTTCGAGACAGCCGGTCGCGTTGGCGACGACAATCGGATCTTCTGTTGCCCGGAGGATGATCTTGAAGATCAGCGGAATTCCACAGCCGAGGCACATCCCGTGTCCGGCGACGAGCCGGTCTTCCATCTGAGCCAGGTCTTTGAGTTTGACAGCCATGGTTTTTCTCCTTCGCCTTTGTGCTCTATTCTCTCAGGTTGAGGTAGCCGAGAAGGGGATCGATCTTTCCGGTGGCGGCGATTTTTTCCAGTCGGCGGCCGACCTCCTTGAAGTGCTCGATTTTGATGTCCCGACCGCCGAGGCCGTAGACGTAGTTGACGATTTTCGGCCGCACCTCGTAATCGTAGAGCGCCGACCGGATCTCGGTGAACAGTGGGGCGCCGAAAGCGCCCGGAGACGAGGAACGATCGAGAACCGCCACCGCCCTCATGTTCTTGAGAGCCTCGGCAATCAAGCGGTGGGGAAAGGGCCGGAAAACACGCGGCTTGAGGAGACCAATTCTCAAGCCCTCCTCGCGCAGGAGATCCACCGCATCTTTTCCCGTCCCCGCCGCTGAGCTCATGACGACGATGCAGATCTCGGCGTCGTCCATCCGGTATTTTTCGAAAAATCCGTAGGAACGACCGAACGTCCGGCCGAACTCTTGGCCCACCGCTTCTATCACGGGGGGGGAATTCTCTATTCCTTCAATCTGGCTTCTTTTGTGCTCGAAATAATAATCGGTGAAGTCGATCGGGCCGACCGTGAACTTGCGGTTCGGGTCAAGCAGCGGATAAGGCGGGGTGAATTCGCCGACAAAGGTTTTGACGGTCCGGTCGTCTTCCACCTGAACCGCTTCGGAGGAATGGCTGAGGATGAAGCCGTCGAGACCGACAAAAACGGGGGTCAAAACGTCCTTGTGTTCGGCGATCCGAAACGCCTGGATGAAATTGTCGTAGGCTTCCTGGCAGTTTTCCGAATAGATCTGGATCCAGCCGGAATCCCGAGCCCCCATCGTATCACTGTGGTCGCCATGAATGTTGATCGGGGCGCTCAGCGCCCGGTTGGCGATGGCGGCGACGATGGGCAGCCTCAGACCGGCGGCGATGTACAGCATTTCCCACATCAGGGCAAGACCCTGGGAACAGGTGGCCGTCATGACCCGTCCCCCGGCCGCCGCGGCACCGATGCAGACGCTCATGGCGCTGTGCTCGCTTTCGGGGCAGACGAATTCGCCGCTGATCAGCCCGTCCGCCTTGAAGGAAGCGATCGTTTCGACGATCGCCGTCGAGGGAGTGATCGGATAAGCGGCGATGACGTCGGGGTCGATCTGCCGGACAGCTTCGCCGATCGTCTGGTTTCCGTTCAAAATTTTAATGGTCTTCATCTTCATTTCCCCTCGGTCAGTTTGATTTCTTCTTTGACCATGATGATGGCTTTTTCCTTGGTCGGGCATTCTTCGGCGCAGAGACCGCAGCCGGTGCAGTAATCGTAGTTGATGCCCGTCACTTTTCCAGCGTCCACCCGGATGGCGAAATGAGGACAATAGACCCAGCAGAAAAAGCAGTGGATGCAGTTGGC
>Ga0136652_1000426_pt1 | contig 20512 bp, 15 predicted proteins | sample ConPoolayeEmetaG_FD_94864 | JGI IMG/M metagenome (GOLD analysis project Ga0136652, IMG submission 94864) | Hot spring microbial mat communities from California, USA to study Microbial Dark Matter (Phase II) - Cone Pool mat layer E metaG... ...
CACGTTTCCTGTCCGATCATGCCGAATCGCTGCCGGAATCGACAGAATCACAGATGTTGCGATCGCCGCCAGCTTATAAAGGTGGAAGGAGTTGACGCCGAAACGATCCCCCATCAGAAGCGCCATCGCCGGGATCATCACGATGCCCCCCCCGATGCCCAGCAATCCGCCGAGTACTCCGGCCAAGATTCCGATCGTGAGCAGTTCGAGCAGTTCTGTGGCCGAAAGCACCATTTCCTCACCGGGCGACCAGCGTTCGCAAGGCAAGTGCCGAAGCGGGCATGTTAGTGACTGTACGCGTTGGCGCGAACCTGCCCGGCTGCACTGTTCTGCCAGGGCCGGTAAACTGCTACGGACCTTTCGAGTCTGGTGCAAGCTTATGCGCCGTAGCTATCTCAAATCCTGGCTGCTGTCCGGGGCCGCAGGGGTGCTTGTTATCGCGGGCTGGCTAGCCTGGCACCAGTCGCACCTGCTCCCGCCACGCTTCGCGCCCGTCACCGTCGGCCGGCTGTACCGCAGCGGCGTGGTCAACCCCGCCCAGCTCGAATACCTTTACAGCCGGTTCGGCATCCGCCGCGTGATCTGCCTGCTGAACCCCTCAGATCCCCAGACGCAGGCGGAACGTGCCGCAGCCGAAAGGCTCGGCATGACGTGGTATAACCTTCCGTTGCCCGGCGACGGAACCAGCACGCCCGCGCAGCGCCAGGAGCTGCTTCGGCTTCTGCTGGATCCGCAGGCCCCGCCGACGCTGGTGCACTGCGGTGCGGGGGCCAATCGGACCGGACTGGCAATCGGCCTTTACCGCGTGTACCACGATGGCTGGACCCTGGATCAGGTCATGACGGAAATGCGTCAGTTCGGCTTCAGGGACCTGCCCAAACACCGCAACCTCCGAAATGCCCTCGAAGCCGAGGCTTCCGCGTGGCACTTTCCGACAAGCCGTCCCGAAACGGCAGCAGGAAAGCCCTGAAGAGTTGCGCGTGCCGAAAACAGCGCCAACGGAAAAAAGAGGAGCCCGTCTCGAACCAGGCCCCTCAAGTCGAGGAGGGAGGAAGCTTCGAAAGCTATCAGGCGACCAGATCGCAGGCAGTCGTCGCGAAACGCGCCCGAAGCTGCTGGAGAATCTCCGCGTGTCGCTGACAAACTCGCGACTCGCTGACCCCCAGAACCTGCCCGATGGCCGCCATGGTGAGCTTCTCGTAATAGTAAAGAGTCAGAATCAGTCGGTCTTCCTCTTTGAGCTCTCGCGTGAGGTACTCGCGGGTGAGTTCGCGTTCGGTGCGTTTGGCCGGCCCCGGTCCGGGGTCCACGGGTATGAAGCCGCTGCACCGCGGATCGTCTCCCCGGTCCGCAGCCGACTCCAGTGAGATGCAGTGCGAAGCCACCACCGTCTTTCTCATACGCATGAACTTGCTCAGCGGCATCCCCATGTAACGCGCCAACTCTTCCGGGGTGGGCGCGCGACCGCGCTGGGCGTGAAAACGCTCTTCCGCCGCGTTCATGGCGCGCTCGAAATTGCGACCGGACCTGCCCAGGGGGTCGATTTCGCGCTGCCAGTCGCGGATGGCCCCCAGAACCCGCTGGCGGCAGAAAGTCTCGAACTTGACGCCACGCGACGGGTCGTAAGCCGTCACCGCCCCGATCAGCCCGTCATAGCCAGCGCTGGCAAGCTCCTCGGCGGAAACTCGCGGCCAGAGTCGGCGTGCCAGAATCTCGGCGAACTTGTTGACCAGCGGCAGGTAGTACTCGACCAGTCGGTTTCGCGCCTCGATCGACCCGGTAAGTCGGTATTTACGCCAGACTGCCGCGATCTGCTCACCGTTGCTCTTTTCCGCTCTGGGTGGCTTGTCCTTCGAGGTGCCCTTGCGATCCATCGTGTCCCGCACTCCTTGCTCTCAGCTCGGCGGTTCCGTCCCTGGAAGCGAGCGGTTTTATGGGTACTTTGAGAGTGAGAACCTCGGTACCAGCGGCGTCGCTGGGTTTATCGTTCCGCTCGGCGACGCGACTTTAAGCAAAATGACATCGCAACCGGTCACGCCCGCTGCCTGGCTTAACATGTAGCGGCGCCATGTTGTGAAGCTAGGAGACGCTGTCAACTTAGATAAAACCCAATCGCCCACTTGTCAAGCACCGGGCGCAAAAAAATACCAGCGGCCCACAAGTCGGCCTCGCCGCCCTCACCGCCCCTGCCGATTAGCGCCAGCTACGCCAAGGGCGGCGTCATCTGCACCCGGCTCGGTAAATAGACATGGCCGCTTGTACTGTTCCGCAGTCGAGCCACGCTGCTGCGCCAGACGGCGATCCATCCCGGCAATCGTGCCTTCCAATACCACTCGAGCACGCAAGCTTCCCAGCCGCAGCGACTTGCGCCTCGAAGCATACTCCTCGTTCACCTCGCCCAGCTCCCGATCAATCTCGGCCACAAGCTGCGCCTGCGGCTCAACCTCGCATGTCAGGCGATAGTAAGGCGGATCGTCCCACACCGGAGCAAGAACAAAGTCGAACGGCCGCATACCCAAGCGACTACAGACCCGACACACCGCTTCAACCACTTGGTTCTCGGTGAGCTTCTCCCCGGCTACGGATGCCACCCTGCCAGCGCGGTAAAGAAACTTAAGCACAGGCACACTGCCCAGCCAGCCTTGGACGCGAACCACGTCTTCCAGGCGGTAGCGAACCAGGCCGGCGGTGTTCGTCAATACGACAATGTAATCGCGTCCGCACTCAAGCTCGTTCCACAAAAGGGTTTGTGGCTCCCGTGCTGTCGCCTGCTCCACCGGAATGAACTCGAACAGAGCTGATTGCACATCAAGCACGCCCGCGGGGGTGTTGTCCTGAAGCGGTATCGTTACGCGCCCCTCGCTCGCCAGAAGACCGATGTCACGCACCGGAAGCTCGCCGTACCAGTCGCGCAACGTCGGCAAATAGTGACTCATGCTGCCGCCCGTCCAGCATGCCAGGAACGCCAAGTTCCAATAATGCCGCGGGCGGAGCGATCCGTGATTGGCACGCAATCGTTCGAGTTCCGCAGCCCGCTCACGAGCAGGTCGCAGACCCGTGGAAAGCAGCCTGTGAAGCGCAGGATCCGACACGAACTGACGGGAAAGCGTCCCATCGTAAACGTCCCGAATCATCGCCTCGCTTTCCCGATCTGCGGTGCGGGCCAACTGGATCAACGTGGCAGGGTTCGCCGTCACCGCAAAACCAACGTCGCGGACTATTCCGAGTCGCATGATCGTGTAGTACCTGGCGCATGCGTCGGGCAGATACGCGACCTGCGGCGGTGCGACGTAAAACCGTCTGACGATGCGTTTCTGCGTCTGCGCCAGCAAGCCAGTGATCGCGCCGTAGGGTATGCCGGCAGGGCTGACGCCAGCATCATGCCGCCCACTGCACTGAATAATCGCTCGCAGAACGGCCTCGGGATGATCGCGCAGCAGCTTGACGCCAAAAGTGTTCCAACCGCGGCGGTAATCCTGCACGAACTGGGGCGTCACCGGTATGAACTTGGGCCGGGCCGTCGTCCCGCTGGTCGTAGCGAACATCATGACGCGCTTTCCGGGTGAGAACAGTGCCGACAGCTCCCCCGCGAAAACCCGCTGGACCCATGGGCGCAGCTCTTCATAAGTGTGCAAAGGGACGGCCCGGCGCAAATCCTGGGGGGTTCTTACGCGGTCAAGGCGGTAGCAGCGCCCGAAGTCGCTTGTGCCGACCACCTCCACAACCTGTCGCAGGATGCGGACTTGCGCTTCTTCGGGGTGTTGAAGAGCCTTCAGAAAGCGGCGGTAAACCCGATCCGCATGGAGCTTTGCGATTGCGGCAGCCAGCCACTCGATCGCGGTGGGCACGAGGACGACCCTGGATGGCGCATCAGTTGACACCAGAATGGGCCAACGCGGTGCTTGCCGGCCGACAGTGCAGGCCTGCCGCTACCGGACTTGCCGGGACCGAGGCCGCGGCCTCCAGCTCGATCGGCAGGCCCGCAAGGTAGCGGTGGAAAAACGCGATGGTAAGCCGGGTGTAGAACTCACCGTGACGGACGACCGCTTGATTATGTCGGGCCCCTGGCGCGATCCACAGATACTTGGGCTGGCCGGCCAGCGCGTACAGCCGCCGGCTGGAAATCTCTACTGGCAAATACGAGTCCTTTTCCCCATGGATAAACAGGATGGGTCGCGGCTCCATGCGCTGGATCGCTTTGCGGACCGAGGGGAAGCGGCAATTGAACTCGCGACGGGCAAAGTGCATCATTGACCAGCGCAGAAAACGCCAGAACACCGGCGGATGATTTTCATATACGATCCGGACGCGGGCAAAAATGTACGCCCAGCGCTTCATGAAGTACTCGATCGTAATGTCCGTGCTGAACGCCCCGTCCGCGACGATTGCCCGAATCGAAGGGTTTTCCGCGGCCGCCAGAATGGCCGCGCATGCACCGCGCGAGATGCCGAAAACGCCGATCTCGCTGGGAAGGCGGTTCTCACAAAGATAATTCTGGATAAAGGCCACCGCACCGCGAATGTCATGAAGCTCCCGGTCCGTTACCCACTGCCGCGGTTCGTAGCCGGGATCGCAGGCGGACTGCCCGTGCCCCCGGAAATCAAACGTGAAAATATCGTAACCGGCACGCTGCAACGGGCTAGTGTAGCGGGCGCAGGAGTGTTGATCAGCGCAGAATTCGTGAGCAAAAAGCACCAGGCCGCGACGGGGAACTGCGGGGTTGGCACGCAGAATCATGCCGGCCAGCGGCAGGCCGTCGAAGGCCGGGAAGGTCACGGGTTCGCCGACCGGTCGTTCGTAGTCCAGAGGTGGTCTGGCCAGAGGCGGGCGCGTCGTCCGCATGATATTGAGCGAAATGCGGACGTACTTGGCCAAGACCAGCGCGGGAACCACGATCAGCGTCACAATGGTCGAGGCGATTGCGACCAGTGCCCAGTTGCGCAGGATGACGTCGAATACGACCCAGCCTGCTGGCAACGATTCGTACTCCATCCGCTTCCTCAAGAGGCGCTGCTGACCGCGCACATTCCTCGCGGTGTCCGACGGGATGGTACCCTGTGGCGATGGTACCGTCCAGCGCCGCATTTTGCGCCTTGCCGCGGCGGGCCCGAGGCTGTATCGTAATTTGTTCGGGTCTGGAAACTTGCGTCAGGCGGTCTGGCGACCAGAACCGGGAAGGCATTCCACAGGACACTGCGTGACCGGGCACAAGCGGCACTGTTCAGCGGGCAGGCTGACGGGACGGCGGCATGGTTGATCCTACAATTCTTAGCAAGCTAGAGGTAACTGACGAGGAGCTCCAGAAGGAGCTGGCGGCCGGCCTGGCCCAGGAACCTGAGCCGCACGTTCTGGAGCAGGCACTTTCTTCGTCGGTAAGCGATTTTGCTCCCAACAAGATCGTCAAGGCGCGGGTCATCAAGATCGTCGACCGCGAAGTCATCCTGGACATCGGGTTTAAAAGCGAAGGCATCGTCAGCCTTGATGAGTGGGACGACGAATCGCAGGTGGATGTCGGCGACGAAGTGGAGGTGCTGATCGAGGAGGTCGAGTCGGACACGGGGATGGTACTGGTCTCCAAGCGCCGGGCCGACCGCATCCTCAACTGGAAGCGCATCGCCGAAACCGCCCGCGAGGGTGACGAGGTCAAGGGCCGCGTGCTCCGCAAGATCAAGGGCGGACTGCTGGTGGATATCGGGTATCCGGCCTTCCTGCCGGCCTCGCAGGTGGACATCCGTCGGCCCGCCGACGTGGGCGAGTTCGTCGGCCAGGAAATCGAAGCCAAAATCCTCAAGATCGACCTGGAGCGGCGCAATATCGTGATCTCGCGCCGAAAGCTGATTGAAGAGCGCCGACAGAAGGCTAAGGAAGCGCTGCTGGCGGAGCTGGAGGTGGGGCAGATCCGGAAGGGCATCGTCAAGAACATCGCGGATTTCGGCGCGTTTGTGGATCTGGGCGGAATTGACGGCCTTCTGCACATAACCGACATGTCGTGGGATCGGATCGAGCATCCCTGCCAAATGCTCAAGGTGGACCAGGAGATTGAAGTCAAGATCCTGCACATCGACCGCGAAAAAGAAAAAATCGCCCTGGGACTCAAACAGAAGGAAGAAAATCCCTGGGAGCACGTCGAGGAACGCTATCCGGTCGGCTCGCGGGTCCGCGGGGAAGTAGTGAGCATCATGAATTACGGGGCGTTCGTGAAGCTCGAGCCGGGCATCGAGGGACTGGTGCACGTTTCCGAAATGAGCTGGACGCGCCGGATCAACCACCCCTCGGAGCTGGTCAACGTGGGTGATCAGGTCGAAGTGGTGGTCCTGGATGTCAACAAGGAGAAACAGGAAATCTCGCTCGGCATGAAGCAGTGCGAGATCAATCCCTGGAGCACCGTCTCCCAGAAATATCCGCCTGGCACCGTAATCGAGGGAACCGTCCGGAACCTGACCAACTACGGCGCCTTCATCGAAATCGAGGAGGGAATCGACGGGCTGCTGCATATCTCTGACATGAGCTGGACCAAGAAGGTCTCGCATCCGTCGGAGATGGTCAAAAAGGGGGATCGGCTGCGCTGTGTCGTGCTGAGCGTTGATCAGGAGAAGATGCGCATCGCTCTGGGTCTTAAACAGATGACCGAGGACCCGTGGGTCCGCGCCATACCCGAGCGCTATCAGCCGGGCATGGTCGTCCGCGGGAAGGTCACCAAGATCACCAACTTCGGAGTGTTTGTCGAGCTGGAGCCGGATTTGGAGGGGCTACTGCACGTTTCCGAGCTAGCCGACTACAAAGTGGACAACCCCGAAGAGGTGGTCAAGATCGGCGACGAGATCGACGTGAAGATTTTGCGCGTGGACACGGTCGAACGCAAGATCGGGCTTTCGAAGCGCCGCGCCGACTGGGCCGCCGAGCCGGAACCGGCCGCGGAGGCCGCGCCAAAGAAAGAACGTCGACGCCGCGGTGGGCTGCACGGGCCGGGCGAGGACTTTTCTACGAAGCCGATGGATGAGGGCCTGTTCCACAAGCCCGAATCGCAGGACTAGTGCGGCAGCGCAGGTCAGTTTCTCCCGGGTTTTGCACTTGGCCGCCTTCAGGGCGGTGCGTCCAGCGTGTCTGACGGTGTCATCAATCTGTACAAGCCTGCGGGACTGACCAGCGCCCAAGCTCTGTATCGTGTGCGGAAAATCACCAAGCTGCGCAAAAGCGGTCATGCGGGCACGCTGGATGGGGCGGCCGAGGGTGTCGTGCTTATCTGCCTGGGCCGTGCAACCCGGCTGGTCGAAAAGCTGATGGACCTGCCGAAAGTCTACCTGGCCGTGGCCCGACTGGACCTCACGAGCGACACGCTGGATAGCTCCGGAAAAATTCGCGCGATCCAGCCGGCCCGCATCCCGCAGCTCGGCCACATTCTTTCCGCCTCCAGACAGTTCGAGGGCCGGATCGAGCAAATTCCGCCGGCGATCAGCGCCCTGAAAGTTGACGGCCAGCCCGCCTGGCGCTTGACCCGTTCCGGTAATACCCCATCGCTGGCCCCACGGATTGTGCAAGTCTACTGGCTGCACGTACGACGCTACTGCTGGCCCGAGCTTGAGTTTGAGCTGGCTTGCGGTCGCGGAACCTATGTGCGCGCGTTGGTTCGGGACCTGGGCGGGCGGCTGGGGACCGGCGGCTGCCTGACGCGGCTGGTTCGGCGCGCCGTCGGACCTTTCCGAATTGAAGGGGCCTGGACCCTGGAGCGGCTAGCGGGTGGCGGCGCCTGGGCCGCGGCGATCATCCCGCTGGAAACCGCCCGGCGCCTGGCAGACGAAGCAGCCATCCCACCGCGACCCCTGGACGAAGTCCGCGTGGACACCCTCCGGCCGAAAGGCTAAATTGTCTGTGCCGAGGCGTACGGGCACTGGCAGCAAGGCGCAAAAGCATAAAAGGTGCCTTCACCACTTTTTCCACGCTGCAGGTGGCCATGATGCCTGGCAGGCCTGACACCCTGGTCCCAGGAGAACGACTATGCCCGAACACAACTATTCTGCACCGGAAAACGAGGCCGAAAAGCGATTAGCGATGGACTTCGTGCGTGCCAGCGAGGCGGCGGCCCTCAACGTATTCCGCTGGATCGGGAAGGGCGACAAGATGGCCGCGGACGCCGCCGCCACCGACGCAATCCGCGGAACGCTCAACCTTATCGACATGTGCGGCACATGCACCATCGGGGAGGGAATCAAGGACGAAGCCCCGGGGATTTTCGTCGGCGAAAAGCTGGGAACGTGGCGGCCCGGCTCGCCAGCAGTCAGCATTGCGGTCGACCCGATCGACGGAACCACGCTCACTTCCAAAGGCCTGCCGGGCGCTCTGTGCGTCTTGGCGGTGGCACGCACGGATGCCGCCGATACGCACGCGCTACAGGCCGTACCATCGGTATATATGGAAAAGATCGCGGTCGGGCCCAAGGTCAAGGAAGGACCCGGCACCGTCCGGCTCGGAGCGCCGGTAGATCAGAACCTTGAGCTGATCGCACTCAAGCTCGGTAAACGCGTCCGCGACCTGGTGGTCTGCATCCTGGACCGTCCACGTCACGAAAAGCTCATCGAGGACGTCCGCCACACCGGGGCGGCCATTCGGCTGATCGGCGACGGCGACGTTGCCGGCGCAATTGGCCCGAGCATGCCCGACAGCGGCATCGACGTCTACATGGGTATCGGCGGGTCACCCGAGGCGGTGACGGCCGCCGCCGCAATCAAATGCCTCGGCGGCGAAATCATTGCTCGAATGTGGCCGCGCGACGACGAAGAACGCAAACGCCTCGAGGCGGCCGGCTACGGCGACATGCTCAAAAAGGTTTACAACACCGAAGAACTCGCCAAAGGCGACGGCATCATCTTCGTCGCTACCGGCGTGACCGACAACGCACTGCTCAAGGGCGTCCGCGTCCAGAGTCACGTAGCGATCACGCACTCCGTTGTCATGCGCTCACGCACGCGCACCGTGCGCTACATCACCGCGTACCACGACCTGACGCGAAAGACTATCCATCTGGCCAGTACGCCACAAGAGGTGCGGGTCTAGCGCCGCCTCCGGCCCCACTATACTGAGCAGAGCGCGGCTTCGGCGCGACCGCATGGAGCATGCAAGCCCTGACGGCGACTAGTGTGTCAGTGCGTAGAGAATGATGTTTGCCGCCAGACGCCGGGCGTCTTCGGAAGCCAAACCCCAGCACCCATCGAACGCGGCACCCTCCAGCCCGCAGCCCAGCGCATAGGGGCTGTAAACGATCGCCAGTCGACCCTCCAGCTCTAGGCCCCACAAAACCGGGCTCCGCAACTGCGGCTGATGCCGCGCCACGTCCTGACCGTAGCGGACCGTTTTCAGCTCAAAACCCGGTCGGCCGCGAAATATCGGATGATCCGCCGGCAGCGGCGCCAGCACCGCCTGCGGGAACGCCTGCTTTACAAAGTCGCGGAAGGCGGTATCGAACGGCTCCGGCCCGCAACAGTTGTCCACCAGCAGAAATCCGCCGCGGCGCAGGTGCGCTACCAGCGCTTCACGCTCTTTTTCTGAAGGCGCGAAGGCCAGGTGCCCTGCCAAATACAGAATCGGACAGCTATAAAGCTCCGGATCCGTCAACCGCAGCGCCCGATAGCGCGTTATTACATCGAGGTTCAGCTCCTTTCGGCAGAACTCCGCCAGGTTCACCAGCGCCCGCGGGAACGGCCGCCAGTCGCCGTCGTAGATCACCTGCGCAAGCTCCAGGGCATCGCGTGGTGGCGGCCCGGCTTCGGCGGGAATCTCACCCGGCAGCACAACCACCTCAAGCCTCTCACGCAGCGGACGCCGGCCCATCGCGTACGCGGCGATGTTCAGCCCCAACCGGAACGCCCTCTCCGAAAGTTGCGGAAGGTTGCCTTGCTCCCACAGGCACGAAAGATCACGCGGACTGAAAATCAGACTCGTGCGACAACCCAGATCAAGACCCATCAGTCCGTACGGCTCGCACTCTTCCACCACGTGATAGATCGGATGCTCCGGCGAAAGCTCGTGCAGCACGAATTCCGGGAACGTCAAGCTGACGAAACGCTCGAAGCCTGCCCGAAACGCCTCCTTGCCGCAGCAGGCCTCCGCCAGTAGCGTTCCGCCATGCTCAAGGTACTGACGGACCTTGGCCCGCTGGGCAGCGTTCCAGTCGGGGAAAGTGTGACCCTGCATGTACAAAAGCGGGGCGGCCAGCCAATCCTCCAGCGGCGCGTCGAAATCAATCACCTGCCAGCTCACCAGTCGACCCGCCAGCGCCTGCGTCAACTCTTCGGCTCCGGCGCGCTCCGCAGCACCGCCGCCAGAAGACCTGCCGTTAATGAAAGAGATCAGGTGCGCAACATCCTGCCGGTCGGGGTTCCAGGCGTCGTCGTCAGACCACTTGAGCTTCTGGATCAAAACCGGCAAGTTGCCGCGGGCAAGGAAAAGCAACGCAAAGCAGGTATCCACCAAATCGCCGTTCCAGGTACCGTCGGCCCGCTGGGTGCGAATCAGGAATTCGGCCCCCTCGCGAAACCAGTCATGCTTGCCGAAGTAGCGCTGGCCGGAAAGCAGCCCACACCGTTCCACGGCGTAGAGCCAGTAATTGACATAAGCCGGTCCCCGTCGCGGATTGACGCTAGCCTGGAAGTTCCGCGCCATCCATCCCAGACCTCCGGCCAGCGGTCGCGGCGTCTGGTACTGGCCACAGCGCGGCGCGGCCCCGTCGCGAAAGCCTTCCTCACGCCCCACCTGCAGCCGCATTCCCGTGATGAACAGGTCGGCAACCGCGGCCGCGGTCATGCTGCCGTAGCTGGAACCGCGTGCCTGGTAACTCCAGCCGCCGTCTTCACCCTGGGTGCGCAACACGCCTGCCTGGGCAGCTTTCCAGACCGATGCCGGCACGCGGAAACCGGCCTGGCTGGCGTCATGAAGCGCCAGAAGCGCAAACTGCGAATTGGAATGGTCAAAACGCTGTTCGCCGGGGGTGTAGCTCCACAGCCCTTCAGCTCCCTGGGCGCGGGCCAGCCAGTCGACGGCAGCGATAATCTGCTGACGGTAGCGCTGCGGGTCCGCGCGGACCAGAACCATGATCTTGAGCGATACGACGTATACGTGGCGGTCGGGCAGGTCGCGGATGTAGCGCAGGGTACCGGTCAGTTCCGGAGAATCAGGCCGCTCCCCCGCCTGAAGCAGCGCCAGCGTCGCCAGGCAGGTCTCCCCGCCGGCAAAGTATCGGCCACTCCAGGTCCCGTCGGGATTCTGACGGGCCTTGATAGCCTGTACCGCGGTGCGGACCGCCTGCTTGAGCTGTGCGCTGGTTACCTCGGCGCTGGCAGTCGCCATACCCGCAAGCAGAACCAGCGCGCCAGCACCCCCCGCGGCGACCAGACGCGCCACGGCGAACCAGAGCAGTCTGAAGCGGTCCGGCCTCATCGCGTGAAAGTATAGCCCTCTGGAACCGCAGGCGACGCCGGCTATAGTGTCCGTGAATATGAGTGCAGCCAGCGCGGAAACCGGACCATGGACGGTCGGCCGCCTGCTGGCGTGGACGCGCGATTATTTGCAACGCCGGGCGGTCGAGGCACCGCGTCTGTGCGCCGAACTGCTCCTGGCCCACGCGATCGGCTGCGAGCGCATCCACCTGTACACCCGTTACGACGCAGTTCCGGACGAGCAGGTGCTCGAGCGTTTCCGCGCTGCGGTACGCGAGGCCGCCAACGGCCGTCCGGTCGCCTATCTGACCGGTACGAAGGAGTTCTTCTCGCTCAGCTTCGAGGTTACGCCGGATGTGCTCATCCCCCGTCCGGAAACGGAGATCCTCGTAGAAAGAACCGTCGATCTGGTGCGCCGGTCCGGCGGCCGACTGCGCCGCATCCTCGACCTGGGCACGGGCAGCGGCTGCATCGCGGTCAGCCTGGCCAAGAACCTGCCCGAGGCGGAACTTTTCGCCAGCGATATTTCCGAGCCCGCCCTGGCAGTGGCCCGGCGCAATGCGGAGCGACACGGCGTGGCGGCACGGATCGCTTTCGCGCAGGGCGATCTGTTTGCACCGTGGAAGACACGCAATAGCGCGAAGGACCAGCCCGCAGAAAGCAGCCCCGCAACACCTGCGTTCGATGTCATCGTCTGCAATCCGCCCTACGTAGCCACACGCGAAGGAACCCCGATCGACTCCTCGGTGCGTCGCTACGAGCCGGCAATCGCACTCTTTGCCGGGCCGGATGGGCTGGATGTGATCCGTCGAATCGTTGCCGAAGCGCCGGCATGGCTGGTTTCGGGAGGGCATCTGTTGCTAGAGATCGCCTTCGATCAGAGCGCCAAGGTGCGCGCTCTGCTCGAAGAATCCGGAGAATTTGCGGAGGTTGCCGCCTACCGGGATCAAGCCGGTCACGACCGAGTAATCCACGCTCGGCGGCGACCTGAAGCTCCGGTCGGCGTCAAAACCTGAAAAGCAAGAGGTGCGGAAGTGTCACTACAGTACTTCGAAATCGTCGGCGGCAAACGGCTCAAAGGAACGGTGCGCGTGAGCGGCGCCAAGAACGCCGCCCTGCCGATCATGGCCGCGTCGATTCTGTGTGACGGTGAGGTGGTGCTCCATGACGTCCCCGACGTCGCGGATGTCGCCTCGCTGAGTGAGCTGCTGATCAAGCTGGGAGTCGAGGTCGAGCGACGCAACGACACGATGCGCCTGCGGGTGCGCGACGAGATGAACTGCCACGCCGAATATGACATCGTGCGGAAGATGCGGGCCTCGGTCTGCGTCCTCGGACCACTGCTTGCCAAGCGCCAGAAAGCGCGGGTCTCAATGCCCGGGGGCTGTGCCATTGGCGACCGGCCCGTAAATCTGCACCTGCTAGCTATGCAGAAACTTGGAGCCGAGCTTGAGCTGGTCAGCGGCGATATCGTCGCCCGGGCACGCCGACTGCATGGCGCCGAGATCTTTCTGGGCGGCCCATTTGGTTCCACGGTCCTTGGCACTGCCAATGCGATGATGGCGGCCGTCTTGGCCGAGGGTACCACCGTCATTGAGATGGCCGCCTGCGAGCCGGAGATCGTCGATCTGGCCGACTTTCTTAACGCCTGCGGGGCCTCCATAACCGGCCACGGAACGCCCCGCATCACCATCCAGGGCGTAAGGTCCCTCAAGGGCTGCGAATACCGCATCATTCCCGACCGCATTGAAGCCGGCACGCTCATGATCGCCGCCGCCATTACCAACGGCGAACTGCGCATCGAAAACTGCCGGCTGGACCACCTGATGGCGTTCCTGGACCGGCTTGAGGCGATCGGCGTACACGTCGACCGCAATGAGGACGCAAGCGTAACGGTTTCCTCCGCGCGGCGGCTGGAGCCAACGCAGGTCACTACCCAGCCGTTCCCGGGCTTTCCGACCGATCTTCAGGCTCAGATCATGGCCTTACTGTGTCTGGCCGAAGGCAACAGCATCATTACGGAAAAAATCTTCCCCGACCGGTTCATGCACGTTGCGGAGCTGAGCCGCATGGGCGCGCGGCTGCACAAGGAAGGGCCGACGGTGATCGTCGAGGGCGTCAAGCGCCTGATTGGAGCGCCGGTGATGGCCTCCGACCTGCGAGCTTCCGCGGCACTGGTGCTGGCAGGCCTGTGCGCCCGGGGCGTCACGCGAGTCAATCGCATTTACCATCTGGACCGCGGATACGTCCGGCTGGACGAAAAGCTACGCTCGGTGGGAGCAGAGATCGAGCGTAAAGAAGGGGGTGAAATCTGAACAGGCATTTCACGGGGCCGCCAGCCCCTGCGACCGCAAGTACCACCGCACCGTAAGTGGGATGCCGACCTCATAGGGGACGGTAGGCCGCCAGCCAAGCAGCCGCCGGGCTTTCTCCGCCGAAAAGTACGAACGCCGGCCCATAAGCCAAACGGCGTAGCGCGTAATGAAAGGTGGCTGCCTGCGGCGCAGCAGTCGGCCGGAACATTCCAGCAGAAGGCCAACGGAGTATGCCACGCGGTAGGGCACGCGGCGACGGACCGGCGGAGCGCCGCAGGCCCGGGCCCACAGGTTCAAGTACTCGCGCTGGGTGATCGGGCCGTCGTTGCTGCAGTTGAAAACTTCCCCGGCCGCCTCCGGCAGCGCTGCGGCCGCAATCGCCGCTTCCGCGACATTACCTGCATAAACCACGTTCAGCCGATTGTCGCCGCTACCCAGGATGCGGACGCGCCCATTGCGCAGCATCCGGTAAAAGCGGCCCACGGTCGCCCGGTCACGCGGCCCGTAAATCCAGGCCGGTCGAATCACCGTTACTGCCACGCGTCCTGCCCGGTGCGCCGCCAACGCCAGCCGCTCAGCCTCCAGCTTCGAGCGGCTATAGTAAGCCCAGCGGTAAAGCCGATAGCCGACAGGATCCGCTTCATCCAGCGTTTGATCCTTGGTGTAATAGCCGTAAACGCTGATCGAGCTGATGTGGACGAGGCGCCGTACGCCCGCAGCGGCTGCCGCCGTGATCATCTTCTGAGTGCCCTCAATCGTGACACAGCGGAATTCCTCCCACGGCCCCCAGTCGCCGACCTTTGCCGCGGCGTGGTAGACGACCTCTACATCGCGACAGGCCCGGTGCAACGAGTCAAGGTCGGTAACGTCGCCTTCGCAGAACTCGACCCCCTGCGTCTGAAGCCAGGAGCAGTCACTGCCTGGTCGGACGAGCACGCGGACCTTCTGGCCGCGGAGCCGCAACTGTTCGACGATGTGGCTGCCCAGCAGGCCCGTCGCGCCGGTGACCAGGTTCATCCGCGCCCCCTTCCGGGCCGTCTGAGCCAGGCCAGCACATGGTCTGCAATCTGCTGCGGGCTGAGGCCGCACCAGGCCAGCGCAAGCGGCTCGGTGCGTGCAGAACGCGGGATGCGCCGACAGTACAGCGGATAGACGCGTATACCGCCGCTTTCGGCCGCGACCTCGGCTACCGCGGCACCGAGGCCGCCACCGTAGTTATCCTCGATCACGATCGCCTGCCGACCAGCGCGCTCCAGCGCCGCCACAAGCTCCTCCGCATCCAAAGGCAAGCTGTACACGTCGATCAGCGTGGCCCGCAGATTCTGATACGCCAGCAACTCAACCGCTTCCTTACCGACATGGACCAGGTATCCTGCGGCGAGGATCGCCACGTCCGGCCCGGTCGTCAGCACGTGAAACCCCCCGGGCCGGAAAGCTGTCTGCGGCGAATAGATCAGCGGAACCGCGGGGCGATGCGTGCGCATATAGCACATCCCGCGATGCTCGAGCATCAGTCGGGTGCAGTGGAACGCGGCGACGGCATCCGCAGGATGGTAGATCCAGCACAGTGGGCTGCGCCGGTCGTCGCCGGGTACGCCGCTGAAAGCCCGGAAGTACGCCACGTCCGTAAGCGCCATCTGGCTGGGGCCATCGGCGGCAGGGGTGACGCCCACATGCGAGCCGACGAGTTTGATATTCGCCCGCGAGATGCTGGCCATGTCGATCTGATCGCAGGCCCGCATCAGAAACTTTCCGAACGAGTTGACGAATGGAATATAGCCGGCCGCCGCCAGCCCCACCGCGACCGAAACCATATTCTGCTCGGCAATCCGCGCCTCGAAGAATCGCTGCGGATGGGCGCGGGCGAAAATCTCCGTAAAAGTCGAGTTGCTGACATCGCCGTCCAGGACGACCACCTGCGGCAGAAGATCGCCCGCGGTCTTGAGAGCCGCGGCGTAGCCCTGGCGGGTCGCTAACCGGCCGCGCTCAAGTGCAGCTCTCAGCCCCGCCGAGTCAATCGCCTTGTCGAAAGCCGGCCAGACAACCGAACGCGGATCCGGGCGGCGGACGGCGGGCTTGGCAGCCGGCGCCGGTGGCCGCCCGAGGCGGCCGTCACCACTGCCTGCCAGGTGGTCCAGAGCCTGCTCCGCTTCGACCCCCTGTTCAGCAGATAGCGGCCTGCCATGCCAGTTGCCCTGCTGAAGCGCGGGTACGCCCCAACCTTTGATGGTGCGAGCGACAATCGCTAACGGCCGACGGGTCCGGCCCACGCGCGCAAGGGCTTTCTGGATCGCCAGCGGATCATGGCCGTCGATTTCCGTCGCCATCCAACCGAAGGCCCGGAGCTTGGCAAGCAGCCGGGCCGGGGACTGCTGCGGCGACACCGGAGCCGCCTGACCGTACCCGTTGGCGTTGAAAATCGGGCAAACGTTCCTCAGTCCGTGGTCAATGATGAAGTCCAGCGCCTCCCAGACCTGCCCCTCGCGCGACTCCCCATCCCCGATCAGCACGTAAATCCTTCGCGGGGTACCATCCAGCCGGGCCGCCAGGCCCAGACCCGCCGCAACCGATAGTCCCTGCCCCAGGCTCCCCGTAGCCGCATCGAAGAAGGGAAAACCTTCGGCAGGGTTCGGGTGCCCGTCCAGCACCCCGGTGTGCGCGCGTAGTGTTAGAACGTCCTCTGGTCGCAAGAAGCTAGCGGCGCTGCTGTCCCGGCCCACGGCACCATTCAGGTCGGCGTAGGCCGCGTAAACAATCGGGACGGCGTGCCCCTCCGACAGGACCAGTCGATCTGCTGCCGGGTGCCACGGGTCCGCCGGGTCGTACCGCATTTGGCAGTACATGAGATAAGCCGTCAGATGGGCCAGCGACAGCGCGCTGGAAGGGTGTCCGGAGCCCGCGGCAGCAGTCATCCGGACGACAAGCTTGCCCAGCTCCGCGGCTTTTTTGTGCAGGGCGGCCGCCAGCTCCATCGCTAACTCCGTTGCTTGACGGGCTTGCGCCTCCCGAAGGAAGCGGTAATCTATCGGGGCCGCCCCCGACCGGCAAGCCGCAGCGCCATTGGCGCAAAAGGCCGGATCGACGATAGTAACTGATGCAAGATCAAAGGCTTGCAAGCTTCAAAACACTGGAAAGGCAGGGCAATATGCACTACCCCCACCGTGTCAGCAAAATAAAACGCAAGCGCAAGTTCGGGTTTCTGGTACGCATGCGTACCAGTCGGGGCCGCAAACTCATCAACCGCCGACGACGGGCCGGCCGCAGGGTCACCGTCGATTGATTCCCGACAGGGGCTGGTCCGCGGTGAACAGGAGTAAGCGCCCGTAGCTCAACTGGACAGAGCATCGGTCTTCGGAACCGAGGGTTACAGGTTCGAGTCCTGTCGGGCGCGTCTTGCCTTTTGCACCGCTGTGGCGCGCACTGCAGCGTAAGGGCGTTGCTTTTCCCGTAGGGCGACACATACGCCCGATCCGCGGTCGGCCCACAAAGCGTCCGCGCGCCGCTCGGTGGGAATAAAACCGCAGTCCCGGCAGTTTTCTGAAGACTGAGGATCCTCCAAGAAGACGTAGCCGAACCCCGTGTGCCCGTCGGGCCACGCCCGGCTGGCGCAGCGTTCCGGATCTTGTGCATGGCCGCCAGCGCCCGAGAAGCAATGGCCGGAGTCGCTGACCGGTCATCAACTCAGGTTGCCTACCTCCTTGCAAGACCTTTACCCGAAATCACCACACCGCTGGCGGGAATTGCTGCATCGCACCGCAGCGGCTATTATGCGCAGTGGCGGGCAAGGCGGGGCAGCCCTTCGGCAATGGCAAGGCCACAGCCCGGGCGCCGTTCAGCCTTTCGGTGCACATTTCGCTGCGATTGCGGGCACAAACCGCGGCACGGCGACCTTGCAGGGCAACCCCTTCGTGAAGACCCCGGTCGCAGGCGGCCTGCGACCAACAAACTGACTCATAGCAGGAGAAGACAATGAAAAAAGCGTACGCGAAAACCTGTTGGTGGATGGTCGTGGCGGCTCCCGCGCTACTGATACCGGGCCTGCTGCTATCAGCTCAGGCGCAGCAGGCTCCGCCGTCCAGCTACGCCCCGGTTACCAGCGCCGAAGACTTCAAAACCATCATGGCCCGCATGGTGGCAGCTAAACCCGCCATCATGGAAAAGCACCTGAAGCTGCTTTCCGAGCGCTATGATCTGAGCGACCGACCCGCCAAGGGCGTGACCATGTCTCGCGGCAAACCGGTACAGGCCGGGGTGCGCGTCAAGCTCCCACCGGGCATGACGTGGCAGAAACTGGCGGAGATGACCCCCGACGAAATCCGCGAAAAAGACCTGTGGCCCAAGGGATTCTTCCCGCTGCCGCACCCGAACCACGCCGAAGGCGGCATGCTGTTTCCCAAGCATCACATTGACGAGATAAAGAAGCAGGAGAACCGGGACCTGACGCGTTTCGACCTGGACTACGATCTGCCCGAGCACTTCCTGCCCGAGTTCCCGCCGCCAATCTACCTTACCACCCGGCCCGATCTGGGCGACGTCTCCAAAGGCCAGCTCGTTACCATCATGAACTACTTCGAGCTTTTCAACGGCATCCTGAATCCAAAGCAGCTCGAGGGCTTGCGCCTGCTGGTCACTCCCTTCCCGCAACAGCAGTTCAACCAGACTGACGACCGGCGGTCGGCAGCACCGCATCGGGGTGTAACCTGCTTTGACTGCCACGTGAATGGGCACAGCAACGCGGCCACGCATCTGGTGGGCGATATTCGACCGCAAGAGTTCCGACACCGTCTGGACACCCCCTCGCTCCGCGGGGTGAACGTGCAGCGACTGTTCGGCTCGCAGCGTGCTCTTAAGAGCATTGAAGATTTCACCGAATTCGAGCAGCGTGCCGCCTACTTCGACGGCGATCCGGTCATCGCCACGAAAAAGGGCGTCAACATTCTGGAGCGCGGCAGCCAGGTGCACTTTATGGCCGAGTTCCAAGCGCTGCTGGACTTTCCGCCGGCACCCAAGCTCAACGTTTATGGTCGGCTCGATCCTGCCAAGGCCAGTGAAGCCGAGCTGCGCGGCGAAGCGCTGTTTTTCGGCAAGGCCCAGTGCAGTGTGTGCCATCCGGCTCCGTACTACACGGATAACCTGATGCACAACCTCCGGGCGGAGCGCTTTTACAAGCCGCGGATGATCAACGGCCGCTTCGCCGCAGCCGACGGCCCGATCAAGACCTTCCCGCTGCGCGGCATCAAGGATTCGCCGCCGTACCTGCACGACGGCCGGCTGCTCACGCTGGACGACACCATCGAGTTTTTCAACCTGGTGCTGGGTCTGAAGCTGACGGAACAGGAAAAGGCAGACCTGCTGGCATTCCTGTACGCGCTGTAATGCCTTCGGGCATCAGCACTTGCTAGGAACCCAGGGGCGCTTTCGCATAATCGTAAAAAGCTTGCAGCAGCCGACGGTGTCGGCGTCGGCGAATGCCAAAGCCCAGGGCATCCATCTCTCGCAGCGCTTCCTGCGGAGGAACGCCCTGGACGTGAACGCGGTACAGGGCGCAGAAAAGCAGCGTCCGCTGCTGACCGAGCCGACAGTGAACCAGGACCGGCCGACGCTGGTGGTCGCGCACCAGCTCCAGGAAGCTGCGCACCTGCTGTGCTGACGGCGGGGTCTTGTGATTACACGGTAACGAAACGAACTCCACACCCCGGCTGGCGCACACCGCCCTTTCGCTCTGTTCCCAGGCGTCGGGGTCATTCGCGTCGCGCACACCTCGCAGGCTCACGACGGTCTTCAGGCCATAACTTTTGATGAGGGTTTCGAGATCGGCAGCGGTCGGCTGGCCGCAGCGGTAAAGGGCACCTTCCTCAACCACGCCAAAATGGCGCAGCCCGTCATAAGGTGTGCGAAAAAGCCTTCTTATGAACCGGGGAACATTCACCGGGCCGGTCCTGCCGTCGCCAGCGCCCGCGACCCGCTGCCTCCTACCGGGCCGCCACCACCCGGAAGCTCGCCTGGGCCTCTGCGAGCGTCTCACCAAGTTTATCAATCACCGTCACTTTCGCCACATATTCGCCCGGCGAAAGCGTCGGCGGCAGCCGAACCAGCCGCGGCACAAAACAGTCGTGACGTCGGTTGCGGCAACGGTCCACCACGTCGGGGTCGCGCAGCTCCAGTACTGTCTCGCCGGACCGCGTAAAAACCACCGTCCGCAGCTCAAAACGCGCATAATACAGTCCGTCGGACTCCTGTCGGCTGACAAAATCGCGCAGTTCGCAGTACAGAACGAATTCGCTGCTGCGACCCGCAGGAAATTCGGGCGGCTCAATCGGCACATAGTCACCGTAGCCGCGCACTTCCTGACAAATGGCGATCGTCGGGATTCGCAGCCCGCTTAAAGGCCGCAACGCCGCTTCAAGCTGCTCAAGCTCCTGCAAAATCTTGCCGGCCGCCGTGCTGAAATCCCCGTCATGGGCCTCCCGCAGCGCAATCAGGCTCTCAATGAAACGCGCCGCCAGCGCCTGCTGCTCGTTGGAAACCATCTCCAGCGGCCGACGCGCCCCCTCGTAGTCGCCAGCAAGCAGGCGCAGCACGCGCAGGTCAAGCTGCGCTGCAAACGACTCGTCCGCCCACATCTGCGAAAGCTGGTGGATAATCTGGGATCGTGTCAGCGGGGCATCGCGGGCAATCGCCGGCGCGTTGGGCTGCGCTGGCGGCATGCCGCCAGCGCAGCCCAACGCGCCGGCGATTGCCCGCGATGCCCCGCTGACACGATCCCAG
>Ga0136652_1000427_pt1 | contig 20443 bp, 23 predicted proteins | sample ConPoolayeEmetaG_FD_94864 | JGI IMG/M metagenome (GOLD analysis project Ga0136652, IMG submission 94864) | Hot spring microbial mat communities from California, USA to study Microbial Dark Matter (Phase II) - Cone Pool mat layer E metaG... ...
CAGTAGCGCTGCAGATTTTTTAATTGTTGTTCTGCTCGGCTGTTGGAGGGCTAGCGTTTGGTTCAGGCGGCTACCTTAGTTCTTCAAACATAGAATCGGATTCTTCAGATAACGCTGAAAATACAAACTTAATTTAAGCGTTTATCCAGTAACAATCCAAACTATGTTATCCTATATAAAAACACGCAGAACCGCCAGTTTTAACCTAATGCAAATTAAAAAACTTCAAAGAATAAACTTCAAAATCATATCAACAGACAATAATGTATTCAAGAGAGGGTTGTGGAAAAACTCTTATCTTATATATTACCTCCTTATAAGCAAAAAACAGCACAAAAGAAACCCCCAACTCATGCACTCTATAGGCGCTGAAATCCAGAAAACAAAAGAACAAACATAATTAGGATTACCATTTAAAAAATCAAGGAAGGCGCTGCGTGCAGAAGGGAAGACTTGTTCATGTAGTTAACCTTTTAAAGCATAAGCCTTTCAATATATCTTTGAGCCATGGTTGACGTTATTTCCGCTACTCTTATGATAAGTGCTGCAGTGATCATCGTTGGTTTCACAGCAGATTTTTTGTTCAAAAAAACGCGAATACCAGACATGCTTCTGCTAATTTTTATGGGCGCCCTCGCAGGGCCAATCTTCGGTGTGATTGATCCTGCAGCATCGCAGACGCTTGCACCTTACTTGGCCGCGTTAGCGCTGGTGTACATTTTGTTTGATGGCGGCATGGGCTTACAGTTAAGCAAAGTAGTTTCAAATAGTCCCCGCGCCGTAGCCTTGGCAGTTTCAAGTTTCTTCTTTAGCGTCCTTGTTGTCACTGCAATTGCCATCATCGCTTTAGGTTTACCGCTGCTCTATAGCGTTCTTTTAGGCAGCGTATGTGGGGGAAGCAGCAGCATAGTTGTTATATCCCTCGCCAACAGAATAAAAATCAGCGAGAGAGCTGCTACCACAATCATTTTAGAATCCGTTATCACTGACATATTCTGTATTGTTGTCAGTTTAGCCGTAATAGGCGTTATAATAACAGGCCAGACAAACTATGGGCTGATATCAGTTGAAATAGGCGGTAAATTTCTCGTAGGTGCAGGGATAGGCGTGTTTGTGGGGCTTATTTGGCTACTTATGATGCGCCGCGTTAACGCTCTGCCTTTCTCGTATATTTTGACCTTAGCGGTGGTTTTGTTTGCTTATGCCTTCAGCGAAAGCTTGGGGGGAAGCGGTGCTCTCTGCGCGTTGCTCTTCGGTTTGATGCTGGGCAACGAGGAGCAGATCCTACGTTTCTTTAAGCTTTCTGCTAACGGAGAATTCGCGGTAACAGAAGGACTTAGACGCTTTGAGTCCGAGATAGCGTTTCTTGTCCGTTCTTTCTTCTTTGTGTTTTTAGGTCTGATGGCGTCGTTTTCAGATTTAACTGTAGTTTGGGTTGGATTGGCTTTATCAGTGCTACTTTTTGTGGTCCGCTACGGTGCAGTTTGGTTATCCACTTTGAAGAGTGAACTGAAAACAGAGCAGAAGTTAATGACAACTGTTTTGACTCGGGGATTAGCTGCTGCAGTTTTGGCTACTCTGCCAGCGCAGTACGGGTTACCCTACTCAGAATTATTCGTCAACATCGCAGTTGTAATCATAGTGGCAACTGCGGTTATTGCAACGGTAGGCGTAGCAGTTTATGGAAAATAGGTTTTGAGTCTCTTAGGCAGCATTATACATGCAGTAATCAGAAATTTTGCTTTTAACAATGAAACTTGGGTTTTAGGGTGAACCTTAAATATTGTGTTAACCCATTGAAGTTCCAGAAAATAATGGATCCTCAGTTTAAAAAATTCCACTTCCAAGAAATCGATCACATAGTTTACTTTCCCATCGGAAGCAACTCAGGCAAGTACCTTAACTACAAAGTTCTCGTGACGGATAGAAAAGTAGCTGTACCTCAAGACGAAAGATGGGTGCGGCTGGGCGATTTTTTAGAAAGCCCTCTTGTCGAGCAGCATTATCCACACACAGTAGGATATTTTAAAGTTTCTTCAGGGAAGGATGCAAGTTTTAAGCCTGAGTATTTGGAGTTGCGCGAAATTAGGTCTATTGAAGAGTTCTGGCTTTTTCTTAACGCCGTAAACTTGTAGCAATGGGTGAGGCTGTGAGTGTCTTTGTAACAAAGGCCAATGGTTCTAAGCAGCTATTTGACAAAAACAAGGTGGTTCAAACTTGCTTGCGTTTAGGTGCCTCCCAGCAGGTTGCTTTTGAAGTGGCGACAAAGGTGGAGAACCGCGTTTACAACGGAATCTCTACTTCAAAGATACTTCAAATGATTTTTAGATTCCTGACGAAGCACCGACCTGCAACGCGAAATTTTGTTGATTTAAGACGGGGCTTAAGTTTAATGCGGTCAAAGCCTGATTTCGAGATTTTCGTACGGCTCCTCTTGGCTTACAACGGCTTTGAAGTTGCACCTAATCAGTTACTCAAGGGAAAGTGTGTAGCGCACGAAGTTGATGCTATTGCAAAGAAAGGGGGCATAACATATTTTGTGGAAGCAAAACATCACGTAAACTATCACACGCCAACGGGTTTGGATGAAAGTCGCATTGCTAGGGCGGTGCTAGAGGATGTTTCTGAAGGGTATAACTTGGGGATAAACGAGTTAAAAGTGGATCGTGCAATGATTGTCACGAACACACGCTTTTCTGAACAGGCAATACACTATGGCTCTTGTAGAGGTATTTTGCAGATCGGCTGGAATATGCCAGAACAGCTTGATTTACGCTCTATGATTGAGGCCAAGCAACTGTACCCTTTGACTTGCATTAGAGGTTTACCGAGAGAGGTTCAAGAAAAACTGAGTGATGCAGGTATTGTTCTGATAAGGCAGGTATCTGAAGAGGATCCAAAAAGACTGGCAAGGCAGCTTGGTCTTTCACAAGTCATGCTGGATGCGGTTGTTGAGAAATCACCTCTGATTATGCGGTCTTTTTGAGTTACAGAAACCTTAGGGTTTTGGAGTTAGCGCCACAATAGAATAGTTGTTTTCTTGAAAGTATTTACCTGCTGTTTCAGCGATATCCCTCGCAGTAATGCCTTTCAACTTATTGATGTAGTCGGTTAGGGCTTTTTCGCTGCTAAATAGCATCTCCATGCTGGTGAGTGTTTCAGGCAGGTTTGCGGAGCTGTCAATTTCTCGGTATATGGCTCCCAGTATCATATCTTTAGCTTTACTGAGTTCAGCATCAGAAACTTTTTCGCTACATATTTTTTGTAGCTCTCCGAGGAGGAGGTGTGTGGCTTTGGTTAAATTTTTGGTTTTCACGGCACAGTCTATGTGGAAGTAACCGTAGTCCACCCCGCATTCTTGGCTTGAAAGAATATTGTATGCAAGTGCCCTTTTTTCCCGCATTTCTATGAAGAGGCGGGAGCTGACGCCTCCTCCCATGATAATGTTGATGAGTTCAAGCGCTGGAATGTCTGCGTGTTTCCCCGAAACAGTTCTTGCGCCTACACTAAGGTAGGCTTGAGAAAGTCCAGCTTTCTTCTTGGTCATTCCACTTTTTGGGTAGTTGTTCTCTGTAATGTCTAGTCGATTGCTAACTGCCGCTTTATCGCTTTGCTTAGCTTCTGCAAAAGTTTGGAATAGACTTTCTTTGTGAGCTACATTAAATTGTCCTGTCACTGCTAAAATAAGGTTGCCTGTGACATACTGGGCACGGTGGGTTTGTTCTATGTCTTTTAGGGTTAGGTTACGTATAGTTTTTGTATATCCTGACACAGGATGTCTCACAGGATGATTTTGATAAAGACACTGAGTGAGCATTTCGTCGATTTTTATCCATGGGTTATCTTTAGCTTCGGCGATTTCGTGGAGGATTATTTTTTGTTCTTTTTCAAAGTTCTCTTTTGCAAAACGTGAATCAAACAACAATTTGTAGAGAATTTTCGCTGTCTCACAACTCTTCTCAGGTAATACATCAGCTATTATCATGGTGTAGTCATGGGTTGTGAAGAAGTCAACACTTCCACCTAACCGCTCTATGTCCCGCGACAGTTGGATTCTTTCTGGTGAACCACCCGCTATCATATGTTCAAGAAGGTGAGCAGCACCTGATTTTTCTTCAGAATCAGAGTTAGAGCCATATCTTAAGGTGACAGCCAGTTGGGTGGTCATCGCCGAGGCGCGAGGAAAAACCAGCGCGATTAAACCATTTGACAAACTTTGCCTTTCCCAACATAAAGCGCCCTGCATAATACAATGAGGGCAATATGCCCTCTAAAATAGATTTATGGTCAACGTTTACTTTTTACTACAAGAACATTGCAGTATGCATTGCCCACGATTTTTTTGGAGACGCTACCCAAAAGCATTGAGATGCCTCCGCCTAAACCTCGGCTACCTACGACGATAAGGTCGAAGTTTCCCTGTTTAGCAACATTTTCTAGAACTTTAGCAGCATCTGAACCTACAACCAACGCAACTTCGTAGGATACGCATTCATTCTCTAGTTCTCGACTAACTTCACTTAAGATCGCTTTTGCTTTTTCTTCAGACCCTTTATCAGCTACAGTGACCACTTTAACAAATCCTGAAAAATGCTTCACGATAGTTATGGCTTCAGCAAGCGCACGTTTGGACTGAAGTGAACCATCTACACCTACGAGAACGCGAATTTTTTCAAACATAACAAATCCGCTTCCTATGTTGGAAGTACGAGCAGATAATATTTTCGCCTTAACAGGCTTGTTCACATCCAAAATGTTCCAAAAAAGACATAAATGTCAAATTATGTAGCATGAATGTCGCAATATTTAAAAGAATTGACTAATTTATAATCAACCTTAACAGCAAAAATCAACAACCCAGCAACCAGATGGGAGTTAAAGTCACAAAATTAACGAAATAAAATGGAGGTGAATGTTTAAGACTCCGTGAATTACCCTCAAGATAAAAGCAGAAAAAACTACACGCGTCTTCTTTTTTTGCTGAATCTAACCTGAATCACTAAACCGACTTATCCCAATAAGGAAATTGGTGGGCCGGACCGGATTCGGACCGGCGACCTTCTGCACGTCAAGCAGATGTCCTAACCAGGCTAGACGACCGGCCCACGCTTGTTGTTGTTAAGTTTCGGTATTCGGAATATTTATGGGTTTTGCGCTCTTAGAAGAAACTGCAAAGCCCCAACTGTAAAAAAGAGCGCGAACTGGCTTAAAGAAAGTACACATCGAGAAATCAAATGTTCCTGTTAAGGTGGAAGCTTGGATGCTTGCGTGCCTTTTATACCCCAGTTTGACTTGGGGACATCATGAATAATGATGTGTACTTGGTCAGCGGTTACGCCGATATCTTCAAAAGCTTTTGTTATACCCTGTATGAGAACCGCTTTCTGTTCCTCACTTTTCCCTGCCCACGTTTCAACAATAACCACTGGCATCAATTCACCTCCTCCGCTACAGATGCAGCTTTTTCGGATACAATCACACTTCGAACATCGGCGCCGTTTTTAACTTTTCTATTTTTAAATTTGGAATATGACAGAACTGGAAAATTAATTCTTAAAGCCTAACTGACACGTAACAACAGGACAGGCGAAGAGTAAAAGGAGAAGGCAACAATGCTCCGAGTGAAAACTCATCCTAGCATAGTTCTTGCACTGATGGGCAGTATAGATTTGCTGACAACCATGGTTGGCGTTATTTACTTTGGAGCAGTTGAATGCAACCCACTTTTAGCGGGGCTTCTAAACATAAATTTTGTTGGCTTTGTAGTTTTGAAGGTGACCGCCACAATTGTTTCAGGGCTATTTTTTTACCAGGCAGGGAAACTATTAAATAAAATACCTGACAAAACCGCCAAAGCTTACATCTTGACTCGACATTTACTTCGAGTAGCATACATTGGCATCGCAGCCTTTATGTTAACCGTTTTAGTCAACAACTTTCTTGTTCTAATATGCGCGATATAAAATCAGGCGTAACGGCCTAAAACGGTTTTTAACCCCGTTACTCATATTACATAGCAAATGCAAGTTGGATTTAAACCCCGCGTCGTCTACCTAATTCTAAACAAGCAAACCGAAGAGGCGCTGGAACTTTTAGCTAAGCACTACAATGTTGAGGTACCCAAGCTGACAATTGGTTTACCAAAAGGACGCCGAACCCGTGTCTGCGGCGCATATTCCCCAAAAAACCAGACCATAAGCCTTCTTGACAGCGATGTGCTGGGGAACCCATTTGTGGTTTTGCATGAGTTCTATCATCACTTACGCACTAAAAACGTAGACAGACAACATCGAGGAACAGAGAAAAACGCAAACAAATTCGCCGCTGAATTCATTAAAGAATATCAAGCCGCCACAAATCATTTCAATGCACAAAGCAAAAACTTTCATGACTTTACTTGCACAGGCAAACGGTCACCGTTAGAATCGTAAACCGCCACACACTTTTCTCTTTCAAATGGTGGAACTACAATCATCAAAATTCTGCCAAAAAAATAATTTAAATCTACATGAGAGGGCGAAAGATCACCGGAAGGATGCGAATGTACTGTGCCTATTAACGAAAAATCCGAAGGTAACATGTACGGATTAAAATGCGCAAAATTTAATCCATGCACAGCAAACGGCGCCACCACCAAATCTGACACCTTAATTACACCGTTCCGTTTTTTACCTCTAAGCAATAAAAAGCTCTCACGCGGATACAACTGTTTAGATCCCGCGTAAATGGCATTCAACAGCGCCATAGGGAGCTGCACCACAACAGATTCAACCATATACAAGCAAAAACCTCCCAAAGTTAATTAGTTTTATTGAAAACTTAAAATCAAACAAATCGCGGTAAACATTTAAGACAGAACAAACAAGAAAAGAGATAACTCAACCAGCCGGGATGGCAGAGTGGTTAACGCGCGGGCCTTGAGAGCCCGTGGACCTCGCGGTCCGCAGGGGTTCGAATCCCTTTCCCGGCGCCACATTTTCTAAATCCCCCACCTGCTGTGTCTTTAGAACTTCAATAAAAACAAGAGAAATTATGGAATAAAAGGTAACTGTCGTATCGCGGGTTCAATGAGGTTAAGCACTATCTGTGGGAATAGCCCAAATATTATGATGCTTGCTGCAAGTATGAAGACGGGAATCAGCAGTTTTATAGGTTCTTTGATTCGTGCTTCATTGAGAGGTTTCTTTCCATACATGTAGTTCACCAAGCGGAACAGATACGCCACTTGGACAACGCTCATGACTACGCCTATGACTGCAAGCCATGCCAGATTTGCCTCTATGGCAGAGGTGAATACCATATATTTTGCTATGAAGCCGCCAAATGGTGGCATACCTGCGAATGAAAGCGCGGCCATGAGCAAAGCCAAGCTTGTTAGAGGCATTTTTCTGCCGATACCTGAAAAGTCCTGGAGTGACTTGAAGCCATAGTGGTTTATGATGCCGACCGCCATGAAAGCGAGCGCTGTTGTTATGCCGCCGATTAGGAAGAAGTACAGGTTGCCTCTAAGTCCGTCTGATGTTAAACTGGTGATGGCGACGAGATTGTAGCCTACATCTGCTACACAGATGTTTCCGATTAACATTTTGACGTTGTTTTGGATGATTGCAAACAAGTTTCCCACGATCATGGTGAAAGCTGCCATGACTGCAAGCATGAGTGTCCAATCTAAAACAGCGGTTGGTGCCAAGATGTACACCAAGACGCGTATTAGAACGTAATAGCTGCCTTGGTCAATCACGGCGGATAAAAATGCAGATGTGGAAGAAGGTGCAGCGGCATAAGCATCTGGCAGCCAGAAGTGGAATGGTACAATGGCTGATTCAATGGCATAACCTGCAGCTATGAAGATGAAGGCTAAAATGAGTAAACTTTTATCCGAAAGGGCAATTAGAGCCTCTTTTACTGCCCAAAAATTCAAAGTTCCTGTAATGCCAAAAACTAGTGATAAACCGAACACTATAAACGCAGAGGCTATAACGATCATTACAATGTACTTCAAAGTTGAGTTCAGAGCTGTGCGGTTTTTACGGTAAAGCATCAGAAAACTGGATCCTGCAGCTGCAGCTTCCCAAAAAATAAACATGGTTAGCAGGTCGCCAGAGAACACTGCACCCACTACAGCTGCGGTAAGCATAAGCATAACCGCATAGTAACGCTCCGCAGGTCTTTCGTTGGGATTAATATAAAATACGCTGTAGAGTAATGTTACCGCGCAAACTGCAGTGAACATAATCGCCATGTAAATGGATATGCCGTCAATCATGAAGGCGCTCGACAGCCAAGACAACGCCGCATCAGAGGGGTTGAGACTAAGGAAAGGTTGTGGTGAAGGTAGCGCATAATATTTGAAAGCTAAATTAGCAACAGAAAAAAACACTACCGCAAATACCACAGTAAACCAAACCAGCATTCCAGCGGTTTTATGAGCTGTTTTTCGGATGATTCTAAAAATCGGGATTGTTAAAAGTGAAAAAGCAACAAGGCTAACTAAGGGGAAGGCTACCTCGAAGATGCCAACCATACTTTTCACTTCTTAAATAAAGCCTACCGTGTTAATCAAGTTTATAAAGAATGCGGGGTAGACTCCAAGAAGCACCACGAAAACTATCAAGATTAGCAAAGCAAGCTTCATAGAGTTTGAGACATCGGTGATTTTGTGTTTTTCATCACCTTCAGGCATAGTTTCAGTTTTAGCAGCTCCTATAAAGACACGGTAAACAAAGCGAAGTGAATATGCCAAAGAAAAAACAGTTGCTATGAGCATTAATATTGTTGGAGCTATGTAAAAGGAGTTTGTGCTGATGATGTCAAAGGCGCCTACAAAAATAAGAAATTCACTGATGAAACATGCAAAGGGCGGAGAACCAGCGATGCTCAAGCCTGAGATTACTGCAGAAACAGTTGTGAAAGGCATTTTACCCGCAAGGTCCCCCATCTCGCGGATATCGCGCTTTTCTGTTTGATGCATAACTGCGCCTGCGGAAAGGAAGAACAAACCCTTGCTGACGGCATGAGTCAAAATATGGAGTACTGTTCCCGTTATAGCAGTTGTTAAAGCCATCGTGCCACCTATAAGAGGTTCGGACGGATACAGGGAAAGCCCAAAGAGTATGTAGCCCATGTGGGCGATGCTGGAGTAGGCAATTATACGTTTGATGTCAGTTTCAACCAGCGCAATGGCTGCTCCGAAAAACGCAGAGATTACGCCAAATACAGCTAATCCATGCAAAAATGTTACACCAAAATCTGTGCCTGCAACCGCAGGAAAAACTGTGCCTAACGATAAGCGCAGTATGGCGTAGGCGCCTGCGCTGATGATTACACCGCTTAAGAGCGCGGACATAGTGGCTGGAGCCTCTGAGTGCGCATCAGGTAGCCACATGTGAAGTGGAACTATAGCCATTTTTACTGCAAATCCAGCGGTTAAAGCTATTATGATCCACTTGGCAAGGTCAGGAACACTTAGAAGAGCTGTTTGTGCAGCAAACATGTCTGTTGCACCAGTAACCATGTAAATTGCGCCTATACCTAACAAAACGAACACTGCACCGGCATGAGTAAAGATAAAGAACTTGAATGCTGCTCGGTAGGCTTCTCGGTAGCCCCAACTGCCAATTATGAAGTAGGCGGGTAGGAGCATAAGTTCCCAGCAGAAATAGAACAGCAAAAGATTAGATGTGATAAAGACGCCTACTAGTCCAACTGACAATAAAGATAAAAGAACATAATATACAGGGAGGTTTTTTTTGCCTTCCATATATTTAACGCTGAAACAGGCGGCGGCTACGATTAAAACTAAAGTTATTATCGCAATGGATGCGCTGACGCCATCTACAAAGAGGGTAAAGTGTGAGTTCAAAACGGGAATCCAAGCATATTCTTCCATGTACCTGTGGTCAGGACTTGTAAGTATGGTGGGTACAGTCGATAGCACCAACACAATGTTAATTAAAGCGATTAGCGCGACAATTGACGCTGCAAATTTAGAAGATTTTTTGCCGCCGAAATATACAAATGGAACGCCCAAGGCGGGTAACAGGAACACTAAGAGTAAGCTATACATCACAGCCTCTGCACCTGTATAGCCTGTAATATCAGCAATGAACCAAATATAAATCTATCACAAAAACATAGGTTTACACTTAAAAGACGTATTCAAGGCATATTACGCAAACGTAAAAAAGGATATAAACTGACTTTGTACTGCTACTCCGTTACCCTTTGCCATCTTTTCAATTTTTTTATCTCATGGCGCGGGGTGTGGGGTTTGAACCCACGCGGCCTTTCGACCACAGACTTAGCAGGCCTGCCCCATACCAGGCTTGGGGAACCCCGCAGTTACGCTTTCACATACAGCGCGGTTAGTACATTTTATGAATGCCTTATTTTTGTCTTTTGTGTAACCAAAAAATTTGTGGTCGACTTACATGGGTGTTTGCAACTGACTGGGACAATTGAGAATTATTGACGGCGCGGGGATTATCTGCTATTTGGTTGATTAGAGGAAAATTGAGTTTTGGAAAACTCTAAAATTCACCGTTGACACATAATCCACCTTCAGAGGAGTCAACCTAGATGTCTTACAATGAACTCAGAAAAGACTACCTTTTAGAACGCTGGGTTGTAATTGCAACCGAACGCGCCAGAAGACCCACAGATTTGTCAAAACAGAGAGCTGAACAGGGCAAATCTGTGACGTGCCCACTTTGTCCTGGTAACGAAAACATGACTCCGCCTGCAGTGCTGGTTTACTTGCCCAGTTCAGGGGACGACAAAGTGAAAAAAGATGCCGATCACAATGATTTTCGCCATAAAAACTGGCTTGTTCGATGTATTCCAAACTTGTTCCCAGCATTCTCCCCTCCAAAACAGGAGTCAGACATTCAAAACACCTTTGTGGATTACACCTTTGGCTACGCCGTTGGACACCATGAGGTGATAGTTGAATCACCTAACCACGGTGATCACCCTTCAAATGCGGGAATTCCGCAGCTTATCCACCTTGTCAACGCCTATAAAGACCGGCTTACCGAATTATCCAAAAAACCCTACGTAAAATACGTTCAGATTTTCCGTAACCACGGTTCAGAGGCAGGCGCCTCCCTATCACATACTCACAGCCAAATAATTGCGATGCCATTCACTCCAAAAGTTTTAAGCTCAGAGATGGCTGCAAGCGAAACCTACTACAAGAGTCATAAACGCTGTGTGTTCTGCGATCTCATAAAGCGAGAAGCACAAACCCCACGTTACATAACGGACAACAAACATTTTGCGGTTTTCTCGCCTTATGCGAGTATTCACCCCCTAGAGTTCTGGGTGCTTCCTAAACGACACAGCATCAACCTCATAGACCTCACAGACGAAGAGATTAAAGCATTCGCGGGAGTATTCAAAGCAGCCATGGAGGCACTCAAAGATTTGGTGAACGATCCCCCCTACAACTATGGTTTCCATTTAACGCTAAACCAAGACGCCGGAGAATATTACCATTGGCACTTAGAGGTTTACCCCAAACTTGCTATTTGGGCAGGTTTCGAAAAAAGTACCGGAGTCTACATAAACACCATTCCGCCCGAGACGGCAGCTGTTGAACTCAAAAAAATAATAAACAGTTAAGAATCTAAAATTTCTTTTTCATATTTTGGTCTTAGTTGCATTACATCCTCCATGTAGGTGCGCAAAGGTTCAGCTGTACTCCATGCTTGTGAAATACATCCTCTTGGGTTGTGCGGCGGATCCCCGTCAAAAATTTCACTTAAGGTGCCCAATCCTGCATACGTAATTTGCCTTGTAAAGAGGGGCCAGACAAAACTGCTAATGGCAAATTTTGAATCCTGATTTATGTAGCCTTTTGTTTTGCGGAAGGCGGTCATGAATGGACCAAGGAGCCAAGGCCAAACTGTGCCGTTGTGGTATGCTCGGTCACGGCTTTGCCTGTTACCCACATAAGTGCCTTTGTAGTTGGGGTGATTGCGGTCAAGTGTACGCAAGCCATATGGTGTGAGAAGCTCCCGTTGAATTACTTTGACTATTTTGTTGCATTTTTCGAAGTCAAGCATGCTGAAGTCTAGTGAAACAGCGAAAATTTGGTTAGGTCGCAGCGAATCATCCGCGCCAACATCGGTTATGCAATCTAAGAGGTAGTTTTTTTCGCTGTTCCAAAACTTTTCATTGAAGCTTTTTTTGCATTTTTCTGCTATAGCAGCGTATTTTTCAGATAGGTTTTCCTCGTCGAATCTTTGAGCAAGCAACTGGGCTATTTTCAACGCGTTGTACCATAATGCCTGAATTTCTACGGCTTTTCCAGCTCTAGGCGTAACTGCTTTGCCGTCTATTTCGGCGTCCATCCATGTTAGGCGTTCTCCATGAGTAAGTAACCCGTCGTTGTCCATGTGGATACCAAAATGAGTACCTTGAGTGTGCTTAGCCATTATTTCTTTAAGATTTGACCATAGTTGGTTGCGGACAAATTTAAAGTCACAAGTGTATTTGAGGTACTGTAATATAGCATTAACATACCATAAGGTGGCATCAACCGTGTTGTATACAGCTTGACCCGACTTGTCATCTATAAAATTTGGAATTAGCCCATCTTGACAATATGCATTAAACTCTGTGAACACATTTTTTGCGTCTTCGAATCTACCCGTTATCAACATTAACCCTGGCAGAGCAATAAAGGCGTCTCTGCCCCAAATTTCAAACCAGTGGTATCCCGCTATTATGCTGTGCTTGTTAGTTGAGCTTTTAACAATAAAGGAGTCGGTAGCCAAAATTATCCAGCTTAACCACCAGTTATTTGGTGCCAAAGCAGGATATAAGCGATAAAAATCTGCCAAAAAACTGTTGCGCCGCCTGATTTCAAGTTTCCGCAACAACTTAATTTCAGCCACACTTTGCCCTATCGAAGTTAAAGTCTGTTCAGTTTGCTGTTCATTTTCATTTGAAGCCGCTATTACAGCAAATTCTTTTTTGTTTGTAGGAGGGACATCGACTTGGAAATATCCTGGCTGATAGTAGTCATCTGAACTGGCTTCTCCACGTTTTTCTTCTTCACGGTAGCTTATTCTTTCTATCCATGCAGGTTGTTCGAAGAATTCTCCAGCAATTATGCGCATAGCTATCGAAGCTTTAGGTTGACTGATACTCAATTGAACTTCATTAGAAGCAGTTTGTTTCTGGTTGAAATGTAGCGCGTTTGCGGCGCGGGTTACAACATTATGAAAGTGCCGACAAGTTAACAAGGGAAAAATTCTGATTTTTACCCAGTTGTTATTCATGTTTTGAACCTTATAAGTTGCGACCACAACATTCTTTTCGTAGGGCATGAATAAGGTTTTTTCCAATTGCAAAGCTTCTATGTTATAGATGTACTTGGGGAACGGAGAAATGGAGAACTCTTTAAGGTGGATGAAGCCTTTTGGATAAACTGCACCGTGGAATTCGCTTGCGCCTAACAGATAAATTTTGTTTAGTTGCACTTCTTCATCGAGTTTTGCGAGGCAAACTGTTCGCTCGCTAGGTGGACGTAAAGCTGCTACAAGCAAACCGTGATATTTGCGTGTGTTAACTCCCAAAATAGTGGTGGAAGAGTAACCGCCAAGACCGTTTGTTATAAGCCATTCTTTTGTTAGTGCATCTTCAAAATTTGAAAGTTCAGTGAATCTCAACGTATGCAGGTACATTTTAGGGCATCAACTTGGCAATATTCTTGCCGCGTGGAACACAGAAATAGTTTGCGACGGGCTGACACTTGGTGCGTAACATCAGGAAGTGGGGTTTTGTGAGCATGTACTCAGTTAAGGTTTCAGCATAGCCCATGCCTTTTGCAAAGATTAATGGTGCAGACTCATAAACTTTGAGGAATTCCTGCGAAACCAATTTTAACTGTAATCCAACGGCGTCTGCACCTGTAGTTAAAACTTCGTCAGCAAGCTTGTCCATACCACAAAAGGTGGCATCTGCTAGAGTTGCGTCGTTGATGACGGGGGCGCTTTTGACCACGAAAGTGACGTGCACGTCCATGTTTTTAAGTTGCTCCACTAGCAACGTATCAAAAACTATTTCGCCTGCGTTATCAGCTAAATATAGAACTTTGCCAGTTTTATTCGCTAGCTCATATGCCTTGTCCACATCGTCTATAACAAGGTCTTTTGTTGCGTCTTTAATGATTTTTCTTAGATCTTTTAATGTGAAATTGTGTCCCGGGATGTCAAACTCCATTATGTTGCCTACAATGGCACAGAGACAAGCTTTTTTGAATCTGTCCTGCTGGTTGTAGCCTTCTTCCACAAGTTTATGAGCAAAAGGAAGCAATTCCAAGGCTTTTTGATTGCTTAACTTTTTAGTTTGCTGGTAAGGGTCAGGATTGCTTGTGAGTTGACGTATAAGGCGATCTCGTTTGGTGCCTAAATCCGCGGCGACAGCTGTTGGTTTAAATTCACGGTTCAAGAGCTTAATCAGTTCCGACGCTGTTCTGAATCGTAATGCAGGGTTGGTAGTTGCCATGTAGGTTTCAGCCATGCCTCGAGAAAGAAGACAACTGGCACATTCGGCTTCCACTTTCAAAGAATTTCCCTCATTTTAGCGGGCTTTTGTGGCGTCAGCAAACTCGCGAATTATTGTGTATGAGTCATTTGATTTTACGATGGCGCTTGCCACCAGTACACCTTGAGCGCCTAACTTCAAAGACACCTTGACGTCTTCGCCATGGCTTATCCCTGCGCCGCAAAGAATTACAGCTTGGTTGTTGACTTTGCGGACAAGTTTCAGGGTGTTGGTAACTGCTTCAGGTTGCTCCATCGACACCGCAACCCCTGTACCGATAAGTTCAGGCGGTTCAATGCTTATGATGTCTGGGTTGAGGTAGGCTACAGCCGCACTAATTTGGGGGTTGCTGGTGCACACACAGCTGATTAAGTCGTATTCTTTTGCAATTTTTATGATGGCATCAATATCTGCGAGTTTCAATTGTCTTTCAGAGTGGTTGATGAGAGTACCTACTGCACCTGCCTGTTTGATTGAGTCAGCCAGAACGTGCCCTGTATTGCTGCCTGGTTTGATTGGATCCATGTGCTGGGCAAAAACTGGGATTTCTACAGTTTCAGCCACTGCTTTGATGTCAACAAATTGAGGAGCTACCACGATAGAGGTAGCGGTTTCTTTGCTGATTTTTTCTGCTTGTTTAGCTAGTTCCACTGCTTTTTTTCCTGTGGCTTCTAGATAAGTTTTAAAATTAATAATTATTAGAGGCGGTTGAAGCTGAGGCTTCACTTATGTTTCACCGCCATAGGTTTAATTTTGATTATTAATAACAGTTTGCATTGTAAAAAATAAAAAAGAATAAAAAGGGAACATGTTTGCCTTAGATGTTCTTGTCTTTGAAACGATGGCGGTAAGAGTAATAGTCAGGAATTATGCGCAGGTAGGTTTGGTTCATCAAGGGGGAGCTTATTATGAAGTCGGCGGATGATCGGTTGCATGCTACAGGAATGTTCCAAACAACAGCTAAGCGAAGCAGGGCTTTAATGTCTGGATCGTGAGGCAAAGGCTCCAATGGATCCCAGAAGAATATGAGAAAGTCTATGGCACCTTCTGCTATTCGCGCACCTATCTGTTGGTCGCCGCCTAGTGGTCCACTCTGGAGTTTGGTTATTTTTGAGCCGAGTTCTTTTTCTAGGATATCGCCAGTTGTGCCTGTAGCAAACAACTCGTGTTTAAGTAGGGTGCCTTTGTTGAATTTGACCCATTCCAGCAAATCTGCTTTTTTGTTATCGTGGGCAATTAATGCAATTTTCTTTTTTTCTTCTATGGGGGCGACTTTGCCGTTCATTTTTGATTCACCAATCTGATTTTAGGCATGTGTGGCAACGTGCCTATAACCGTTTGTACTGTATCTTGCGTGGGTAGACAATGTTTTAAGCATTTCAGTAAATCTTAAATGTTAAGATACTAATGATTAGGTGGGGGGTAATACGAGCACGAGCGCATTGAAAAGTTTAGCCCAGGGCTTTCTTGCAATGGCAGCGTTCATCTGGATCTCCAATGTGATAACTCTCACGAGGTTAGGTGACGCCTGGCTTGGTTTGCTCTATTTCCTGATTTTCCTTATACCTGCGTCAACAGCAGTAATTTTGAGGTTGAACCGAAAAAAATTCGTCACGGGTTTTAGTCGAGATGAAAAACTGCGGCGCTTCATGTTTGCACTGCAGGGTGTGGCGTGGGCTTGTTGGATGTATGACCTTGCCACAACGTGTTACGCTATAGACGTAGCCCGTTTGGCAACAGAGATTAATCCACTAGGGTGGCCTTTGGGAATTTTGGGGGCTTTAGCATATTATGGTCCCACATTGGTTATGATGTATATTTTATTGTTTAGGATTAAACAAAAATTGTCTCTTTATGCTGGCGCCGTGTTGTCAGCTGTTGCTTTATTTATGGGTTCGATGAATTTTAATGCTGGCGCATTAAACTTTCAGGTGTTTATTTCTACAGCTTACATCATGCCTGAAATCCGCTTCAACTTACTTTCTCTGGTATTAGTTGTAGACGTTATCTCCATCCTAACTATAACATGTATTTACTGTAAGAATTTGCTCCCTGTCTGCAAAAAATTTTTGAAAATTTGTTTGCCGCTAAGATAATCATGTTAGCTTGGATCATAGAGATGGGTTTTAGATTATCTTTGATTATGAGGCGAAATAGCTAAACCAAAACATGCTCTGAAGGGCAACAGGTGTCTTAATGCAGGACCTCAACGGCGTCAAAGGTTACTTTCGATGGATTTTTGATTTTTGACGGATGCTGCTACTATCTCCGTTATCTCCAAGCTAAAAAATTAGCGGTCAAAAAGGTTAACTTATAGTCGTTTTGTCATGACGTAGGCATCTTCGCCATCGCTGTAGTAGCCGCTAATTGTTCTTGATACCTCTAATCCGAGTTTCTTGTACAATTCAATACCCGCTTGATTGGTAACTCGCACCTCAAGGAAAATCTGCTTAGCTTTATAGTACGCCATACCTGTAATAGCTGTCTTAATCAGTGCAGTTGCTACTCCTTTCCGTCTGCTTTTCGGCATAACTGCGATGGAAACCACATGTCCCTTCCGCACCAAACCCCCCAAACCCATGTTTGACAAGCCCACTTCGATACGGCACATTATGTAACCTGTTATTTCGCCGTTTTCTTCCGCTACGATAAAGGTTTCAGGGAAACGTTGGTGCAGATCCATAAAGAACATGTCAGTGTAGTTTTCAGGCAAACAGAGACGGTTAATTCGCATTACAGCCTGAAGGTCGTCAGGGGTGAACTTTCTGAGCGTAAAGGTCTGTTGCATATATTCGCCTTCTTAACCTTGAATTTCTGGAGGGAACTTAAAGTTTACGTTTTATATCGGTTCAACTGCTTGAGGGGTCTCTTCAACTGAGACTTTAACTTCTGGCAAGGTGAAATTGCCGTACGGCATTGCCCAAACTCGCGCCGCTCTTCCTACAATTGTAAATGCTTCTTCTAAGGCATCATTTACAGCTCTTGCAGTTTTCAATTTGAAGACGTTGGTTGCATAGTAATCGGGCAAAGCAGAAACCAGAATAATCTGGTGATTACTCAGCGCTTTAAGCAGGTAATACGCTTTATGTCCGCCGATAACAAAGTTACGTTTGATTTCACGCTCTACCGCTTTCAAGTCGCCAAAGCGCATCATCCAATCATAAAAAACCTGATTTCCATGCCCCTCAGGGCATTCTGCAACCAATACAATAACGCCGCCACGTTTTACCGCTTCTAAAGAGGCATCTATCGCCTTGTACGCTTGATATAAATTAATATCTGCAGGAAATCCGCCGCAACTAACAACAACTATATCCGCTCGGCGATCAACCGCTACACGGTACATTTCATCAACAAGCTTAACTGCCTCAAAGAAAGCTTGCTCTAGATCTCCAGCAAAGGCCTTAACAATTTGACCTTTACTGTTGGTCACAACATTCAAAATGAAATCAACTTTTGCAAGTTTCGCAGCTTCATTCATGTCCTCATTTACAGGGTTGCCGACTAAAATGCCGGGGCGAGAGTTGGTATGCAGCATCAACGCATGATTATGCTTTATTGTTTCTTCGCCAGAAATTGCAGGTAGCACGCTTTTCCGTCCTCCACTGTAACCAGCGTAATAATGGAAATCCACATCTCCAAGCAGAACCTTAACGTCAGCTTCCGCGAAAACCCGGTTCAAATAAACCTTGTTTCCATACCGAGTATTACCTATGTGCACGAGGTCTGGAGCTTTACAGTCATGGCTTATAGTTTTGACTCGTTTGAAAACTTCTTCTCCGACGATTCCAACGGCTTCTTCAGGTGTAACTGGTCTGTGGGTACCTGTGCCAAAAATCACCACGATGTTTTCATCTTTGACTCCTGCCAAGTTTAATTCGTTAAGCACAGGCAGGAGCATCACTTCAGTTGGTGTCCGCCGTGTAGCGTCATTAACAACTATAGCGACCTTACTTTCTGGTAAGGCAATTTCGCTGAGGCGCTTGTTGCCTACAGGAATTGGTTCTTTTAGGGCACGTTCAACCTCTGCCCTTGCATCTGGACAACCAGCGCGTTCCTTGGGTTCAATTGAGCCAAGAAGATTTCGAGCTTGAACCCTCACACAGACATCAGTTTTCCCGTAAGGGAGCCATACGTCAACCATCAGGCATCACGGACATAATTTAAGACACTTCTTAAGCAGCTATTAAGCCTTATCACAACCCCTCCTTCTCACCTTTTTTATTTATGAAAGTTGGTTTAAGCGTAAAAACGTAAGCACAAAACAAAATCGTAGACTGCGCACACTTCTGCGTTTAACATGAACCTTTTTAATAGACGGTTACATTGGCTATGTCGGCGACTTTGGATGGCGTATCTGAGAAAAGAGAACGAAATAATTGAAATGGATTACCCGTTGAACAAGGTTTGGGAGGCTATCCAGAAAGTGATCATCGCCCTGCAATGGACCGTAGAAGAAACAAAAGAATCAGAGCATAAGATAAAAGCAAAAACCAAAAAAACCTTTATGTCCTACAGCTCACTTTTCTTGGTTACTGCAGAGGCTATTAAAGAAAACGTCACTCGCGTCCAAATCTCAGCGGAAACGCCGGTCACAACCCTCACCGCCATCGCTGATTTTGGTAAAACAAAAGAAAGGCTTAACCTGTTTCTCTCCACACTATCAAATCACCTGTCACCTCAGCCAAAAACAAGTAATACACGTCCATAAACAAAACAGATGTTAACGAATCGCCCAAAAAGTGGAATGGCGGAAAAATTCCAACGCCAGCAAGCCACAAAGAGGACGAGAAACCACCATGTGGGGGAATGGCACGAGTGTATTGCGACTTGGTAGGCGCTGGTTCCGCCAAAGCACATGTTTTATCCATGCTTTCAGAGTCGGCACTACCATAATACGTTTGGAAGTGATAAAATATTTTGTGTGTAATCTAAACCTGCGACAAACTGTTGCCGTGTGGGGTAGCTTGAGGTTTTTGCTGCTGCATTGAAGACCTTGTAGACGCAGGATCTGGATAAAAGCTGGGTTATATGCATCGTAAGAATTAATACTAAGTTCATAGCTTGCTTTTGTAGGTTAGGCTGAACACCAGAATTTGAAGAAAGTTATATTTTAGTTTTAAAATCACGCGCTTTTGTCAGATAAGCAACAAGTATCTATCTTAACACTCTGCCTTATCAAAAAAGTCTTCTGAATACTTGTTATCGTCTGAATCTCCCCACATCTTACTCTTGCAAGGAACTACAATTCTCACAGCCAAGGACGCTCTCATCAGAATTTATACTCAAACAATTAACAATCCATTTCGATATTCAGTACCCGACCGGCGCATCGTTCCCCTTTTGCTTCAACAGAAATTCATCCTACATTTTTACAAAAGCAATTCTCTAACATAGTTGTCCAGAGCCCAGAATACGACTACAGCAAAAAGAAGTCTCGACATAAGAACCCAAAAGCACTATTTTTATGCTTAGGAGTAGCGCCGCCGAAAGGATGCGACGTGATATTCTTGAATCTACACTGGAGTGTTTTTAGTTTGTTCAATTTTTAGCCTCCTGTTTTATCAGTTCTTTAAGCTGATTTGCGAGCACGTTTAGCTGGTGGTTCTCTAGTTCTGCTGGGTTGCTGTGGGTTGTAGCGCCTTGGGCGAGTGCGTCTCTGGTGAGTATCTGTTCGGGGTTCATTCCCCATGCGCGTATGATTTCTTTTAGTGCGTCAACTTTGCTTGTTCGCGTCTTAGGTCTGATGGCTAGTCCTGCTGAACTGTAGATGTTTCTTAGTGTGTCTATGCCTAAGCTTTGAATGTCGTCATAGGTGTCGATTGTGTGACCCATCATGTATTCGACGTAATCTTGCTGGACGCCTAATGCGGTAAGCTGAGTTTTGAAG
>Ga0136652_1000428_pt1 | contig 20432 bp, 19 predicted proteins | sample ConPoolayeEmetaG_FD_94864 | JGI IMG/M metagenome (GOLD analysis project Ga0136652, IMG submission 94864) | Hot spring microbial mat communities from California, USA to study Microbial Dark Matter (Phase II) - Cone Pool mat layer E metaG... ...
ATGCAATGAAAAAAATAATCCAAATTAATCGGATAAGATTTGGATTGATATTCAAATACTCAGCAAATCCACCGCAAATCCCATAAATAATTTTATTCTCAGATTTTTTTAATTCTTTCGATTTATTTTCTGACATATTCAATTCCAATTTGTAGTGACTGTTAATTAACAAAGCAATGCTGAAAACTAAAAGACTGAATGCATTAATTTTCTGTGAGAAAGTTGAAAAAATGTCTTTGATTGAAATTAAATTATTATTAAGTAAAATTAGAAATATTATACCAGTAATGAAGAAAAGATTTGTTGTAATTTTATTTGAGTTCACTCTTTGTTGCAATTCCTGATTTTCCTTTACTGGAAGTAAAATTCCAAATGCGGAATAAATTAAAAGAATTGACTGACCTAAGAAATAAAAAGCTAATAATACTATTATTCTGATAATTAATGGATTAACATTTATAAAATTTCCGAAAGCTGAACAAACGCCCATCAAAAATTTTTCCGATGGATTGATTTCAAGACTTCTCTTTGATTTATGCGGTATAGTTTCTTCTTCCATTTTTTGATTGATTAATTTATGAGCAAATTTACAAAAGATAAAACTCACAAAAGAAGATTAATGATAAAAATGTATAAAGTGGCGAGAATTATTACTTAATGAGAATCCGAAAAAGTTATTCAACCGAATTTAAAGAATGTAAGTGTAACAAATGTTCTGCTCTTCAACTGACAAAGACTTGCTTGAGTTAGTCTGAGAGTCAAAGTAGGCTTCGACTATCGAGGCTGTATCGCAATTAGTAAAGTTCAATAACTCAACCCCCTTACCCCCTTCTCTTATCGAAGAGAAGGGGGAAAAAGTCCCTCTCTTTTCAAGAGAGGGATTTAGGGAGAGTTCAATAATAATATTACGACACAGCCTCTATCGCTCAGCCTGATATTGGAGTTTTTTATCCTTAAATCACAAATCAATAAATCTTTTTATATGAAATCAAAACTCCAAATCAAACTCAGACTTACCGTCATAGTTTGGTGAAAGTGATAAAATGACTTTAATCTTTTTCTTTCCAGCACCAGTTAAAAAATCAATCGAGTGACTATAAACCAGAGATTCAACCAACGGAAGATAAAACAGACGCAAACCATAACCATCAGGTAAAATATTGTATGTTCCGCCGGTAATTGTTGCAAGTTCTTTTGGATTTTGATTTGACAAATTCGGAGTTGACCAGAGATTTGTAAATCTTGATGTATCATTTGCAAATACAACATGAACAATACCTCTACCTCGAATTTTATTTCTAACCCAACTTACCGACCAATCTTCTCTTGAGCTTGGTTTTACCGGAACATCCGTAAAGACTACAAAAACTTTTTGCGCATCGAATCGCCAATTGAACAAACTATCTGCATATCTAATTGCCGAAACTGGATTTTCATTTAGAGAGGAAGAACCAAATTGTGGAAATAAAACCTGAGTAGATGTATCTATAAATCTTTTTGTTCTTATCCAAGTTCTGAAATTAGCAATATCTTCGGTTAAAAGTTTTACTCCTCTAATGTCTCCTACAAATCCAACTCCACCAAATCTTGCATCTACTCCATATCTATAAATGTAGTCTGAAAATGCAGCGATTGTATTTGCAATTGAATCAACTATTGCATCATTCATACTACCCGAAACATTTACGCAAAACACAATATCTGCTTTTAATCTATTCTGTGAACTAACTCTTTTAACGAGAATTCCTTTATTAACACCATCAATTTCAAGCCAAATGTTTTGGGATGGGTTATTTGTTCCATATAATTCAATACCATAATAATTATTCAAAACAACACCACTCATATTTAGTCTTCGCCTTTCTAGTTCAAAAGTGAAAAATCTCCCCGATGGAACAACATTGTTTTTCACAACTTGAGGAACTGAACCTGAAGGGTCGGGTGGAATCTCAGGCAATTGAGGCTCGTTTACATATTCTCTGCATGAATAAAAAACAAGAGTTATTACTACAAAAAAAATTATTATTTTTTTGAGCTCCATATCTCTATATATCATCTTAATAGTAATTTAATAAATTAAAAGGACTTTAATTGTTGAGTTATCTTACTCATGAAAAATTTTAAACAAAACTAATTTAAAGGATTTTCAAAATTCGAGATTAATTTCATTTTTCAAATGATAAAAAAACAGTTTTAGTGTTGTTGTCTAATTTTTGAGTTTTGGCTAATTTTCACTTGAATCATGAATGATTGTATATTTTGTAAAATAGTTAAAAAAGAGGCTCCTGCTGAAGTTGTTTTTGAAACAGAAAAAATCTTAGCTTTTCTTGATATTAATCCAATCAATTATGGACATACCTTAATAATTCCTAAACCACATTACAAAGAATTTCACGAAATTCCAGATGAAGTTTCTCAGGAACTAATTGTTGTCATCTCAAAAATTTCAAAAGCTATTCTGGATAGTTTAGAACCACACGGCTATAATATTTTTACTAACAATGGCAGATTGGCTGGACAGGCAATTATGCATTGTCATTTTCATATCGTTCCAAGATATATCAATGACGGATTTAAGTTTAGACCCCATCCAAAATCTTACAAAAAAAATGAGATGCAACTTTATGGGAATTTAATTCGTGAAAAGATTAAAAATTAGATGGAGGAAAATTTATGGAAAGAAAAATTCGCGTCTTAATTGCAAAAGCAGGACTTGATGGTCACGATAGAGGTGCCAAAGTAATTGCTGCTGCACTTCGTGATGCTGGAATGGAAGTAATTTACACTGGACTTCGCCAAACTCCAGAAATGATTGTTGAAGCTGCTCTTCAGGAAGATGTTGATGTAATTGGAATTAGCATTTTAAGTGGAGCACACATGACTATTTTCCCGAAAGTTTTGAAACTGATGAAAGAAAAAGGCCTTGACGATGTTTTGCTAACCGGAGGTGGAATTATGCCTAAGGAAGATATTCAGAAATTAAAAGAGATGGGCGTTGGAGAATTATTCACACCTGGAACATCGACTATGGAAATTGCTGATTACATCAAAAAATGGTACAATGAACACAAAGCTGTAAAAGATGAAGCTTAAATTTTTTATACTGTTTCTATTTGCTTTTATCTCTTTCGAGCAAAATTTTGCTCAGGAAATTTTTAGAAACTCAATTAAAAATTTTAATATCTCATTAAAGAAAACCACTGAAAATCAATTCTTACTTCAAATTTCAAAACAAAAAAAAACGATATTCAAAAAAACTTTTCCACTTATCAAACTTTATTTTTACAACTTAGATAATCATCCCGAAGATGAGATGATTATTGTTTCAGGGCAAATCAAAGGCAAAGACACTTTGAACACTATGTATGTCTACACATTTGAAAAAGATTTCCGTCTGTGCGATTCAATTTACCTTGATAAGTATTATCCAGAATTTTATCGATTTGATATGGATGCAAATTATTTCATCAAAATTTATGACTATGAAATTGAAAAAACTTTTCCTTCTTCAAGGAATGATTTGCCATTCTCATTTTATTATTTGAACAATTGTTTGTTTGAATATGATAATGAAAATTCATTTGAAGAATTTGAAGCTGAGATAAATTATCTTGTTGATGAAATTTATAATCTTAAGATGGTTCTTGATTGCGAGAACGAAAATCAGAAAAAAGATTTACAGCGTCTGTTAGCCTGTCTATACACAAACATCACTAATGCGGGGATGGCTTTTGACTTCGAAAATTTTTTACATAAACATTACACCTGTCAAGATAAAAATGAATTTTTCAATAAACTTAAATCGCTCTACGAATGAAAGGAGTTAAGCTAATGAAGATGAACTGGGAAAATTATCTTGGTTTCGAAGTAAATATTATTATGAAAGAATATTATGGAGTTGTTCAAACATCAAAAATGGATGAGCCATTTTATGAGATTGTCTTCAAAACTGGTAAGTTGGCCGGCGTTTTCGAAGATGGTTTATTGGTTACTGGTAAATATGAAAATCAAATTGTTGAATCCTTTATTCCATTTGAAAGTATAAAGTGTGTTGATATTTTTCATCCGATTAAAAAACAACAATGAAACTTTTAGTCATATTACTTCTATTTCTTAAATTTTCCATTGCTCAGGATTTGATTGAGATAAAAGGATTACGAACCTATTCGATTAAGGATGAAATTCTTCCGCCTATTATTATTTACAACGATATTGACGAAAATGGTATGGAAGATAAAAGTAACGATTTCATTGTGATTGAATTTGATGTGAAATCCATTCTAAAACCAAATCTCCAAATAGTTTTCAAGTTTTGCGATAAAGATTGGAATCCAGTTGATAATATTTTTCTCACGAATTTTGGAAAAGACAGATTTTATAATTTACAATATCGTGTTGCTCCCAACGGAGTTAAAGGATATAACTATACATTTCGTCAAACTTTTCCAGACAATAGAGGACAAGTGACTTTTCCTTTTTCTGGTAAATACAGATATTTAATCACAGAATTCAACAACGAAAAAAAAGTTTTAGGGGAAGGATATTTCATAGTTGTTTATCAGAAATTTCCTATTACCGCTTCTTATTCTAAAGAAGTAATTGATGATAGCCTTTCCGATATAATGGAATTTAATCGAAGAAATCGAGTTATTGTGAATGTTAAAATTCCAGACCCTTTTGATGTATTCAGGCAAAATGAAATTGAGATTGTTCAAAATCAGAAATTTTTCTTTTCAAGCATTATAAATTTTAATAAAAAATCGAGATATGAATTTGGCCGTTATCTTCAACGGGATGTTAAACAATACATTAAACGAGATTTGCTTCCGGGAAATGAATATAGACAATTAGATTTGACCGATTTTAGAAAATATCCTAACGACAAATTACTTACTTCATTCACAGGCATCGATGTAACTCGAAAGTTTAGATACGGTGGAAATGATTTTAACGGTGGAAAAAAATTCTATTCGAATAATGATATTTACAATGAATATTTAGATTATCGATTTGAACTTACTTTACCGTTTCCAGTTGATGGTGATGTTTACTTAATTGGAAGTTTTAACAATTGGAAGATTGATGAAAAATATAAAATGGAAAGTGCTGGCAATTACTATTCACTAGTTGTTAATCTCAAAAGAGGCATTTATGATTATCAATATATAATTGTGGAAGAAACTCATTCTTCCCCTAAAAGATTAAAAGTCGATTGGATTGAAATCGAAGGTAATAGCTGGAATACTAAAAATGTCTATTACATTTTTGTTTATTACAATAATCCCGATTACGGCGGTTGGGACGAAATCGTAGCTTTCACTGAAATCAAAACTAACTAACTAAAATTAAAATTTTATTATGGATAAAGTTAAAATTGGAATTGTTGGCGTAGGTCATCTGGGAAAATTGCATTTAAAAAATTTACTCGCTCAAAAAATTGCAATTTGTCCCGGCATATTTGATATTGACCAAGAAAAATCTCAGTCAATTGCTGAAGAATTCAAAATAAAATCCTTTGATAATCTTGCAGAGCTATTCAAATCATCAGACGCAGTTATAATTGCAACTACAACATCGACTCATTACGAAGTGGGCAAAATCGCATTGGAAAATAAGCTTCATATCTTTATTGAAAAACCAATCACATCAACAATTGAAGAAGCCGAAGAATTAATTCAGCTCGCAAAAGAAAAAGATTGTTTCATTCAAGTGGGACACATCGAACGCTTCAATCCTGCCATACTTGCACTTGAAAAATATGAATTGAATCCAATGTTTATTCAATCGGACCGTCTATCGCAATTTAATCCGAGAGGTACTGATGTTGCCGTTGTGCTTGATTTGATGATTCACGATATAGATATTATCCTTCATCTTGTAAAAAGTGAGGTAGAAAAAATTGACGCAAATGGAGTAGCTGTTGTTTCTGATAGTATTGATATAGCAAATGCAAGAATTCAATTTAAAAATGGTTGTGTGGCTAATGTAACCGCAAGTAGAATTTCTCAGAAGAAAATGCGAAAGATGAGAATGTTTCAGAAAGATGCTTATATAACAATTGATTTTTTACAAGGTTTATCTGAAATATATCGACTTGTTAAACCAGACGAAGAAGTTTTAGGAATTTCTTATGGTGAAATTGGGATTGGTGAGAAGAGAAGAAAGATTGTTTATGAGCAGCCAGAAATTCCAGAAATAAATGCAATGAAGTATGAACAAGAATTATTCATAAAATCAATTTTAAATCATACTCCACCAGTTGTTAGTGGAGATGATGGAAAAAAGGCACTTGAAGTTGCTGATTCTATAATTAGGTTAATTCAAGAAAACAAATTAACGGAGCATAAATTATGAGAAACATCCAAGTTCTTTTTATAATTCTAATAACTTTATTCTCAAAACTTTTTGCTCAAAGTGCATCAGATTTTTCTTCATTTAATCTTGCTATTAATTTTTATGTTGGATTTCCACAAGGGGAATTCAAACAAAACATAAATAGAAATGGTTATGGACTAAATGCTGAAGGGCTGTGGAAGCCTTATAAGTATTCTCCATTTTCATTTGGTGCTAATTTTGGAATTTTAAATTATGGTTCTGTTACAAGAAAAGAAGCTTTTAGTTATACGATTCCCGATGTTTTTGTCAATGTAACAAATGACAACAATATACTTAATTATCATTTGGTTGCTCAGGTTGCACCTGCCGTTGGTGTATTTAAACCTTATGTTCAATTTCTCTTTGGAGGTTCTTACATTTACACTCAAACAAGAATTGAAAATCGTTCAACAGGAGAAGAGATTGCAACATCAACAAATTTTGAGGACTATGCGTGGAGTTATGGTGCTGCTGGTGGATTTCTATTTAGAGTTTCGAAAAATGAAAATCCTGATGTTATGTCTGTAAGTTTCAGAGAGATTTACTTGAATTTGAAAGTAAGTTACCTTTATGGTTCCAATGCAGAATATTTGAAAGAAGGTTCAATCAGATATGTTGGTGCGGGTAAAGTTGAGTATGATGTTAAAGAGTCTAAAACTGACTTGTTAGGCTTACATATTGGAGTAGTTATTGTGTTTTGAATGTCAAATGAAATCGTTATAATGTATCTATGGGAACGAATTTGCAGCTAAAAAAATCGGATAAAGTTTCTGTAAACATATATTCACCTGAGGATATAAAAGCGTTATTTAAAGAGAAGGAGATTGATAAAAGCTGGTCTTTTTCAGGATATAAATCATCAGACACAGGGAAGTGGACACACAACTATCACCGTTATCCAGCTAAATTTATTCCTCAGTTAGTTGAAGTATTGATAGATGAATATATCTTTTCTAAGAATGCGCATATAAATGATCCTTTTATGGGATGTGGTACAACTATAGTTACAGCTATATCAAGGGGATTTAAAGCTAGCAGTACAGATATTAACAGAATTGCTTATCTAATAACCAAAGTCAAGTCTATTCCTGTTGAGCCTTCATTACTTAAAAGAAAAATCGAAAATCTTCTAATTAAAATAAATTCAATTAGTGATAGAAATAGTACTTTATTCAGTGATGATATTGGACCATTGATTCCTCAGAGACACTTAGAAAAAATAAATTATTGGTTTCCCGAAGATATCAAAATTAAACTTGGAAAAATTCTTAGAGTAATTTCTGAAGAAAGAATGGACATTATTCGAGATTATTTTCTAGTTGCCTTTAGTAATATTCTGAAAAATTGTTCGATATGGTTGCAGGGAAGTACTAAACCAACCAGAGATTTAAGTAAAATACCAGCTGACCCTTACCAGGCATTAAAAAGACAACTATTGAAAATGTATCGTGGAAATGAAAAATTTTATTCAATTGTGCCTGATGAGGTGAAAAAAAATATCCATGAATATCTAAACATAAAAGTTGGAGATGCCAGAAAACAACCCGTAGAAAATGATTCTGTTGATTTGATTGTTACTTCCAGTCCTTATGTAACTAGCTATGAATATGCTGATTTACATCAATTATCCACAATCTGGCTTGATTTAACTGATAATATTTTGGATTATAAAAAACAATTCATCGGTACATCATATAAAAGTTATTCGGATAAATTGGTTAAGAGTATAATTGCTCAAGAAATCATTTTCAAAATGCAGGAAAAAAACAAGAAACTTTCAAAAGAAATTGAAGCTTTTTTCCTGGATATGGAGGAAGTTATAAAAGAAAGCTTTAGAATATTAAAAGTTGGCGGTAGAGCTTGTTATGTAATAGGAAATACAAAAATCAAAGGTATAGATATATTGAATGCTGAGGTATTTGCTGAGATTATGCAATATTCTGGATTTATTCTTGATAGGATTATAAAAAGAGAAATTCCATCAAAAATATTACCGCAAAAAAGAGATGAAAAAACAGGAAGATTTGCTTCCAACCATGTTGCAGATTCAGAGGCTTATCCTGTTGAATATATAATTATTGGCCTAAAGGAATAATTTATGACCTTTAATGAGCTAATTGAATTATACAAAAATTTAAAATTAAATATGGACAGGATGTTTATAAGTATGTATCTTCACTATTCAATGAAGCCAAAGAAATACATAAAAAACATTGGGATTTAGATCCCACTTTTCAAGGTGACCATGAACAAAGCTGGCGTGCCTTTAAAGGAAAAAACTTTGAAAAGTTAATCCATTATATGATTAAAGACGAAGTTGAAGACTTAGGATTAAGAATAGTCGAAGGTAATATATTAGAAAGATCAAATAACTTACCCGAGGAATTACGCAAGATTAAAAGAAACCTGGCTGTTGACTTTGGTGAATTCGGAATGCATTTACCAGATGTTGATTTAATCATTTATAATCCAACGAACTTAAAAGTGATTGCTGTTGTATCTGTTAAAATAACTTTAAGGGAAAGAATTGCACAAACTGGTTACTGGAAAATTAAGTTATCTCAGGATCAAGTCACAAAGGATATAAAAGTTTATTTTATTACTCCAGATGAAGACGGAACCCTCACCTTTAAATATCCAGCTAAGAAAGGAAGAGCAATAGTTGAAGCAGAACTTGATGGTAGTTATATATTAAATGATAAACCACTTGAAGAAAGTAAAAAAGTAAAATTCTTTCATCATTTTATTGAGGATCTAAAGAAATTGATTAACGATGAACAAAAATTTACCAAAAATTGAGACAACAACTTTGTGGGATTTCCCTACACAGAATTATGGGGATGTCCCACATGGGGATAATAAATTTCGAGGTGTAACTCCAGCATTTATAATCTGGAATTTATTACAAAGATATACGCAGGAAGGAGATCTTGTAGTTGATCCAATGTGCGGAAGTGGAACAACCATAGATGTAGCTAAAGAACTGAATAGAAAGGTAATAGGTTTTGATATTAATCCTTACCGAAAAGATATAATTAAAAACGATGCTCGGAAAATTCCGCTCGATGACGAAACTGTAGATTTTGTTTTTATTGATTCACCTTATTCAGACAACATAAAATATTCTGATGACTTTAATGATATAGGAAATATATCTTGCACTAAAGCAGAATTCTACATAGAATTAGAAAAAGTTGCTAGAGAAATTCATAGAATTTTGAAGAAAGACAAAATAATGGGCTGGTTAATAGGTGATCATTGGAGAAAAAAAACAGGTTTTATACCTGTTGGATTTAATATCTTTAATATGTTAAACAAATATTTCGACCCTGTTGATATTATTTGCGTTGCCAGAAGAAACCAAACTTCTAATACACCTTTCTGGCATCAGAAAGCAATTAAGTACAATTTTTATTTAAGAGGTTTCAAATATTTATTTGTTATGAGGAAGAAAATTATAAATACTCAGGTTATAATTGGGAGATAAAAAAATGCGGACAAAAATATTATTTATTACTTTAATTCTTGCTTTGTCTTTTTCGAGTTGTTCTCTTGTTAAACAAATGACCAACATTTCTAGACTTAAATTTAAATTAAATGGTGTAAGTGATTTTAAACTCAGCGGCATTAACTTGTCAAATAGAATGTCGATTAAAGATTTTAATGTCTTCGACTCAGCTCAATTGTTGAATAATTTTGCCAAAGGTACTTTGCCCGTTTCTTTTGTCTTAAATATCGAAGCTCATAATCCTAACGATGGTGGTGGATACCCGAGACAAGATTTAGATATTGTCGATTTCAAATGGAATTTGATTATAGATGATGTGGAAACGATTAGTGGAAATATTGCAAGACCAATTTCTGTCCCAGGAACTGGCGAAACGACAATCTTCCCAATAACAATTGAACTTGATTTGTATAAATTTTTCCGAGAGCGTGGATTTGATAATATAATCAATCTTGCACTAGCAATCGGCGGTAAAAATCCAAATCTTTCCAAAATTGTCTTAAAAGCTCAACCAACCATTCAAACCCCACTCGGTAAAATTAAATATCCTGGTGAAATTGTCGTAGTAGATAAGGAATTTAGATAATAATATAAATTCATTTTTTTCTAGTAAGAATAACTTGTTGGATTTAAGATTCGTTTTAATATCTTTCTTTTTTCTTTTTTGACCGCTCTACATCAATAAATTAAAATTAATGACTCATTAATTGATCATTCAAAGTTTAAAAACAACCCCTTTTAAATTTTTTGAATATATCGTCTTTTAATTTTTTGATTTCGACAAATACCAAAGATTTTAAAGTGAGGATTTCAAAAGTTGACTTAAAAAACACACTTTATCTTTCCAACATTAAAAAATAAAATTCAATCTAAATCTTACTATTATTAGTCAAATAGGGGCTATCTAAAATGTAAATTTTTATGTCAAACTGAACCTATCTAAGTGTGATTTTGATTAAAATTGTCAGTCTTCGACAAGCTTAGCCTGACAATTTTTAACTTTTTGGACAGCCCCTTACATCAAATTCTTCAAATCATTTTATAAAGCTTAAATAATTTCATTTTTCCTTTTACTTAATTTTGAAAAAATTTTTCAACAAAAGAGGTTATTAATGATAAAAACACTTTTCATTATTCTTAGTACTGGGTTTTGTTTTGCTCAGGATACTTCGAAAGTTATTATAACAACTAAAGCAAACACAGGAATTAACATAAGTCAGATTTCCTTCACAAATTGGGCACAAGGTGGAGAAAATTCATTCACTTGGACCTTTCTTGGTAACTTCAGCTTAACAACTAAATCAGAGAAATGGACAACAAAAAGTACTTTTAATTTTGCATTTGGGAGAACAAAACTAGGCACACAGGATTTCAGAACAAACGATAATGAATTCTTCATCGAAAATATAATCTCAAAAAATGTTGGATGGGCAGTTGACCCGTTTTTTAGTAATTCTATCAGAAGTCCTATTACAACAGGTTATTCATATAAAACAAATGTTCCAGAGCGAATTGCTGATTTTTTTGACCCTGGTTATGTGACGCAAGCATTAGGTTTTACTTATGATAGAGTTAAAGGAATCAAATCACGATTCGGCATTGCACTTCAAGAAATATTTACAAATCGTCAAAGGAAATTCACTGATAATCCAGCTACTAAAGATAGAGTAGAAGCTTTCAAACTCGAAACAGGAATTGAAAGTGTAACATCAAGTGAATTCAAGTTAATGGAAAATATAAATTACAAAGGCTCGCTAAGGCTTTTCTCGAAATTTGAAAATATGAAATACTGGGACATTCGCTGGGATAACCTAATAACTGCAAAAGTCAATAACTATGTTAATGTCAATTTCAATGTACTTGTCGTTTATGAAAGGAAACAAACACTGAGAACACAGGTCAAAGAAGCACTTCAACTCGGATTAATTTATAATTTGTTTTGAGATTAAAAATGGAAAAATCAAAAGTTTATAATCGAATAAAAATTTCTGTTCAAATCATAAGCTTAATTTTGAACTTTGGATTAATTCTAATTTTAATTCTCACTCCCCTCTCTAAATTACTTGAACTAAAAATTTATGAATTCACGACCAACGATTACATTGCATTTCTTCTGTTCATCCTGACAATTGGAATTATAAGCTCGATTTATGGGTTCCCATTAAGCCTTTATTCTGAATATATCGTTGAACATAAATTCAAATTATCAAATCAAAAATTTTCTGACTGGATAATTGAAAAAATAAAATCTACAGTTGTCTCGGCAATCATTACACTTCCAATTTTTTTAATCTTTTACTATCTACTAAAAAATTATGAACTATGGTGGTTATTTATTGCTCTCACTGTATTTTTATTTTCAATTCTACTTGCTCGTATTGCACCAACTTTGATTTTCCCGATTTTTTACAAATTCACTCCACTTGATAATGAAACATTGAAAACAAAATTGACCGACCTATGCAAAAAATTTGGTCTTAACTTCGAGGGCATTTATACTTTTAATCTCAGCAAAACAACTAAAAAAGCAAATGCGGGATTTACAGGTATCTTAAAATCAAAAAGAATTATTTTGAGCGACACATTAGTAGAAAACTTCACTGACGATGAAATTGTCACTGTCTTTGCTCACGAACTTGGACATTACACGAAAAAACACATCGTAAAAAATATTTTAATAGGTTTTGTTGTAACAATCATTACTTTTTTTCTTGCCAATCAATTATATCTTTATTTAATTTTCTTACTGAAGTTTGATTTCATCTATCAATTATCAGCTTTACCTCTGCTATTTTTAATAATCAGTATCTTTTCTCTAATTTTGATGCCAGTTACAAATTCAATTTCAAGAAAATTTGAGTATGAAGCTGATGAGTTCGCATTCAAATCAACTGGTGATAAAAATTCTTTTATCTCATCACTTCAAAAACTTTCCAGAATAAACCTGGCAGATGAAAATCCAAATCCAATCATTGAATTCATTTTTTACAGCCATCCTTCCATTAAGAAAAGAATTGATAGAATCAACAGGGTTAACCTCTGAAAATAATTTCAAAATAAAACCCTAGATAAAATTTTTCGTCTAAAAGTCAGTATTTGTTAAATTGCAATAAACAAAAACATAAGTGGAGTCATTCAGATGAGGAGTATTTTAACTTTAATCACTTTAATATTAGTTATGTTTTCAAATTCTTATTCACAACAGCCACCGATTATAGATCGAGAACTTTTCTTTGGTGATCCAGAAATTTCTGGTGCCCAATTATCTCCTGATGGAAAATATTTAACCTTTTTAAAACAATACAATAAGATTCGCAACATTTGGATTAAAAAAGTAGATGAACCATTTGAAAAAGCAAGACCAATTACTGCTGATACAAAAAGAGCAGTTACAAGTTACTTCTGGTCTGAAGATTCAAAATTTATCTTATATGCTCAGGATAAAGATGGAGATGAAAATTTTCGAATTTATTCAGTAAATCCTTTTGAAACGGAAGATGCAATCCCTTCAGCAAAAAATTTAACTCCCTTCGAAAATGTTCGTGCAATAATAATTGATATCCCTAAGAAAACTCCAAATGAAATTATTGTTGCATTAAACGATAGAGACCCTTCTCTTCACGATGTTTATAGATTAAATATTCTAACTGGTGAAAGAAAGCTACTTTATGAGAATAAGGAAAACATTGCCAGTTGGGCTACTGACCTTGATGGAAATTTAAGATTAGCAATCAGACAGACCGAAGACGGAGCAACAGAAATTCTAAAGCTTGAAAAAGGAAAACTCATCAAAATCTATGAAGTTAACTTCGAAGAAACTGCGTATCCAGTTCGTTTTTCAAAAGACGGAAAATCATTCTATCTGGCTACAAACAAAGGGCAAACTCGTGATAAAATTCAATTCGAACTTTTTGATTTAAAGACAGGCAAAACAAAATTAATTGATAAAGACCCACTCGATGAAGTTGATTTTGCTGGCGCATTATTCTCTGATATCACTAATGAATTGTTGATGACTTTTTATGTGGGAGAAAGAGTTCGTTATTATCCTAAAGAGAAAAGGTTCAAAAAAGATTTCGAGACGCTTTTAACTCAAGTTCCATCCGGTAATATTGGTTTTTTGTCAATTACAAATGATGAAAATTTATGGCTTGTTTCTGTTTCAAGCGATGTTGATCCTGGCTCAGTTTATCTTTTTGATAGAAGAACTGGCACAGCTCAATTTGTTTATAAATCACGACCAAAACTACCCAGCGAATGGCTCTCCGAAATGAAGCCAGTTAAATACACCGCAAGAGATGGAATGACAATTTATGGTTATCTAACCATTCCTAAAGGCCTCGAACCAAAGAATTTACCTTTGGTAATGTTAATTCATGGTGGACCGTGGACAAGAGATATTTGGGGTTATAATTCTATTACACAATTTCTGGCAAATAGAGGATATGCTGTTTTTCAGCCAAACTTTAGAGGTTCAACAGGTTATGGAAAAAAATATTTGAACTCTGGAAATAAACAATGGGGCCGTGGCTCGATGCAACACGATATTACTGATGCGGTTCAGTTCCTAATTAAAGAAGGAATTGCTGACCCCAAACGAGTTGCAATTACCGGTGGCTCTTACGGTGGTTATGCAACATTAGCTGGACTTGCTTTCACTCCAGATTTATATGCTTGTGGATTTGATATCGTTGGACCATCAAACATTATTACTCTTTTAAATTCTATTCCACCTTACTGGAAACCAGTTCAGAAAACCTTTGCAATTAGAGTTGGCGATAAAGATAATCCAGAAGAAAGAAAGATGTTAGAGTATCAGTCACCATTAAATTATGCAACGGAAATCAATGCTCCACTTTATGTCGTTCAAGGTGCAAACGACCCAAGAGTTAAAAAAGCCGAATCTGACCAAATTGTTGTTGCATTAAGAGATTTAGGAAGAGAAGTTGAATATATGTTAGCTCCCGATGAAGGACACGGCTTCCTAAATGAGATGAATCGACTTGCAATGTATACTGCAATGGAAACATTTTTCGCTAAACATTTGAAAGGAAGATTACAGGAAGATGTTAGAGAAGAAATTCAGCAAAAATTAAATGAACTCACAGTTGACATTTCAAAAGTTGAAATCCCTAAGAAAGTTGAAGTTGATAAATCACAAATTCAAGAACTTAAGTTCAATCCAGATAAAATGTTCTTCGGTGAATTGAATTATCAATCTGATTTTGAGTTAATGGGGCAAAAATATCATTTAGAAATTAACAGAAAAGTTGAAAAAGGAAAATTCGAAGGCAAAGATGTAATCAGAATAGTTGAACAAACCGAAGGAATTATGAGTGCATTCGATACACTTGATTTAGACGCAAAAACTTTATTCCCGATAAAAAGATATCTTGTTCAAGGTCAGGGTTCAATCTCACTGAAATTTGAAAAAGATAAAGTTACTGGAATAATCAAATTTGGTCCCCAAGAAATTCCTATCAATGCAAATGTTTCCGAACCTGTTCTTTCGGGTGGTGCTGGGACTGAACTTGCAATTTCAACTCTACCTTTAAATGTAGGTTATAGAACTGAATTAAGTGAATTTGATTTTATGTCAGGACAGGCTAAAAAATATTTACTGGAAGTTAAAGAAAAAGAAAAAATTAATCTTGGTGCGAAAGAATTTGAAACATACAAAGTCACTCTAATTACTCAGGATGACAACGAAGTAAAACAAACACTATGGTATGATGTGAATAATCAAACACTTCTCAGAGTCCAAACTAAGTTACCACCTCAAGCTGGCGGTGGATATTTGATTTATGAATTGATGGATTAGAAATTTATTTCATTAATGCATTAAAACGGTGACAGAATTTAAGTCACCGTTTTTTATTTTAAGTTAAACCTAACAAATAATTCAAAAGCGTCGAAGAACAAAAAATGAGCAAAGTATTTAATCCTGAAAATCAAAACAAAACAATGGATGGAAAAATTGTCGCTGCACTTGAGAGAATTGCAGAAGCCTTCCGAGTTCTTTTATGGGAGAAAGCAAAAGTTATAAAATTAAGTCCAATCCAGATTCAAATTTTAATTTTTATCAAATATCATAGTCCAGAATTTTGTACTGTAAATTACTTAGCTGAAGAATTTAATATGTCAGCCCCGACAATCAGCGATGCAGTGCGAGTTTTAATTCAAAAAAAGTTGTTAAAGAAAATCCCAAGTACAAAAGATAAAAGGAAGGTTCATCTGCATTTAACTCATAAAGGAGAGAAAGTAATTTTAGAAACAGGTTCATTCATTGAGCCATTAATTAATTCAATTTCGATATTGAACCGATTCGAAAAAGCAACACTTTTATCTTCGCTTCTTCAAATAATTAAAGACCTAAATTCAAAAGAAATAGTAATCACACAAAGGATGTGTTTTACCTGTGTTCATTTGCAAAAAGAAAATGGAAAATTTTATTGCAATCTTCTTGAGATGAATTTGAAGTTGAAGGATTTACGAATCGACTGCCCTGAACACCAGCCTTTGAAATAAGTTACCGATGTAATTCGTTTTCCAACTAATTATTTAAATCAAATAGTTGAAACTGGGTCAATATCCACAATTATTCGAACACCTGAAATTTTCTTTACTCTCGAATGAAATTCATTTAATGCTTGTTTAAGAACATTGTGCAAATAATTTCCATTTGGGTCATAAGCACGATTGCTTTTAATGATTATATGCCAGCGATATCTTCCAGAAATTTTTGCTATATAAGCTGGAGATGGCCCAAGCACTTCTAAAATTTTTCTATCGTATTTCAAAAACTTATGAAATTCTGTTGCAGCACGCTTTACCTGATTGATGTTCGGACTTTTGAATTCAATTAATGCGAGTTTATAAAATGGTGGATACTTTGCCTGCTCTCTTTCAAAAATTTCTCTTTGATAAAATCCGTAATAATCATTCTGCTGAACAAATTGAAGCGTGTAACTTTCTGGTCTGAAAGTTTGAATTGCAACTTCTCCCTGTAATTTACTTCTTCCTGACCGTCCTGCAACCTGCGATAAAAGCTGAAAAGTTTTTTCCGATGAACGAAAATCTGGAATTAACATCGTTGATTCTGCCGATACAACGCCAACAAAAGTTACATCAGGGAAGTCGAGTCCTTTTGCAACCATTTGTGTTCCGAGCAGAACATTATATTTTCCTTCACCAAAATCATTTAGAATTTTACTGAAAGAATATTTTTTCTGTGTTGTATCCAAATCCATTCGGGCGATTCTTGAGCCGGGAATGATTTGTTCAAGTTCATCTTCTACTCTTTGAGTTCCAATTCCTTTGTATCTAATTTCTAAACTTCCACAAACCGGGCAGACAGATAATTCTTTTTTCGAATAACTACAGTAATGACAAATATATTCTTTTTTGATTAAGTGATAAGTCAATGTCACAGCACAATTTTTACAAAGTTCAGTGTAACCGCAATCAGGACAAATCACATAAGTTGCAAAGCCTCGCCTGTTTTGGAGAATTATAACCTTTTCATTTTTCGAAAGTGTAAATTTTATTTTGTCAACCAATGTTTGAGAGAAAGAACCAATCATTCGATTATCTTCTTTTTCTTTTCTTAAGTCGATTAGATTAATTAAAGGCATCACAGCATCATCAATTCTTTTCTTAAGTTCAATCAACTTGTATCTTCCGTTCATAGCATTGAAGTAACTTTCAAGTGAAGGTGTTGCAGAACCTAAAACGACCACTGCATTTTCAACTTTACCGCGCATTATTGCTGTGTCTCTTCCATGGTAGTATGGTGCATTCTCTGATTGTTTATAAGACGCATCGTGTTCTTCATCAACTACTATCAAACCGATATTTTTAAGTGGCGCAAAAACTGCTGAACGGGGACCAATGACAATTTTATATTCCTGTTTAATAACCGAACGCCATTCATCGAATCTTTCGCCTGGTGAAAGTCTGCTGTGAAGAACGCCAACTAGATCACCGAAACGATTTTTTATTCTTCGAATGATTTGTGGTGTTAATGCAATTTCTGGAACTAAATAAAGAGCTGTCTTTCCTTGCTGAATTATTTTATCAATTAATTCAAGATAAATTTGAGTCTTTCCACTTGCGGTTACTCCGTGAATAAGGAAAATATCAAATTTATTTTCATCAATTGATTTTGAGATTATTTCAATTGCTTTGACCTGTTCATCAGTTAACTTGAAATCTTTTTTCTCTTCCTGATATAACTCAACATATTCTCGTTTAACTTCAACTTCTGTAATCTTGACGAATTTCTTTTTTGCCAGAGCTTTGATTACCTGAGAACTTGCCTTTGTCTTCTCAATTAATTCCGATTGACGCATCTTTTTATCTTTCGCCACGAAAAGAGTAACAAGTACATTAACTTGTTTAATCGAACGCTTTTCAAGTTTGCTAACAAGTTCAGAAAATTCTTCAAAGCTCAAATCTCCAAGCTCAACAACTTTTTCTTTTTTTACTTTAACAATTGGTTTTCTCTTTTCGAGAAAAATTGATGCAAGTCCTTTCCTTTCAAGTTTACTCAAGTAATAATTTATGTTTGATTGAATTCCCACCTTTTTAAGTTTCTTCTTTAATTCTGAAAATGTATGCTCTTCTTTCTCGGAAAGAATTCTGAGTAATTTCAAATAATTAGTTCGTTTAGCATCTGTGTTTTTAATCTCTTCAAAAATGTAATTCGGGTCGACAACTATTATCTTTTTTGATTCTACATCTGTTCCGGCTGGTACTGCTGCTTCGAGAACCTCGCCAAGTGAAGAGAAATAATAATCAGCAATCCATCTTGCGAAATTCAGAAATTTATCATCAAAGAATGGAATGGTATCTAAAATGTCTTCAATTTCTTTCAGTTCTTGCAAAGAAATTTTTTCAAGTTCTTTTGCAATTTCATTTTCATCAATCACATTAATAATGAAACCTGTTAAGACTCTCTTACCAATTGGTGCAACTGCCCTCACTCCAACTTGAGCTAAATCAAGTAACTCATCAGGCACTGAGTAATAAAATGACCTTCCCGTTGGAATTGCAAATACAAGTTCGACTAATTTTTTTGGTGATTGATTTTCATTAATCATTTCAAATAGAAATATTCATTTAACAATTGCTTTATATACTGATGAGTAATCCTCATCTGCGTAACCAGAATTGACAACCTCTTCGATAACAGAATTTAAAGCATTAATTACTTTAGTATTAAGATTAAGTTGAGAAGCAAACTTTTCAATTAACTTTCCATCTTTGAGCATAAGTTTAGCAGGAAAATTTGCTCGAGAAAAATCTTCACTTAAAATCATTGGAAGTTTACTATCGAATGTCGGCGCATAAAATGCACTTTTTCTGAGTATCTCCATAAATACTTCCGGATTGATGTTCGATTTTTTAACAATACCAAAACTCAAAGAGAATGCTGGGATTAGTGATGCAATCAAATTATTAAAGGCTAATTTAATTGCTGAAGCTTTACCAATTTCACCAATGTGATATATATCTTTACTGAATGCTGAAAAAATATGTTTGTGTTTTTCGAATTGTTCTTTAGTCGCACCAACCAATACGATTAAAGTCTCATTCAAAATTTGTGGAACGCTTCCTAAAACTGGCGCTTCAAAATACTCAGCCAATCTCTCGGAGAAGATTATTTCAAAAGATTTGCTCTCATCCGGCAAAATTGTTCCCATTTGAATTACAAGTTTACCTTTAACTTTTTCAAGAAGTTCGTCATTTATCATAACTGATTTGATTGCGTTTGAATCTGCAAGCATTAAAATTATTACTTCAGAATTTTCAACGGCTTCAATTGGTGTTTCTGCTATTTTAATTCCAACTGATTTTAGTCTTTCAACTTTTTGTTTTGTTCTGTTATAAACAATCACATCGTTTTTATGTTCAAAAAGTTTTTGAGCAATTGCACCGCCCATTAATCCTGAACCGATGACTGAAATTTTCATTTCTAATCTCCTTTCTTTCTGATAAACTTATCATGAACAAGTTTATAATAGATGAAAAGTTCTTCTTCAGCTTCGGGAGTATTTAGTTGAAATTCATTAATGACTGTATCTCTTCTCGTTCGAGCAAAGTTTTTTGATTTATCAATGAAGATTTCAAATTGTGGATGGGTGATGTGTAATACATCAATGAAAAGTGTGTCTTTAACAATGTGACAGATAAAATTTGTTGTTGCATAACTTCCAAGAATTATTGAATTCGCAAGTAGATTCAACTTGCCATTTTCATTTGTAAAATTTCCCTTTAGTGGATTTTGGTCACCAGGAACACCTAGTTCAAAAAATTTTTCTTTGATAAACTTAAAATAAGGTCCTTCTTTGCTTGCGTAAATTCCATCAACTTTTTTGCTTTCACAACTTGAAAAGCAAAAGACACCAAGAAAAATTATGATTGAAATGTTTTTCATAAAATTTCCACCAATTATATCCTGATCTACTCTGCAAATTTACGAATATGGGTGAGAGTTGAACTGAGAAAATTTTTCTTGAGTTTGTTTAACCATTAATTGGATAAAGAG
>Ga0136652_1000429_pt1 | contig 20355 bp, 19 predicted proteins | sample ConPoolayeEmetaG_FD_94864 | JGI IMG/M metagenome (GOLD analysis project Ga0136652, IMG submission 94864) | Hot spring microbial mat communities from California, USA to study Microbial Dark Matter (Phase II) - Cone Pool mat layer E metaG... ...
CCTCTTATAGTTATCAACTCCTTTTATAGAAGAGTTGTACCACAAATGAATTGGTTACCAGAATGGCCTACCAATGTCAATCCAAAAGAGAATTTTGTTTGACAGAGATAAGTTTTTTATATTAAGTTTCATTATTAAATTGAGAAAGAATTGAGGTAAAAGATGGAAGTTGCCCGAGAATCCATCCCTGTGAACATAGAAGATGAAATGAAAAGGTCCTATATGGACTATGCCATGAGTGTCATCATTGGACGTGCCCTCCCTGATGTGAGAGATGGCCTTAAACCTGTTCACCGCCGAATCCTCTATGCGATGAATGAATTGAATAACGATTGGGATAAACCCTATAAGAAGTCAGCCAGAATTGTGGGTGACGTCATTGGTAAATATCACCCCCATGGTGATATGGCCGTATATGATGCCATTGTCAGGATGGCTCAGGATTTCTCGCTTCGGTATCCCATTATAGACGGACAAGGAAATTTCGGATCGATCGATGGCGACCCACCTGCTGCCATGCGATATACAGAGATCCGTATGGCAAAACTCGCCAGTGAGTTATTGGCTGATATTGACAAGGACACCGTCGATTTTATTCCGAACTACGACGAAACTCTCAAGGAACCCTCTGTCCTTCCGTGCAAGTTTCCCAACCTCCTGATCAATGGATCTTCGGGGATTGCGGTTGGAATGGCTACCAATATCCCTCCCCATAATTTAGTAGAGACCATCAATGCGTTGGTGGCTATGATCGAAAACCCAAAAATTTCTGTAAAAGAATTGATGGTCCATCTTCCTGGCCCTGATTTCCCCACTGGAGGTTTCATACACGGAATAGAGGGAATTCAGCAAGCTTACGAAACAGGAAAGGGTGTTATTCAATTAAGAGCCCGGGCCTTTATCGAAAGAGACCGAAGAGGGGAGAGGGAAAATATTATTATTACAGAACTTCCTTATCAAACCAATAAAGCCAAGCTTATTGAACGGATCGCTGAACTGGTCCAGGAAAAGGTCATCGAAGGGATTGCCAATATCCGAGATGAATCAGACCGCGAAGGGATGCGGGTGGTCTTGGAACTGAAGCGAAATGAGGCAGGGGAGGTGATTCTCAATCAACTTTACAAACATACCCAGATGCAAACCTCCTTTGGGATTATTCTTTTAGCCATCCATCAAAATCAACCCAAACTCCTCTCCCTCAAAGAGATGCTTCAACTCTTTCTCCAGCACCGTCAAGAAGTGGTGATCCGAAGATCCCGTTTTGAATTGGGAAAGGCAGAGGCGAAGGCTCATCTTCTGGAGGGTCTAAAAATAGCCCTCGATCATATTGATGCCATCATTGAAACCATCAAGGGATCCAAAACTCCTAAAGAAGCAAAGGATCGCTTAATGGATAGGTTCTCCCTTTCGGAGGAACAAGCCCAAGCCATTTTGGAAATGAGGCTTCAACGTCTCACGAATTTAGAGCAGAGGAAGATTATCGAAGAATATGAGGAGACCATCAAACTGATCAACCGGTTAAAAACCCTCCTGGGAAGTGAACAACTCATCCTCAATCTCATTAAAGAGGAACTCCTTTCCATTCGCGACACCTACGGAGATGAACGGCACACTGAGATTGTGGAGGTGGTCCCAGAGATTAAGATCGAAGATCTTATCGCTGAAGAAGATATGGTCGTCACGATCACCCATTCGGGATATATTAAAAGAAACCCCATTAGCCTCTATCGAAGTCAGCATCGGGGAGGAAAAGGGAAGGTAGGAATCCAGGTGAAAGAGGAAGACTTTGTCGAGGACCTCTTTATTGCCTCAACCCATGACTACCTCCTCTTCTTTACGGATGCAGGGAAGATTCACTGGATGAAGGTCTACGAAGTTCCACAGGCGGGACGTCTCACTCGGGGGAAGGCCATTGTGAACCTCCTCAATCTTAGTCCTCAGGAAAAGGTTACAACCATTCTCACCCTAAAAGAATTCTCCCCTGGAAAGTTCGTCACCTTTATGACCAAACGGGGAGTGATTAAGAAGACAGCCCTTGAGGCTTACAGCAATCCCCGTGCGGGGGGGATCATCGCGATCAGTCTGGATGAAGGAGATGAGCTTATCTCCACAAAATTGACCGATGGCCATCAGCAACTTTTTATTGGAACCAAATTGGGAAAAGCCATCCACTTCCCTGAATCCCAGATTCGGGAGATAGGTCGTACTGCACGAGGTATCCGTGGGATTCGGCTTAGCAAGGGGGATGAGGTCGTAGGAATGGAGGTTGTTGTTCCTCATAGTCAAATATTGACTGTTACGCAATATGGATATGGGAAGAGGACCCCTATGTCTGAATATCGAGTTCAGAATCGGGGGGGAACGGGAATCTTTACTGTAAAACGCACCCCCAAGACTGGAGATGTTGTTGGGTTGAAGAGCGTGGTTGAGGAAGATGAATTGATGATCATTTCTGATAAAGGGAAGATTATAAGACTAAAGACTTCTGATATTCCGGTCCAGGGAAGAAGTACCCAAGGGGTTAGATTGATCAATCTTGAAGAAGGTGAAAAGGTAGTAGCCGTCGCCAAATTAGCAGAAAAGGATTAACCTGCCTCCAATCTTCCCCTGGGATCAAAAAAATACTTGAATTTTTAAAAAAATGGATTTAATATTCTATAGGTAAATTATTATCCTCAAATTTTTCCCATCTTGTTCACATAATTTCATTTATCCACATTTGTGGAAATATTGTGAAAAGAGATATCTAACTTATTGAAAATGAAACATATTTCTTTTTGGAATCTACCCTTCCAAATCCCTATGATATCTTGTTTTAACTTCCTGATTCATCATGGTTTGGTTCATGGAAAAGTTGTGGTCTAAGGCCATCGATTCTTTAAAAGAAAAAGTCGGCCAGCAGAATTTTGAAATCTGGATAAAGCCCATCCAACCCCTCTCGATTCGAGAAGGGGTTGTGGAACTCGAAGTACCAAATCGTTTCTTTAAAGAGTGGGTCAGCGAACACTATTCCTCACAGATTAGAGAGGTGCTCACCTCGATATTCCAAAAACCCTGTCATATCCAATTTCAAATAAAAAATGATCAACCTGATGAAAGGGAGTGGAGCCATCCTTTCCCCACGCAACAGGAGACCTCGATGAATCAATCTTTCCAGACCCCTTTCAATCCAAAATACACCTTCGATAATTTTGTGGTGGGTGCGGGCAACCAATTTGCCAATGCCGCTTGTTTGGCTGTGGCCAACCTTCCTGCCAAAAATTATAACCCTCTCTTCCTTTACGGTGGAGTGGGATTGGGAAAGACTCATCTCCTTCATGCCATTGGAAATCATATCATTCAAAATCGTATTCTTCCCGATATAAGGAAGGTCTGTTATCTTTCCTCTGAGGAATTTACCAATGAACTCATTAACTGCCTGAAATATGAAAAGATGGATGAATTTAGAAATAAATTTCGGCGAATGGATATCCTGTTGATTGATGATATCCAATTCATTGCAGGGAAAGAAAGGACCCAGGCTGAATTTTTTCATACCTTCAATTCCCTTTATGAAGCCCGAAAGCAAATTGTGGTGACCAGCGATAAATTTCCGAAAGATATTCCTAATTTCGAAGAAAGACTCCGCTCCAGGTTTGAATGGGGGCTGATCGCTGATATTCAACCACCGGATATTGAAACCAAAGTCGCCATTCTAAAAAAGAAGGCAGAAATCGAATCCATTCCTCTCCCCAATGATGTGGCGTTCTTTCTTGCTTCTCAAATCGACTCGAATATCCGAGTCTTAGAGGGTTCACTCATCAGGATCGGGGCCTTTGCTTCCTTAACCCAAACTCCCATTGACATTCAGATGGCTAAAGAAGTCCTGAAAAATATCATCAAACCTAAAGAAGAGATCGTCTCGATTGATGTGATTCAAAAAGTGGTTTCAAATTTTTTTAATATGAAAATTTCTGACTTAAAGATGAAAAGGAAATATAAGGGGTATGTCATTCCGAGACAAGTAGCCATGTATCTTTCACGAAAATTAACTCCGGCTTCTCTCCTTGAGATTGGTGAAAAATTTGGTGGAAAAGATCATTCCACGGTCCTCCACTCCATTAAAAAAGTGGAAGAGAGAATGACCAAGGACCCTTCATTTAAACAAATAATTGAAACTCTCCTGAGTAAAATTCAATCATAAAACGTGTTGAAATAGTGTGTAGGAATGGGGATTTTAACAAAAGGAAAAAATTTTTTTATTAAAACAATAGGATTTCCGCAGAATGCCCCAAATTTTTCAACATCAACTTTCTTTTTCTCTTTTATACTTAGACCCTTTTTCATCATTTAAACATCCTTCTATCATGTCGGTGATGAAAAGAAAATTAATAGAGGAGGTCTTCATATGAATTTCAAGATTGATAAGAAAGAATTCTTAAAAGGGCTGAGTCTCATCCAGAGCATTGCAGGAAGAAAAACAACCCTTCCTATCTTGACCCATATTCTCCTGGAATGGGATAAACAATCGGTGTTTCTTACAGGAACAGATTTAGAAACAGGGATTCGTGAGGAACTCATTGCCTCTTCGGACCAGAATGGGAAGGCCTCAGTCTCTGCAAAAAAATTATATGAAATTGTTAGGGAGTTACCCGACCAAACCATTCACATTCATAAAAAAGAAAACCATTGGATTACCATTCAATGCGGAAAATCTATTTTCAATTTGGCAGGAATGGACCCAGATGAATTTCCCTCTTTACCCACCTTTCAGGAAAAGAACTTTTCAAAACTTCCTATTCAACTTCTTAGAGAGATGATTGAAAAGACAGTCTTTGCTGCTTCCAATGAAGAGTCTCGATACCATCTGAATGGGGTTTTATTTATTCAAATCAGACAGGGTGAGAGAGAGTTTCTGAGATTGGTGGCGACCGATGGACATCGACTCTCCATGGTAGAAGGGGAAAGTCCAAATATCCGCGGGATTGAAAAAGGAGTCATTCTTCCCAAAAAAGGGGTATTGGAGTTAAGGAAGATGATGGGGGATAGAGAGAGCCATGAAGAGATAGAAATCTATTTTAATACTACCCACGGTTTTTTTAAATTGGGAAAGTCCTTAATGGTTATACGCCTTATCGAAGGGGAGTTTCCAGAGTATGAAGAGGTCATTCCAAAGATGAATGATAAAAGGTTGATATTAGAGAGGGATAACATCTTGAGTTGTCTTAAGAGAATTTCAACGATGACGACTGAAAAAGGAGAAGGGGTCAAGTTATCTATCAATAAAAACCTTCTGGAGGTTACCTCTTTCCATCAAGACTATGGAGATGCCAAGGAGGAGGTAGACATTCTTTATAATGAAACACCCTTCCAAATCGGATTTAATGTAAGATATTTGATCGAAGCCCTTCACTCCATGGATACCCAGGAGGTTTTGATGGAACTGAAAGATGAAGGAAGCCCTGGGATGATAAAACCCTCCACGTTTACAACGGTGACGAATCAACTCTGTATTATTATGCCGATGAGAATTTAATTGAATCCAAAGAGAGGATGAAAGAGGGAATGGAACAGTATACCGCAGAGCAGATTAAAATCTTGGATGGGCTGGCTGCAGTGAGGAAACGGCCTGCTATGTACATAGGAAATACGGGGATCGAGGGCCTCCACCATTTGGTTCATGAATTGGTCGATAATAGCATTGACGAGGCCTTGGCTGGGTATTGTCATAAGATCGAGGTCATCCTCCATTTGGACAATAGTGTCACCGTGAGGGACGACGGCCGAGGCATCCCCGTGGACCTCCATGAGAAAGAGAAGCGACCAGCGGTTGAAGTGGTAATGACCAAACTTCATTCGGGAGGGAAATTCGATAATCGGAGTTATAAAATTTCAGGGGGGCTTCATGGGGTAGGGCTTTCGGTCGTGAACGCCCTCTCTGAATTTGTGGACTTAGAGATTCGGAGGGATGGAAAGGTCTATCATCAAGTTTATGAGAAGGGAGAGGCCAAAACAAAACTGGAAGTAATTGGAAAGACCAAACATACAGGGACACAGATTCGTTTTAAAGCCGACAGTAGCATTTTTGAAACCACCCAATTTAGCTTCGAACTTCTCTCCCAACGCCTCAGGGAATTGGCCTTCTTAAATAAAGGTCTTTCCATTAGCATCGAAGATGAACGTTCGGAAAAGAGACATGACTTCTTCTACAAAGGAGGAATCATCTCCTTCATTGAATACCTCAACAAGAATAAGAACTGTATCCATTCTAAACCCATTTACATTTATGGAACGAAGAACGACATTGAAGTGGAGATTGCCTTTCAATACAATGATGGATATAGTGAAAATCTCTTCTCCTTTGCCAACAATATCAATACCCATGAAGGGGGAACTCACCTAATCGGTTTTAAAACAGCCCTGACCCGAACGATCAATCAATATGCGATGAATAATAATCTTCTAAAAGGGATCAAAGAAAACCTCACGGGAGAAGATATTCGAGAAGGACTGGTAGGAGTGATCAGCGTCAAACTTCCTGAACCCCAATTTGAAGGTCAGACCAAGATGAAATTGGGCAATAGTGAGGTCAAAGGTCTGGTCGAGACATTGGTCAATGAGAAATTGGGAAGTTACTTTGAGGAAAACCCTTCGGTCGCTCGGAAGATTCTCTCAAAGGTGATTGAGGCGGCTCGAGCCAGAGAGGCTGCTCGAAAGGCCCGTGAATTGAGCCGAAGAAAAGGGGCCTTGGAGGTAGAAAACCTTCCTGGGAAATTGGCCGATTGTCAAGAGAAAGACCCCGCCCTTAGCGAGATCTTCATCGTTGAGGGAGATTCTGCAGGGGGATCTGCCAAGCAGGGTCGGGATCGAACCTTTCAAGCCATTCTCCCGATCAAAGGGAAAATTCTTAATGTGGAAAAGGCACGCTTTGATAAGATGCTGGCCAATGAAGAGATTCGGCTTCTCATCTCAGCCTTGGGGACAGGCATCGGGGAAGAATATGATATTCATAAACTGCGGTATCATCGAATCATCATCATGACGGACGCCGATGTGGATGGATCGCATATCCGGACCTTGCTCCTTACCTTCTTCTATCGCCATATGCCCGAGGTGATCGAACGGGGACATCTCTATATTGCCCAACCTCCTCTGTTTAAGGTGGTCGAGGGGAAGAGTGAGACCTATATCAAAGACGAAGCCTCCTTCAATCGATTCTTAATGGATCGGGCCATCTCAAAAAGCGAGTTGATTGTTGAACGGACAGGGAAGAAGTTAACCGATAAGAAATTAAGTCAACTTTTTGAAAGGATGTCTCTCTATCATGACTTCATGCAACGCATCCAACATAAAGGATATCCAGAGTCTCTGATTCAATTCCTCCTGAAGCAGGGGGTCCGGATTAAAAAGACCTTTGAAGAAAAGGCAGAGATTGCAGATCTTCAGAAACAGTTTCGGAAAAATGGGTTTTTGGTTTTTGACCTCTATTGGGATGAAGAACACAACCTCTATGGGTTTGAGGTCCAGGAGTCCAATGGGAAGGAAATGAGGGCGAAGGTCCATTGGGACCTCATCTCATCCGTTGAATATCGAAACGTGTATCAACTCTACCAGGAGATTCAGGAAACCGCTCCCCCTCCCTACCTTCTTTTAGAGAAAGGGAAACAGGTGAAGGTCGAACGGCAAGAAGACCTCCTTCAAACGTTGACTCAATTAGGGAGAGAAGGCCTAACCATTCAGAGATATAAGGGGTTGGGAGAGATGAATCCCGACCAGCTTTGGGAGACCACCATGAATCCGGCCACCCGTACCCTTCTGAAGGTCAAGGTGGAGGATGCGATCGAGGCCGATGAGATCTTCAGTATCCTCATGGGGGATGAGGTAGAACAAAGACGCCATTTCATCGAGGAGAATGCCCTCTTTGTTCATCGTCTCGATATTTAGGAGATCTCCATAAAGATGCTCATCGTTGGGTTGACCGGAGGGGTGGGGAGTGGCAAGACGATCGTCTCCCAAACCCTAAGAGAAGAGGGCGCTTACCTCATCGATGCTGACCAAATCGCCAGGGAACTTGTAACACCCCACTCCCCAACATGGAATGAGTTGGTTCAGGTGTTTGGGAAAGAGATCCTTAACGAGGATGAATCGATTGACAGGAAGGGATTGGCCCAAAGAGTCTTCTCTAACCCCAAGGAACGGACTCTCTTAAATCAGGTGATTCATCCCAGAATCAAGGAAGAGATCAAACGGAGAAAAGAAGAGATCCTCCAAAAGGATCCGGAAGCGATCATCATCATTGATGCAGCCTTGCTCGTTGAACGGGGAGACCATCGAGAGATGGATAAAGTCATTGTGGTCGTTGCTCCCGATGATCAGAGGATAGAGAGGCTTAAGAGAAGGGATGGGATGAGTGAGGAGGAGGCTAAAAAGGTGATCTCCTCTCAGATGCCCCAGGAGGAAAAAATGAGGGTGGCTGACTTTGTGATCCGAAATGAAGGAACGCTTGAAGAGACCAAGCAGAGGGCCAGGGAACTTTTTCAAGAATTAAAACGAATGGGACGTAGCCAAAAACGATAAAATCTTATTGGTTGAAGGAGGATGAGAGAAAGGATGAATGTCAAAGACCTAAAGAAGATGAGAATCAATGAATTGTATAAGATCGCCAAAGAACTCAATGTCGAAGGGGCAAGCGGGATGAGGAAGCAAGAACTGATCTTTGCCATCCTCCAGGCCCAGACCGAGAAGAACGGGTTAATTTTTGGAGAAGGGGTGTTGGAGATCTTGCCGGATGGGTTTGGGTTCTTGCGGGCGCCCGATTATAATTACCTGCCAGGACCTGACGACATCTACATCTCCCCCTCCCAGATTCGAAGGTTTAACCTTCGAACAGGAGATACGGTCTCAGGTCAGATTCGACCCCCCAAAGATACAGAAAGATACTTCGCCATGTTAAAAGTAGAGATGGTCAATTACGAAGATCCAGAAGTCGTTCGTGACAAAATCCTCTTTGATAATCTGACTCCCCTTTACCCCCAAGAAAGGATTCATTTGGAAATCGATGGTGACTCAAAGAATTATTCGGCCAGGGTGATGGACCTCTTGACACCGATCGGAAAGGGCCAGAGGGGTCTTATCGTCGCTGCGCCGAGGACTGGCAAAACCATGCTTCTTCAAAATATTGCCCATAGCATTACGACCAACCATAAGGAGATTACCCTCATTGTACTCCTCATTGATGAAAGGCCTGAAGAGGTGACGGATATGGAACGCTCCGTCGAGGCAGAGGTCATCAGTTCCACATTTGATGAACCTGCACAGAGACATGTCCAGGTGGCGGAGATGGTGATCGAGAAGGCAAAACGACTGGTGGAACATCAAAGGGATGTGGTGATTCTCTTGGATAGTATCACCCGATTGGCCCGTGCTTATAATACGGTTGTCCCTCCCAGTGGAAAGGTCCTCTCAGGAGGGATTGATGCAAATGCCCTCCAAAGACCGAAGCGCTTTTTTGGAGCAGCACGAAACATTGAGGAAGGGGGTAGCCTGACCATTATCGGAACTGCTCTGATTGATACAGGAAGTCGTATGGACGAAGTGATTTTCGAGGAATTCAAGGGGACAGGGAATATGGAGATTCATTTAGACCGGAGGCTGGTAGACCGAAGGGTTTTTCCCTCCATTGATATTCAACGCTCGGGCACAAGGAAAGAGGAGTTGCTCATTCCTCCCCAAGACCTCAATCGTATCTGGCTTTTGAGAAAGGTGCTTCAACCCATGAATACCGTTGAGAGCATGGAGTTCCTCTTAGAAAAGATGCAGGCCACCAAAAATAATCGTGAATTCCTCGACTCCATGAATCAGTAGTCCCCAGAGGGTTCTTCATACCGCCTATCCTGATAAAAGAGTTGAAAATGAGGAAGAAATCAGTAAAATAGGGAAGGTGGAGGTATGAGCAATGAAAAAGGATATTCATCCTAAGTTGTTCGATACGGTGATCAAATGTGCTTGTGGTGCAACCTTCGAGACCAAAAGCACTCAGAAGGAGATTCATGTAGAGATTTGCTCCCACTGTCACCCCTTTTTTACAGGAAAACAGAAATTTTTAGACACCGCAGGAAGAATCGAGCGATTTCAAAAAAAGTATGGCAGAAAGGTCGACTCCAAAGATTAATTTAAATGTTGACGTTTTCTTTTCATTTCCTTCACCCCTTCCGTTATGGTTTTATGAGGATCGGGGGAGGGTGATCCCTATCCACTCGATTTCCCTTCTTTTAATAACCCCTTTTCAACATTAGTGGTGGGAGAGTGTCTATGGTTTTAAAAGGGATTGTTCCCAATCCGGGAGATCCTTTATCTCAATCCGTTCTCATCCAGGATGAGGAGAGGCCCCTTCGAGTCGGAGGACAGGCTGTCATCGAAGGAGTGATGATGAGATCTCCTCAGTCAATGGCCATTGCTGTGCGTAAACCCAATGGAGAGATTGTGGTGAAAAAGGAAGGCTTGAAGTACTTTTCCGAGAGGAGTTGGATCTATAAAGTCCCTTTGGTCCGAGGGGTATGGATATTGGTTTCTGCCCTTGTCTTGGGGATTCGGGCCCTTAACTTCTCTGCCCAACAGGCCCTCTCAGAAACGGAGGAGGAGAAGGAGATCAGTCCTTGGACGGTCGGCCTTACCTTTTCTCTTGCCCTTGGCTTTGGCCTCTTCCTCTTTTTTTTAGTTCCCCTTTTGATGACCAAATGGATTCGGGGGGTTATTCCCTTATTGGCAGAAAACGGATTCCTATTTAATTTAACCGATGGAATCATTCGAATGGCCATTTTCCTTGGCTATCTCTGGGTCATCTCTCTTTTTCATGAAATCAAGCGAGTCTTTCAATACCATGGGGCTGAGCATAAATCGATCTATGCGTTTGAATCTGGAGAGGCATTACGGATTGACCGAGTCAAACGATTTGGTTACCTTCACCCTCGATGTGGGACAAGTTTTTTACTCATGGTGATGGTCGTAAGCATCTTGGTCTTTTCCCTTCTCCCCCACCATCTTCCATTTGAATATAAGGTGGCTTCAAGAGTGGCCTTTCTCCCTATCATTGCAGGGATTTCCTATGAGATCATCAGATTTTCTGATCAGAAGAGGAAGTCTCGGACCACACAGGTTTTTATCAAACCAGGGCTGTGGCTTCAAAGGCTAACCGCTCGAGAACCCTCCGACCCACAGATCGAGGTGGCCATTTGTGCGCTCCATGCGGTGATGGAATTGGAGGGAAGGAGGATTAAGGAGTAATATGTTTGAGAAATTGGAAGAGGTTGAACATCGATACGAGACCCTCTCTCACCTCTTGGGACAACCTGACGTGCTACAGAACCAAGAAGAACTTCAGAGACTCGCTAAGGAGTATGCCGAGTTAGGCAAGATCGTAGAGCGTTATCGAAAATATAAAAAGATCATGGAAGAATTTAAAGAGAGTCAGCATCTCTTCATGAGTGAGGAAGATGAGGAGATGAAGCGGTTAGCCAAAGAGGAACTCCATCGACTCATGAATGAGAAGGAAGGGGTGGAAAGGGAACTGAAGATGGCTCTCCTTCCTAAAGATCCAAATGACGAGAAGAACATCCTTCTTGAAATTCGTGCAGGGACAGGAGGGGAGGAGGCAGGGCTGTTTGCTGCAGATCTTTTCAGAATGTATTCCAAATTCTCTGAGCGGAGAAACTGGAAGATTGAAGTCCTCAGCCGACATTTTACAGGAGTGGGTGGGTTTAAAGAGATCATTGCCTTAATCGAAGGCAAAGGGGTCTACAGTCAACTGAAGTTTGAGAGCGGTGTCCATCGAGTTCAGCGAGTTCCCATCACAGAGGGCCAAGGTCGCATCCATACCTCGACGGTCACCGTTGCCATTCTTCCAGAAGCAGAGGAGGTGGAGGTTGAGATTGACCCCAATGATCTTCGGATTGATATCTTCCGTTCCTCAGGGCCAGGGGGCCAGAGTGTGAACACGACGGACTCAGCCGTCCGGATCACCCATCTCCCCAGTGGAATCGTGGTCTCCTGTCAGGATGAGAAGTCCCAGCACAAAAATAAGGCCAAGGCCCTTAAGATCTTGAGGGCAAGACTGTTGGATAAAGCCCGCCAGGAGAAACAGATGGAGATCTCCCAGAAGCGAAGAAATCAGGTCGGGACCGGTGAACGAAGTGAACGAATCCGAACCTATAACTTTCCTCAAGGAAGGGTAACCGACCATCGGATCGGATTAACCTTATACCGTCTGGATGAAATCCTTGAAGGCGATTTGGATGAACTCATCGATGCCCTGACCACGCATTATCAGGCTGAGGCCTTGATCGAGTTAACCAATTTTAAATCTGAGGCACGAAACTCAGATGAGTTTCGTATCTCCAAAAAGGGTCTCTAAGATGACCGTCTTAGACGTTCTAAATTGGGCAACCCATTATTTAAAAAATCACCATATAGAGAATCCTCGGCTGAATGCCGAGCTTTTGATGGCCCATTCTCTTCAGGGGAGTAGAGAATCTCTCTATACTCAATTAAAAGAACCTCTTAAAGAGGAGAAGAAGGATACCTTTGAACACCTTGTTCGAAGGAGGGTTTCAGGAGAGCCGATTCAATATATTTTAGGTAGGCAAGAATTCTGGTCGATCGAGTTTAAAGTGGATCGTCGATGCCTGATCCCAAGACCAGAGACAGAAGTGTTGGTGGAAGAGACCCTCTCCATTCTTTCTCGTCACCCCTCCTCCGACATCCCAAGGGTACTGGAAATCGGAACAGGAAGTGGAGCCATTGCCATTGCCTTAGCGAAAGAGCTGAAGGAAGTCCTGATTGTGGCAACCGATATCTCGAAAGATGCCCTTGGGTTAGCCAAAGAGAATGCCACCTCCTTAGGCCTTCTCTCTAAGATCAGATTTCTTCAGGCAAATCTCTTTGATCCCTTTTCTACTCAAAGAGGGAAAGAGCCTTTTTCCATCATCCTTTCCAACCCCCCCTACATCGCTCGGCCAGAGATAAAAAGGCTCTCCAGAGAGGTGAGAGATTTTGAACCCCTCGTTGCCCTGGATGGGGGGGATGATGGTTTAGACTTTTATCGAAAAATCCTCACCGAAGCCCCTCATTATTTGAAAGGGGAAGGATGGCTTCTTCTTGAAGTTGGCAAAGGTCAGGCAGAGGAAGTCTCTGAATTAATCGAGCGATCGGGAGGCTTTAAGAAGCCCGTGCGAGTTAAAGATTTGGCAAACATCGAAAGAGTGGTCAAGGCACAGAAAAAAGGGACGGTTTATCACCCTCCACAAGCGGAGCGATAGATGGATAAGATCATCATTCAGGGTGGAGAGAGACTGATTGGAGAAGTGGAGGTGAGTGGTTCGAAAAACGCAACCCTCCCTATCTTTGCAGCCACGCTTCTTACGGAAGGGGACAATCTCTTTCATCATGTTCCCAATTTGAGAGATGTTCATACCATCCTGAAAGTTCTCACCCATATGGGCGTGAGGGTCTGGAATGAAGGGGATACCTATTGGATCAATGCGAAGGAGATCTTAAACTGTGAAGCCCCCTATGAGTTAGTGAAGACGATGAGGGCCTCGATCTTAGTGCTGGGTCCATTGGTGGCACGAATGAAGAGGGCTTATGTGTCCCTTCCAGGAGGGTGTGCCATTGGCGCAAGGCCAATCAATCTCCACCTTATGGGATTGGAAGCGATGGGGGCAAAGATCGAACTCCGCCATGGATATATCGATGCAAAAGTAGATCAATTAAGGGGTGCCACGATCACCTTCGATACGGTCACCGTCACTGGGACAGAAAATCTAATGATGGCGGCTACCCTCGCCAAAGGAAAGACGATTCTTTATAATGCAGCCATGGAGCCCGAGGTGGTTGAATTGGCCAATGTCCTGAACCAAATGGGAGCCAAGATCAACGGAGCAGGGACTCCTGTCATTGAAATAGAGGGAGTAGATTCCCTCCATGCCATTGAACATACGATCATTCCGGACCGAATCGAAGCAGGTACCTTAATGGTTGCAGCAGGGTTAACCCAGGGGAATATTAAGATCCTCAACTGCCCTCTTCACCATATGGAGGCAGTGGTCAATAAATTGAGGGAGACTGGGATGGAGATTGAATCAGATGGAGAAGGGACCCGAGTCGTGGGAAATAGAAGGATTCGTAGCGCAGACGTAAAGACTCAACCCTATCCAGGATTTCCCACGGATATGCAGGCGCAGTTCATGGTGTTGATGTCCTTGGCAAGGGGATTGAGCGTGATTACAGAGACCATCTTCGAGAACCGGTTCATCCATGTGAGCGAGCTAAGAAGGATGGGAGCAGACATTCGACTTCAGGGAGATACCGCGATCATCCAAGGCGTTGAGAGTTTAAGTGGCGCTCCTGTGATGGCCACAGATTTGAGGGCAAGCGCCTCATTGGTCCTTGCTGGACTGGCTGCAGAGGGCAAGACCGAGGTCTCGAGGGTCTATCACCTGGATCGAGGTTATGAAGCGTTGGATAGAAAGTTGACGAAACTTGGAGCCAATATCCAAAGGGTGAAGGAAGGGGAAGAGTGAGGTTCTTAAAGGAAGGTGAATCAGGATTTGATCAATACCTCTCAGAGGTGGAAAGGAGGGCGATTCGGGATAACCTTCGTTTCGAAAAGGAGGTCCGGTCGATTCTTCTCGACATTGAAAAAAGAGGGGATAAGGCCCTGCTTTATTATATCAAGCGCTTCGATGGCCTTTGTATTTCCGTGGACCAACTTCGGGTGAAAAGGTCTGAGATCAAAAAGGCCTACCAAAAGATTCCTCAAGAGTTTTTAAAAACCTTGAAACGATCTGCCCATCGGATTCATACATTTCACAAACATACAATGAAACGATACTCTGTGCATTTAAGAGAAAAGGGGATTCTACTTGGCAGGGTGATGAGGCCTCTGGAAAGGGTTGGGATCTATGTGCCTGGTGGAAAGGCTTCCTATCCTTCCACTGTTCTCATGTCTGCCATTCCTGCAAAAGTGGCAGGGGTTTCCACCCTTGTTATGGCCACTCCTCCCCATCAAGGAGGAGTCAACCCAGCGGTTTTGGTGGCAGCCGATTTGGCTGGCGTTGATCAGATTTACCAAATCGGAGGGGCTCATGCCATTGCGGCAATGGCCTATGGAACCGAGTCGATCCCAAAGGTGGATAAGATTGTTGGACCTGGGAACCAATATGTGGCTACCGCTAAAAGATTGGTTTATGGAGTCGTGGATGTGGATATGGTGGCAGGGCCAAGTGAGATTTTGATCCTCTCTGATGGGAAGAGCCCTGCCCACTTCATCGCTTCAGACCTGATCTCTCAAGCAGAGCATGATGAGAGGGCTCTGGCCATTTTGATCACCACCTCAGAGGCCCATGGTCAAGAGGTAAAGAGGGAGATAGAAAGACAACTCTCCCTGTTACATCGAAAAGAGATCGCCCGGGAGAGCCTTAAGAAAAGAGGGGCTATCCTTGTAGTTCATCATCTCCGGAGAGCCATCGAGTTGGCCAATCGCATTTCGCCCGAGCATTTGGAGCTTTGTATTGAGAACCCATCAAAATATGTAAATGCCATTAAGCATGCCGGAGCCCTCTTTCTTGGCTCCTATACGCCAGAAGCCATTGGAGACTACATGGCAGGGCCCAATCACATCCTTCCCACTGGAGGAACGGCAAGGTTTTCTTCTCCTTTAAGTGTGGAGGATTTTATCAAGTGGACGAACCTGATGCGGTTTGATCAGAGGGCCTTGAAACAATTTGCGAAGGATCTCAAACGATTTACAGTCATGGAAGGTTTGGAAGGCCATTTTAAAGCGATTCAGATGAGGGTAGAGGGATGAGAAGACATCGGAAGGTAGACGTGAAGCGGAAGACTAAGGAGACAGAGGTCTATTTAAAGATCGATCTGGATGGTGTGGGGAAACACTCCATTTCCACAGGCATCCCCTTTTTTGATCACATGCTTCGTCTTTTTGCCTATCACAGTCGGATAGACGTTTCTTTAAAGGCAGTGGGAGATATTGGCGTGGATGCTCACCATACCGTAGAGGATGTAGGGATCTCTCTTGGAGAGGGTATCCGGAAGGCGATTGGAGAGGGAAAGGGAATTCAACGCTATGGAATGGCCCTAATTCCTATGGACGAGACGCTTGTCTCTGTTTCAGTGGATATTTCGATGAGGCCTTTCTTAGCCTTTCATATGAAGCTTCGAAAGTCAAAAATCGGAACGTTTGATCCGGAGTTGGTTGAGGAATTCTTAAAGGCCCTTTGCAACCATGCGAGGATGACCCTCCACATCAATCTTCTTTATGGAAGAAACACTCATCACATGATCGAGGCAGTGTTTAAAGGTCTGGGGAGGGCGCTCAGAGAGGCCGTATCCTTGGATGAGAGGGCCACAGGAGTTCCATCAACGAAAGGGATTCTTTAAATTTCAAATTTTAGATTTTTGATCTGCGATCTTAACGGTAAAAGGAGACAGGGTGAAACCAAGAATCGTCATCATTGACTACGGTATGGGAAACCTCAGAAATATTCAGAAGGGATTTGAATGGGTTGGTTTTGAAGCAACCTTGACCCGGAGCAAGAGAGAGATTGATCGGGCATCAGCCATCGTCCTTCCAGGGGTGGGGGCCTTTAAGGACTGTATGAAAAATTTAGAAAGATATGGTCTCATCGATCCTCTGATTCGATCCATAAAGAAAGGAAAGCCCTATATGGGCATCTGCCTTGGCCTTCAAATCCTTTTCACAGAGAGCGAGGAGTTTGATTCCTGCCCGGGATTGGACATGATCAAAGGAAAGGTGGTAAGGTTTGTTCCCGATCACGAGCATAAGGTTCCTCATATGGGTTGGAACACCATTGAGATTGTAAGAAGGCCCCCTGCTTTTTCGGGAATCGAGAGCGGGGAGTTTTTCTACTTTGTCCATTCCTATTACGTCGTGACTGAAGAGAAGGAGTGGATTTCATCGGTGACCGATTACGGGAAACCCTTTGTCTCAAGTATCTGGAAGGAGAATCTCTTTGCCACGCAGTTCCATCCCGAAAAGAGCCAGCAGAAAGGGTTGAGGATACTGGAGAACTTTGCCAGATCCATCTAACGATGGACATCTTTTAGGTTTTACCTAAATATTTACGATTCACGAGACACGGTCTTTACAAGGAGTCGTCCATGAACGAAGTGAAAGTGGGTGAGATTCGAATCGGAAAGGGGAATCCATTGGTCCTGATTGCAGGGCCCTGTGTCTTAGAGGATGAAGCCATTGCCCTGGAGATTGCCAAAAGATTAAAGGAGATTTGCTTAGAACTTCACATCCCCTTTATCTTTAAGGCCTCTTATGAGAAGGACAATAGAAGTTCAGAGAAATCCTACAGAGGCCCTTTGCTTAAGGAGGGGCTAAGGGTTCTGGGAAAGGTGAAAGAGAAGGTTCAGGTTCCTGTTCTTTCGGACGTCCATCGAGCCGAGGATGTATCCAAAGCCAAGGAGGTTTTAGATGTCATTCAGGTTCCTGCATTTCTCTGCCAGCAAACGAGCCTCCTTCTCAAGGTGGGAGAGTCAGGAAAGGTCGTCAACATAAAAAAGGGACAGTTTGTTGCTCCTGAAAATATGGCTGGGGCAGTAAAGAAGATTTACAGCACTGGGAATCGCCAGGTCCTTCTTACAGAACGTGGGACCTGCTTTGGATATAATAAACTGATCTCTGACCTTTGCTCCATTCCCATCATGCAGGAGATTGGCTGTCCAGTAATCTTCGATGCCACCCACATTGTAAGAAATTATGGGATCCCAAGCGAAGATCCAAGAGGGGGAAGCCCTCGTTATGTCCCCCATCTTGCGCGTGCAGCAGTAGCGGTGGGTTGTAATGGTCTATTCCTCGAGACACACCCCGAGCCAGAAAAGGCCCTCTGTGATGCATCCAGCATGATTCCACTTAAAGAGATGGAGGGGCTTTTACGACAGGCCAAGGCGATTCATGATATGGTGAGGGGATGGGGGATTGTTTAATGAATGAACCCCTATAACGCGTAGAGCAAAGCGCAGAGGGATATGGAGAGTGAATAAAACGATGGTCTATGCACGTTGCCTTTTGCGACTTTTTTGAGAGGGAGGATTTAGCGTGAAGATCTTTATTGATACAGCCAATCTCAATGAGATTCGAAAAGCGAAATCGCTCGGGTTGGTGGATGGGGTAACGACCAATCCAACCCTCATTGCCAAAGAGGGAGAGGAAACGGAGGCCTTAATTCGAAAGATTTCAGAGGAAGTAAAAGGGCCAGTCAACGTGGAGGTTACAGCCACCACCTGTGAGGCCATCGTTGAGGAAGCAAGACAGATGTCTGCCTGGGGAAGGGAGATTGTGATCAAAATTCCCATCAACCCTGAAGGGCTCAAGGCAGTAAAGATTCTTTCTGAAGAAGGCATCCAGACCAATGTGACCTTGGTCTTCTCTGCCAGCCAGGCCATCCTGGCTGCCAAGGCTGGCGCCACTTATCTTTGCCCTTTTTTAGGAAGACTGGATGATATTAGTTTCAATGGCCTCGAGTTGATTCAGCAGATCAAGAGAATTTACCAACACTATGATGAGATTCGGACCCAGATCATTGTCGCCAGTGTCAGACATCCCATTCATGTAATCGAGGCTGGGTTGATCGGTGCAGAGATCGTTACTGTCCCTCCAGCCATCCTTGAACAGATGATGAAACATCCTTTGACCGATCGAGGGATTGCCCAATTCTTAGAGGATGCCAAAAAGATTGGGATAAGAAAGTGAGGAAGGAGATGAAGAGAATTCTTAGTATAGGGGTGGTCTTTGGATTTTCGTTAATGGCCTTCCTTCCGGGGTTGATCTTTCTTTGGACATTTCAAGCGGAAGCAGAGGAGAATCTCAAACTCGCTGTTCTTCCTTTTTTTATTGAGAGACCGAAGGGGATTGAAAAAGGAGTCGTCTGCCCCTTTTGTAAAGGGATCTACAGGGGGGGCGAGATCGTCCCTGGCGCGCAGAATACGTTGATGAGGCTCCTTCACCAGAAGATGGAAGGGCTCAGGACATTTAAACTTCTTCCCCTGGAAAAGGTGGAAGAGGCTTTTTTAAAATTCGATAAGAGACTTTTCCAAGAAAACCCTCTCTCTTCTTCCCTTCAGATAGGAAAGGAGTTAGGAGCGGATTACCTATTTACAGGATTCCTCTTTCGTTTCGAAGAGAGGATTGGCTCTTCTCTGGGTGTGGACAGGCCTGCCTCCGTGGGGTTTGACCTTCATCTATACCGTTTGAAGGATGGCGTGGAAGTATGGAGAGGAAAATTTAATGAGACCCAGAGGCCTCTCAGTGAAAACCTCTTTAAGATTGGTTCTTTTATTAGAAGGAAAGCCCATTGGTTGACCGCTGAAGAACTCTCCAGCGTTGGGATGGACGAGATCTTGAGTCGCTTACCCTCTGCTCAAGAGCTGGAGGAGAAGCGATGATTGTGATTCCTGCCATTGACCTAAAAGAAGGCAGGTGTGTGAGGCTTTCTCAAGGCAGGATGGATCAAGAGTCCATCTATTCAGAAGATCCCGTTCAGATGGCCATGCACTGGGAGTGGAAAGGGGCGGAGAGGCTCCATGTAGTGGACCTCAATGGCGCTCTTACAGGAAGACCCTATCATCGTTCCCTCATTGAAAAACTCGTTCGATCTGTCCACATCCCAGTCCAAGTAGGTGGGGGTATTCGTCATAGAAAGACCATTGAAGATTACCTCTCTATGGGAGTTCGATGGATCATCCTTGGGACATCGGCCCTGAAGAATCAGGCCTTGTTGGAAGAGGCCCTGCTTCATTTTCCTGATCAGGTGATCCTTGCCATTGATTCAAGAGGGGGAAAGGTGGCCATTGAGGGTTGGAGTGAGATGGCAGAGGTTGAAGCGATTGAATTAGCAAAGCGATTCGAAGGAATGGGAGTATCCTCCATTATCTTTACCGATATCGAGAGGGATGGGATGGCTACAGGATTGAATTTAGAGATGACGAAGGCATTGGCCCAATCCACTTCTATCCCAGTTATCGCCTCTGGAGGCGTTTCGCGAAAGGAAGATATTGAGCACCTCATGGAGTTAGAGTCGGATGGGGTAATAGGAGTCATTATTGGCCGTGCCCTCTATAATGGACAGGTTGATCTCGAGGAGGCAATAAGGTTAACTCGAAGGGCTAAAATATAAAACTCAAACCTGTTTTGACTTTTAGGTTTTGGGTTTGTTTAGATTCTTACATGTTTAAGTCTGAGAATTTATCTCTAACACTTGAGAACAAATGGTGTCATGCTGAACTTGGTTCAGCATCTGGTTTTGTCCAAAAGGTGAGATCCTGAAACGAGTTCAG
>Ga0136652_1000431_pt1 | contig 20336 bp, 10 predicted proteins | sample ConPoolayeEmetaG_FD_94864 | JGI IMG/M metagenome (GOLD analysis project Ga0136652, IMG submission 94864) | Hot spring microbial mat communities from California, USA to study Microbial Dark Matter (Phase II) - Cone Pool mat layer E metaG... ...
CGGGATCCGGATCCCGCTTGCTCCAGAAATCGGCGATAAATTCCCGGCGCGATTCGGCGTCGGGGAGATGGGTGAAAAGATCTTTTTCCTCGCCGGTCATGATCAGCCGGGCGTATTCATAAAAGCCCTCGCTTTCCGGGTCAAGCGCGATTTTCGGACCCGAGCTGCAGCCGACCAGGAGAAGGGATAAAAGGCCGGCGACGACGGCCGGAAAATTCTGCGGCATGAGCAATCCTCTTTGATTCAGAATCCGGGTTTTCCCCATTCACTTTTTTTTGAGAAATTCGAGAAAACTCTTGACCTGGCCGGCACGGGCGGAATCCGGATCCACTTTGAGGTATCTCTCGAAGACGGCGATGGCCTCCGGATTATTCCCCGTGTTCAGGTAGGTCAGCCCAAGCTGGTAGAGGCCGTCGGTGAACTCCGGCTGAAGATCGATCGCTCTCCGGTAATACTTCAGCGCCTCCCCGAACCTGGAGTTGTTGTAATAGTTCGTTCCGACGTTGTAGAGGACGATGGGGTCGTCGATTTTTTCGAACTCAATCCTGGCGTACCATTCGAGAGCCTTCTCGGTCTGGCCGCGGTTGGCATAGGTGTTGCCGATGAGGAGCATGGCTTCGTAATTGCGCGGGTCTTTCTCCAGGACCTTGAGGTAATACGCCTCCGCCTCCTCGTATTTCTCCTGGGAGAAATAGCAGTTGCCGATGTTCTTGTGAATGAGGTAGGCGTCGGGATATTTCTCCAGGATCGCCTTGAAGGCGGCCGCCGCCTCCTCGTATTTCTGGGCCTCGAAAAGCGCGTTGCCGTTGTTCAGCATCTCTTTCAGATCGTCGGTCAAAACCAGCCCTTCGGCCTTTTTCAGGTTGATCCTGATCTCGGGATTCCGCTGCCATTCGTTGACCTCGATGGCGATTTTGCGGGGCAGGAACCCGAATTTTTCGAAATCGACGTTCCAGGCGCCGCCGCCGATGCCGAAGGCGACCCACTTCCCCGTCTTATCCGTCTTGAGCTCGAATCCCTGCTGGACTTTTAAAGAAAAGAGCTTGACCGTCACGCCCTCGAGCGGCGCTCCTTGCTCATCGAACACATAGCCGACCTGGCGGCCTTTTCCTTTATAGTCTTGGGGATGGGAGGACACAAAAAGGACAAGAATCAATATAACGAGGACCGGAATTTTCCTCATGGCTGACCTCCGGAAAAGATCTTTCTTCCCTTTCCACATTGTTGCAAAATTAATGCCAAACGGCCTTCAGAAAACCCAGTGATGAATTATTCAAATCTTATTCTATCATTTTGAAGAGGGGTTGAAAAGCCGGCGAGGAATGGAGTGGATTGCGTATGGCGCCCCTCTAAAGAAAAAGCCCCTTCCCCCGGCCGGGGGAAGGGGCTTTAGGCTTCTGCCTTTACTCTCTCTGCCTCTAAGTTTCTTTCTCTGGTTCTACTCCTACTCGGACTTTCTCTTCTTCAGGTGGCGCTCAGAAGGTGAACCGGACTCCGAACCGGGTGACCCTGGGGTTGAGGATGCCGTCGATCTTGTAGGTGTTGGGATCGGGAACCCATTTGTCACCGACACCGCCCGCATAATGATAGAACGCGCCGTAGTACTTCTGCTGGCGGCGGATGATCGTGTCGGCGTTCATCACATTGAACATGTCGGCCATGACGTAGATCCGACCCGTGTCGCCGAGCCGGAGCATCTTCTCTACTCTAAGGCCGAGGTTCCACAGGGGATCGAGCCGGTTTGTTCCGAACGGCACCATGTAGAGGCTCGCGGATACGCTCGCCGGGTTGGGCAGAGTGTAGTCGTAGTAGGCGAAGTACTCGTTGATAATCCAGCCCTCGCGTCCCATCAGGGTGAAAGAAGCGTTGATCTCGAACGGGAACTGGTAGAGGCCGGTGAGCTTGACCAGCCAGCGGGAGTTCGTGTACTGGTCGAGAAGACCGCTGGCCCCACCGATGTAGGCCGAGGAATCCTTCCCGTCCACGGCCCAGATGTTGGTCGGGTTCATGTAGCCTTTGGTGCCGTAGTGAGCCGTCTGATCCTGGTAGGTGAAACTCCCGTTGAACATCCACTTGTTCGAGAGCCGCTTATTGATGACGAGGTCGACGCCCCAGTAATCGTTATAGCGGTCGGAGGGCATCCTTTTGTAGATCGTCCAGGGAGAATAGGCCGTGCCTTCGGTCGTCGTGTAGTACCATTCGTGGTTGGCCGCTTCTTTGGTCGAGCCGAGTCCCGGCAGGGTGGCCGGGGGCTTGCCGGCCGAAGCGTACCAGCTCTGGTTCTGGATGACGCCCGTCGTGTCCTTGAACCACTTCAGGCCCCAATAGAATTGGTCATACTTTCGGTAGGTGCCGATGAGGGAGACGGCGAAATCGGTGAAAATTTCCTTTTCCAGAGTGAGCATGGCTTCGGTCGTCCGGCTCGTTCCGGCGTCTTTTTCGAACTGAGAATAGGGGATGGTGGTCTTCAGGGGATTCGTGTAATCGAAATTCGCCCAGTAATAGCCGGAAGCGTCCGTCCAGTTGCCGATGAAGTTTCCGGCGTCGTCGAAGGCTCGATAGGGAGCATAGTTCGTTCCGGCCCCGCGTCGGTAGAGCCAGTAGAGCTCGTCGAAATTGCAGATTCCGTCGCCGTTGTCCTTCCACCAGAAAGCCAGGTTTCCGGACCCGCCGCCGGGCAGCCAGTAGTCGGCCATGCCGGTGCCCATGAAATCGCCGTACATCCCGAAGGACGCCTTGGCCAGGGTCTTGCCGTCGCCCATGACGTCCCAGGTGATGCCGATGCGGGGCGACCAGGCTTTCCAGCCGTACTTCGCGCCGTCCACGGATTTGGCCGTAATCGGATCCTTGAACGCCAGGCCGGGAAGTAAAGCGTCGATCTTGTCGATCGTCGCCGAGGTGAAAAACTTCTGCCAGGCTCCCATCTCCTTGTCAACGGCCTTGATGGTGAACGGGTTCATCGACGGCGTCTGGTAGTCGTAGCGCAGGCCGAGCATGATGTTGAACCGGCCGACGGTGATCGTGTCCTGGAGGAAACCGGCATAGGCATCGACGTGCTGGTCGCGGTAGTAGCCGCGTGAGGGACCGCTGATGTAATACCAGGTGCTCGGCGGAACATCGGGTGCGCCGTCGCCCGTCAGGTCGATCTGAGGCGTGTTATAGTTCCGATAGAGGACGTAGTTTCCGGGATTGACCGACTCGACATACTGGTTCCGGCCGGCATACTCGAACCCAATCTTGACGTCGTGGCTCACGCCGAACAAACTGTCGTTGAAGTAGTTGGCCAGGAAATTGTACTGATTGACCGGCCGCTCGACATAATAACGGGACGCCTGGGAGCCGTAGTTCCGCCCGGCGGTGACATCGACGATCAGCCGGTTCGTGAAATCGAGGTCGACCATCGGCGTCAGGCTGAACCCGGAATCGGAGAAGCTGTACTTGAGGGACAGGAACAGGCTGTCGCCGAACATGTGCTCGTCCTGGAGCTTATAGATCGGGCTCCCGAAATGATACCGGCCCTGCTGGTAGAGGCCCTCCGGGTTCGCCACAGACGAGGAACGGCCGTACTTGATCTTGCCGCCGACGTGGGCGAAGGCCTCGAACCGGTTCTGGGGGATGATCTGAATGTTCAGCTTGCCGACATAGTTCTGGAGAAGCGTGTCGTCGGGCTTCTTGTAAACGGTCGTCGTTTTGATGTCCTGGACGCCGTAAGAAGCCCAGAGCCAGGCCTTGTCTTTGACAAGCGGCAGGCCGATGTTGAACCCGAAATCCTTGTTGTTCCGGATTTTGTTCACGCCAGCGGCGCCCTGCTGGGCGAACTCCGGCTTGAAGTTGTCGGCCTGGAATTTCTCGTCGATGGCGTAGAAACGGCCGCCGAAGCTGATCCGGTTTCCGCCGCGGCGGGTGACCATGTTCAGGGCGATGCCTCCGGTCTGGACGGTGACGTCCGAGCCGCCGACCGTGATCTGCATCTCTTCAAAAGCGTCGAAATCGTAGTAGCTCGGCGACGCTCCGATCGCGGCCGGGTCGGTAATGACGATCCCGTCCATGGCCCAGACGTTGTTGTTGTAAGTCGTCGACCCGCGGCTGACATAGGTGGACTGCTGCCCTGACTCCGCGCCGCCGATATTCTCACGGTCCATGATGACCGAAGGCGCCATCTGGAGGATGACCCACGGGTCGCGGGCTGTGGGCAGCGACTGGAGGATTTCCTGGGTAACGTTTGTCCCGACGGACGTCTTCTTCTGATCTACCATCGGAGAAACGGCGGTGACGGTCACCGCCTCTTCAAGAACACCCGGCTCCATGGTCAGGGTGAGGTTCGTGTTGTTTCCGACCGTGACGACGATGTTCTCCTCGATCCTCGTCTTGAACCCGGTGAGCTCCAGCTTGACGCCGTAAGCTCTCGAAGGCGGGAGAGACAGGAAGCGGAACACGCCTTCGGCCGAGGTGACCGAAGTCATGGCCGCGCCGAAGGGGTTGATCAAGGTCACGGTAACACCGGGAAGCGGGTTGCCCTCCGGGTCGCTGACCGTGCCGAAAATATTTCCTGTTCTCTGCTGGGCGACGAGGGAGACCGAAAGCAAAAGCGTAAAAAGAATGATTAACGCCTTACGCAAACTTGCCTCCTTTTCTTTTCCCTCTTGTCAAGGGTTAAAACAAAATCATTGCCCTGGAGTAGAATTTCTACTCCTCCCCAGACCCAAAAATTAATTTTCTTCGAGCCGCTCCTCACCTCCTTTACTCAGATTTAGATAAAAAAAATCTTTTGCGATTAATATATGCAATAAATGTGCCAAATCATGATGATATTAATCTGTTTAAAATCAATAACTTAAATCATAACCGAAAACTCTTTCCAGGAGGATAATCCATTATTTTGGATTCCTATCCAATTTTCTGTAATAAATCCGAAGTCCCGGCCTTGCCTTTTCTCGCTTATTTGATCAGGCTTTTCGCCTTTTTTTCAAGCTCTCGGACAACCGGCTGATCCGGAACAAGACCGAGGGATTTTTCGAAATAAGGCAGCGCCTTTTCCGGCTGATGGAGCTGAAGGTGGCACTCGCCCGCCAGGTTGAGGAGTCCGACTTCGGTCGCGCCGGCCAGGAGTTCTTCGAGCACGGCCAGAGCCGCCGGCCAATCTTTTAAGGCCGCGCGGGAAGCGGCGACGATTTTACCGGCTTCTCTGGATCTCGTCGCTTCATAGACCGGCCGGGCGGCGTCCAGAGCATCCTCAAATCTTCCCAGAGCGAACAATATCCGGGCGAGAAGAATGCGAGCCGCGGGATCATCTTTGAGTCGAAGAGCCTCCCCGGCCCGGGCAAGGGCTTGATCGTGCTGTCCGCTCTGGAAATGCTCGGAGCCCAGGAGATAGAGATGCCCGGCATTTGGAAAAGGCGGATGAACTCGGGCATAGACCCAGGGTATTAGGGGAAGCGGCCGCGGAAGAAGGACAAAGTTTCCTTTAGCTGAAGCGACCGGACGGCTATTCTCATCAACCAGGAACAACTCTGCCGAATAGTATCCCGGCTTCAAATCGGCAAGAGAAAAAAGCCCGGTATCGAGCCCCTCACCCTCTCCGACGAAAGTTTCCGCCAGAGATTTTCTCACGCTCATCCCACCGCCGTCGGCTTCTACAGAACGGATCTCGACGAGGACGGTGGTTTGCGGGCTGAGACGCATGTCGCTCAAACCCGAAACTTGGACGAAGATTCCCATCTCCGCTCCGGGCGGAAATTCGTTCCGGGCATTGACGAGATAATGAAGCCCGCCGAAAGTGAAGGCGCGCAGGCCGCGTCCGGTTTCCCCGCCCGCATTCTCCCGATGATGATAGATGAGAAGTTCGCCGAGCTGGATTCCTGTCGCCGGCCCGGGAACCGTGATCAGAGCGCTGAAAGAAGTGAAATCCTGGGCGGTCTTGTTTTTGAGCAGCCCGAAAAGCCTGAACCGGCCCGGGATCACCGGCAGGACATCCTGGAACGCAAACGCCTGGCGGGCGTGGGCCTGATACTGCTCCGGCGCGAGGCTGAGGGGAATCTCTTCCGTGTCTTCGAGGATCAGCGTCCCGTCCATGTCTTCGAGCCGCAGGACGAGATCGAACGACGCCTGGTAACGGCCCCCCCGTTCGGCAAAATTGATCCGGCGGGGCTCGAGCGTCCAATGGATGAACGCCTGACCGCTGTGGCGGAAAATTTTGGCCGCAAAGCTTGAGTCGATAAACCGGTCCGAATATTCGGTCTCGACATAATCCTTGTAGCTGAGATAGTTTCGGGCATAGGTATCGGAAAACTTCTTTTCCGGAAGCGACCGGACCGAGGCCAGGACCATGTTCGAGGCGAGGCCGCTCGAACTCAGGGTCTGCTCGCCGGGGAGGTAGTTCAACGAGGCATTGGCCAGCTCGGCATTGACCTGCCTGAGAATCTGATAGGCGCTCGAGCGGCTGAGGCCCCGGGAAGACATCGCTGGGATGACGAGCTTCTCCGGGCCGTCGATCCCGGGCGAATAGAGCCGGAACTCGCCCGACCCTTGAGGCTGATAGAAAATCAGGTAAAAATACGGCGGGAGACCGAACTCGACCTCTCCTTTATAGAACCAGAGCTCGAGCGGCCAGATCTGGGAGTGGGTGGCGAACTGCTGGCGCTCCAGGGGCGGGCCGAGGAGAAGATAAAAATAACCGCGTTCGGTCTGGCTGCCGCGCTTCGATGTCCCACGGCCGAACATCTGATCGGCAGTTCGGACCCGCTCCATATATTCTTTGTAGAACTCGTTCTCGGCCGTGTCGGGAAGAGGGTCGCGCTGGCGCCAGAAAAATTTGATAAATTTATCGCGGTCGGCTTCGCTTTTCAGCCGGCTGAAAATTTCCCGCTCCGCGGGCGTGAGGATCGGAGAGACATCCTCGAGCCACTGCCGGTGCCGGGGAAGAAGATCGTCTCGGGCAAAAAGAAAAAAAGAAAATCCGAGCAAAAAAAGGCTCAGACCGACAATCCGTTTCATTTTCGGCCAGCCTTCTGAAATTAGCACAAGGTCGGTTCTGTTTCAATCTCGGGTCGAGCCCGGCCGCGGTCCGCTCCGCAGCTCCGGAGACCATGGAGCATCCGGCCTTCAACCGGAAAAGGAGAAAGCTTTTCCTCCCGGACGAAGAGTTCCCGAACAGGGCTTGACCTGGGAAGAAAATTGCGTAAACTGAAGGAGCCGGTGACAAGACGCGACAAAACTTAGCTTTCCGATAAATACGATAGGAAAAATCTGAAAAAATTTCAAAAAAGAGACATCCCAACCCGAGAGAGGAAAACAAAAATGAAGAAAAAAGCGAGCCTGATCGTTCTGGGGCTTGTTCTGAGTCTTGCCCCGGCGGGCTTCCCTCAATCCCGCGAGACGGGAGCCATCTCCGGCACGGTGACGGAACAGGAAGGCGGGCCTCTTCCCGGAGTGACGGTCACGCTTTCGAGCCCGAGCCTGATGGGCACCCGGACATTCATCACCGAGTCCGACGGCGCTTTTCGATTTCCCGCCCTTCCGCCCGGGATGTACGAGGTCAAAGCCGAGCTTCCGGGCTTCAAAACCGTCCTCCGGAAGAATATCCGCCTGACAACAACCGTCCGGCTGACTGTCGACATCGTCATGGAGCCGGCAACCGTGGCCGAGGAAGTGACGGTGATCGCCCAATCGCCGACGATCGACCTCAAGTCGACCGAGACCGCCTCGGTCACTCTCTCCAATGAAATTCTGCGCAATATCCCTTACAGCCAGTTCACGGCCGATATCGTCAATCTGGCTCCGGGAGTCAACAATGAGGTCGCCTTCGGAGCTCAATCCGATACGGGAATCGCCTACACTATGGACGGAGTCAACGTCGCCGATCCCGAGGCGGGCTCGGCCTGGGTCTTTCTCGACCACAACATCATCCAGGAGGCGAAGGTGATGGGCGTCGGCCTGCCGGCCGAATACGGCAATTTTACCGGCGTCATCTTCAACCTGATCACGAAATCCGGCGGCAACAACCTGTCCGGCCATTTCGAGTTCAATTACCAGGGGAAAAAGAAAACGGGGAATGAAGAGCTGGACACGCCGTTCGACGGGACATTCTGGCAGGCCGACAACAACGCCGCCTATACCGAAGACTTTCCGAACCTGACTTCCCCGCTCTCCGAGCTTCTCGACCTCAACGCCCACCTGGGAGGCCCCATCCGGAAAGACCGCCTCTGGTTCTACCTCGGACTCCAGTATTACAACAGCAAAAACTACCCTGCGGGATTCCCGGAGCCGCTGGACTACAAACAGCCGCGGAGCTTTTTCAAGCTGAGCTCCCAAATCACCCCTCAAACCAACATCAACGTCTCCCTCGAAATCGATACCTATAACGGGATTAATCGGGAAGGAAGCGCGACGGTTTCACCGGAAGCCACCCTCAGCCAAAAATCGCCCGAGGTGGTGGGCAATTTCAGCCTGACCCGCATCGCGAGTCCAAAATCGTTCTTCGAGGTCAAAGGCGCCTTTTTCTGGGGGTATTATGATCTTAATCCCGAAGTCGGCCCCGAGATCGCCGGCCGATTCGATCAGGGAGACAACATGCGCTACGACAGTGCCGGTCATTTCGGTTATTATGACCGGACGCGCCTCCAGGTCAACGCGAGCTATACCCATTACGCCGAGGATTTCATCGCCGGCGACCACGATTTCAAGTTCGGAGTCGAGGTCGAACGTTCGTCCGTCCGCAACCGGTTCGGCTACACGGGGCCGAACGCGACCTATTACATCACCTATTTTGACCAGCCTTATCTCGCCTACCAGTATGAGGGCTACGACTTCAACACCGCCTACACGAGGATCGAGGGCTTCGCCCAGGATTCCTGGCAGATCACCCCCCGACTCAACATCAATGCCGGCGTTCGATTGAGCCAGAATTGGGGGACGGTCAAAGGCGTGGAAGGAACGGTCTATCAAACCTTCCGGCTGGCGCCCCGAATCGGATTGACCTTCGATCTTTTCGGCGACAAGACGACGGTTCTTAAAGCCCATTACGGCCAGTTTACCGAGGCCATGCTGTCGAGCTACCACGACCGCCTGAATCCCGCCTCAGCGATCAGCGATTTTATCGGTTATTACTGGGATTCCGACTTCCAAGAATACGTCGAGTTTTTCCGCGTCGTGCCGGAGAACCTTTACAAAATGGCCGAGGACATCAAGCATCCCTACATGAATCAGTTTGTCGTCGGGATCGAAAGAGAACTCTTTAAGGACGCCTCGTTGGGGATCAACTACATCCGCCGGGCCTGGAAAAACATCATCGGCCGCTACGACCTCAAGGCCGACTATCAACCTTACAAGGTTTTTGTCCCGGACCTCGGAGCGACGTTCCTGATCTACGAACGGACGGCGGACACGGTCGATACCTATGAATTCATCCTCGACAATTTGGAAAAAGGGCAGCCCTGGGTCGAGCTCGATCCTTACCGGAAATATTGGGGGCTGGAGCTCGTTTTCAACAAGCGTTTCTCCAACCGCTGGCAGCTTCTGATGTCTTATATCTATTCCAGGGCGTATGGGACGATGGATAACGGCTTTGCCGACGACATCGGTTGGAACGACCGGGACGGGCTGACGACCGGCGACCCGAACTACTGGATCAACGCCGAAGGGAACTCGACCGCCGATCCCACCCACCAGATAAAAATCCAGGCGACCTACATCCTGCCGTTCGAGATCAGCTTGAACGCCTATTACCGGGGAATCACGGGCAATGCCTGGACGACGCGCTTCCGGACGACCCGACTCAACCAGGGACGGGTGACCTTTTTCGCTGAAAAAAGAGGCTCCAATCATTATCCGATGCAGAGCCTGCTCGACCTGAGGCTGGAAAAGATCTTCACCCTGAGCGGAAAATATAGGCTCGGCTTGCTGTTCGATCTTTTCAACGTGCTGAACGCCGACACGATCACCAGCTGGGGGACACGGATCGGCTACGACTGGCACCCGGGGGAATATCCCTCGACCGACGGTCACGAGCTCTACAGCATCGTCTCTCCCCGCCAGGCGAGGGTTGGAGTTCGCTTGATCTTTTGATCTTTGGGAGTCAGCGGCCATCAGGATCCCGGGCCGTCCGCTTGTTATCACTTTCGCCGACACCTCGGGATTTTCACTTTATCGCAGAGCGCTCGTCGTTTTCTTTCCCCCGGCGGCAGGGGCGGACCTAATCACGCCTCCAAATATCGCTCTGCCCGACGAAGCGGATTCACGGCGGGAAGAGTCCCCTCACCTGATCAACCCCTCCAAACAGCCCGTGAGCAAAAGCGCTGGATTCTGGGGTCGCTCAGAGTTGCCTTCCCGGGGCTTTTATTCATCCTCTGTGCTAAAATAGATCTGCGTCCCGAATCGAGATGCGCTGATGAAAAAAAAGAGTTGGATTCTTACCGCGGCTGCCGTCACGGTCCTGGCGGCGCTGGCGGCCCTGGCGGCAGTCCGCTTCCTGGCCAGGAAGCGCGATTTTTCCCGCTTCCGGGGCGATCGGGAATTCAACTGCATTCTCATCACCGTAGACACCTTGCGCGCCGACCGCCTCGGCTGCTACGGCTTTCCGCGGATTAAAACTCCGGTCATCGACGGGTTCGCCGGCCGCGGGATCAAATTCGAAAACTGCATTGCCCAGACTCCGCTCACTCTGCCGTCTCACACGTCGCTCCTGACCGGGACCTATCCATTCTATCACGGCGTCCGGGATAACGGCGGGTTCGTCGTGCCGAAAGAAATCAAAACCCTGGCCGAGGCCTTCAAAGAGTCCGGCTACGAGACCGCGGCCTTCGTCGGCGCTTACGTCCTCGATTCCAAGTGGGGGCTCAACCAGGGGTTCGACGAGTATTTCGACCGCTTCGACCTGAGCAAGTTTGAGAAAATTTCCCTCGCCCATGTCCAGCGCCCGGCGAACGAGGTGCTCGATGAGGCTCTGAAGTGGCTCGAGGGCCGCAGGGAATCGAAATTTTTCGTCTGGATCCACGTCTATGATCCCCACACCCCTTACGAGCCTCCGCCCCCGTTTGACGCCCAGTACCCGAAGAATCCCTACCTCGGCGAGATCGCCTTCACCGATTCCCAGCTGGGGAGGCTCTGGGATTGGCTCGAAGGATCGGGCCTCGCCGACCGGACATTCCTCGTCTTCGCCTCCGACCACGGAGAAAGCCTGGGCGAACATCAGGAAGCCGCCCACGGATTTTTCGTCTATCAGGAAGCGATTCACGTCCCCTTGATCTTCGTGACTCCTTTTGAGCGGTTCCAGGGAATCACGTCTTCCGAAGTCGTTTCGCTCGTCGACGTCATGCCGACGGTGCTCGAAATGTCCGGCCTTCCGGTCCCGGCTGAAGTCCAGGGCGAGAGTCTCGTTCCCTATTTCTTTCAACCCGAAAGGGATATGAACCGGTACGCCTACTCGGAAACCTTCTACCCGCGCTTTCACTACGGCTGGTCGGAGCTGAAAAGCTACCAGAACAGGAGGCACAAACTCATTATCGCGCCCGAGCGGGAGCTCTATGATCTCAGCGCCGACCCGGACGAGGAGACAAACCTGGCGGCCAGAGAGTCGGGAACTGCGGCCGATCTCGAAAAGCGGGCGCTGGAGATGATCGAGCGGTTGAGCCGGAACGCCCACCGGATGGACCTCCGGAAAATCGACGAGGAAACGAGGGAGAGACTCGCCGCCCTCGGCTACATCGGCTCCTTCACCGATCCATCGAAGCTCGAAGGGAAAGTCCTGGCCAGCCCCAGAGAGAAGATCGTCGTCTTCAACGAGCTCTCGCGGGCCAGAGAAATGGGGATGAGCGGCCGGGCGGAAGAAGCCATTCCGATCATTCAGGCGATCATCGCCGCCGACCCGGAGATCAACGACGCCTACTTCTCCCTCGGCAACATCTATTTCAAGCAGGGGAATTTCAAGCTGGCGATCTCCGCCTTCGAGGAGGCGCTCAAAAGGAAGCCCGACGACAGCTTCTGCGTCATCAACATCGCCAATTCCTATCAGAGGATGGGACGGCCCGATGAGGCCGAGAAGTTCGTCATCGATTATCTGAAAAAGGGGTTCTCCGACCCGCAACTCTACTATCTTCTGGGGACAATCGCTTTCGCCCAGAAGAAATACGACGAGGCGATCAAGTACTACGACGAATGCCTCTCCTACAACACCGACTCGGCCGCCTCGCACACGGCCCTGGCGGCGATTTATTTGCTCCGCGAGGAGCTCGGGCGCGCCGCTGAGCACATCCAGGCCGCCCTGGCGATCAATCCCCGGCTGACCAATCTTGAGTACAACCGGGCGCAGCTTCTTGAAAAGCAGGGGAAAATGACCGAGGCGGCTGCCGCCTATCGGCGAGAACTCGAGAACTCTCCCAAGCACTTCAAGGCGAGCTTTAATCTGTCGCGCCTCTGCCGCCTCCTCGGCCGGGAAGACGAGGAGCGGCGTTATCTGGAAATGACGCTGGAGATCAACCCGGAATTCCCGCTGACTTATTTCTATCTCGCCCGGCTGATGCTCAACCACGGCGAAAACTTCGCCGAAGCCGTGCGCCTGGTCAAAAAGGGAATCGAGCTCGGGCCCGAGCCGAAAGATCTGCCGCTCGGCTACTTTCTTCTCGCCGACCTCTATAACAGACTGGGGGATCCCTCGCTCTCGGCCGAATACGCCCGCCAAGGCGAGCGCCTGGCCAGAGCCGTCAAGCCCCATTCCAAGGAATGATATCCGCCGAACGAATAGGTGCCATTCTCGCCTGAAAATCCGGGCGCCTTCTTTTGCCGAGTCCAGTCGTTGCCCAGGAGTCGGCTTCCGTCGCGGGGAAGCGATCCAAAATAAAAAAATCACCCTTGCAATAATATTTCCGATTCACTAAACTTGAGCCTTCATCCCGATGAAATTTATTGCCGATCTGCATATCCATTCCAAGTTCAGCCGGGCGACCTCTCGCGACATGACCTTCGACAATATCGCCTGCTGGGCCAAGCTCAAAGGTCTTTCTCTCGTCGCTTCCGGGGATTTCACCCACCCCGAATGGTTCTTCTTGACCCGACAGAAACTCGAGCCGGCAGGAAACGGCTTTTTCCGCCTGCGCAGCATCCAGCCTCCCGGAAACGGCTATCTCAAGGGCCTCCCGGTCAAACCCGACGACGTCCATTTCGTCCTGTCCACGGAAATCAGTTTCATTTATTCAAAGAAAGGAAAAGTGCGCAAGATCCACCTTCTCCTTCTCGCGCCCGACTTCGAATCGGTGGAGAAAATCAACGGCCGGCTTTGCGGCCTGGGAAATCTCCGCTCGGACGGCCGTCCGATCCTCGGCCTGGACGCAAAACAGTTCGTTCGCCTGGTCGCCGAGACCGCGCCCGGCTGCGTCGTCATCCCATCGCACATCTGGACTCCGTGGTTCTCGCTCTTCGGCTCAAATTCCGGGTTCGACGCCATCGAAGAGTGCTTCGAAGAGCTGACCCCGTTCATTTTCGCCCTGGAGACCGGGCTCTCCTCCGACCCGCCGATGAACTGGCGGCTTTCGGCTCTCGACCGCTATGCCCTCGTCTCGAACTCCGACGCCCACTCGCCCTCCCGCCTGGGTCGGGAGGCGAACGTCTTCGACACCGATTTCAGCTACAAAGGACTGGTCGATGCCCTGCGGCGTAAGAACCCGGACAAGTTCTTGGAGACGATCGAGTTCTTTCCGGAAGAAGGAAAATACCACTACGACGGCCACCGCAAGTGCGGCGTCGTCTTTTCGCCCAAGGAGTCGCTGGCTCATAAGGATCTCTGCCCGAAGTGCGGCAAAAAATTGACCATCGGCGTCATGCACCGGGTCGAAGAACTGGCGGACCGCGAAGAGAACGCCCGGCCGCCGCAGAGGATCCCCTTCCGCAATCTTATCCCGCTCAACGAGATCATCGCCGAGGCGATCGACAAGACCCCCGAATGTCAGAGCGTCTGGGAGATCTACTTCCGCCTGATCCGCGAGTTCGGCAACGAGCACGCGATCCTGACCTCTGTCCCTATCTCGGAACTCGCCCGCATCCAGCCCGAGCGCGTCAGCCAGGGCGTGGACCGGATGCGGAAGGGCGCCGTCCGCATTCAGCCCGGCCACGACGGCTTCTACGGCGAGATCCGTCTTTTCGAGGCCAGCCCGGCTGAAGATTCCGCCGGCCAGCTGACTCTGTTTTAGCTTCTCTTCGGCCACCGAATGGCCGGCCGAAGGGCCTCCGCGACAAAACTGCGGTTCATCTCAAGCCATGGGAAGAGATCAGTCGCTGACGGCCGATCGAGACGGGCAAAAGTTGACTTTATCCCCGCCAAAACTTATATTAGGTTTATCGAGGTAACAGGACGATGGAAATTCAGATGAAAATCAAGGGATTGGTCGTCGACCCCATCTCCAAGATGCCGATCGTCGTCTTGGAGGACCCGTTGACAGAAAGAATCCTGCCCATCTGGATCGGAATTTTCGAAGCCAACGCCATCGCCCTGACGATCGAGAATATCCCCACTCCGAGACCGATGACCCACGATCTTCTGAAGAACGTCCTCGATAAGCTCGACGTCGCCGTGGAGAAGATCGTCGTCAACGACGTTCGGGATAACACATTCTACGCGATCATCCACTGCCGCTCGAACAATACCCCCGTCCTGATCGACTCCCGTCCTTCCGATGCCATCGCCCTGGCTCTGCGGATGAACTCGCCGATCTTCGTCGAGGACGAGGTCGTTCAGAAGGCCCAGAGTTTCAAATTCGACGAAAACTGGGAAGATTCGGAGAAGCTCCGCAACTGGCTGGAAAACCTCAAGCCCGAAGACTTCGGCAAATATAAAATGTAAGCTCTAAGTGCGGAGGCGAAAGATCAGATAGAGCCCGAGCGGGGCGAAAAGAAGGTTGGGTCCCCAGGAGGAAAGAAAAGGGCTCAAGAAGCCGATATACCCCAGGCTGCGGAAAACTCCGAGAGCTCCCCAGTAGATCATGGCAATGGCGACGCTCAACCCCAGCCCGACGAGCGCTCCCCGCTTCCCCATGGAAAAGGCGAAGGGAACGGCAAGAAGAGCCATGATCAGGGAGACGAAGGGGAAGGAAAGCTTCGCCTGAAGGTCGACTTTGAACCGCGTCGTCTCGAATCCCATTCCCTCGACCTCGGCAATGTAGGTCTTGAGCTCCCGGAAACTCATCAGGGCCGGCTCGGTCCATTCTTTGACGAAATAACTCGCCTCTTCCTCAAGCGAGATCTTCTGGTCAGCAAACGTCTCGAACCGGCTCTCTCTTTCTTTTCCGAAATCCCTCACCCACCCCTCAATCAGGTTCATCATCGCCCCTTCGAGATGAGCTTTGCCGGCATAGATTCTTCTCTTCAGCGACCAGGTCGGTAGGTCGAGGTCATAAAAGGACAGCTGACTGAACGCCCCGCGCGCGGGCTCAAAATAGGTGTAATGGTAGATCCGGCTTTTATTTCGGCCGAGGACCCAGCGCCGATCGAGAAAGCTGTAGCTCCGCGCCGGGACATCGTTGATTGCGTTCCAGATCTCCTCGGCTTTCTTATTGGCCGAGGGCAGGATACGTTCCTGAAGGGCCAAAGCAAACAGGCAGATCAAGCCGGAAAGGAAAAGGACGGGCAGGATCAGGCGATAAATACTGACCCCGCAGGCCTTCATCGCCGTGATCTCGTTCGATTTCGTCATCAGCCCCAGCGTCAGGAGCGCGGCCGTAAGGACGGCCACAGGAAGAGCATAGCTCGAGAACTCCGGAATCCGGTACTCGATATATTCGAAAAGGAGAGAGAGCGGCTTGCGGTGTTCGTAGATATTGTCGATCCGCTCAAAGAAGGTGACGATGGCGGAAATCAGAAGAAGGGCGGAGAAGACAAGAAGGAAAATGGCCGAACTCTTGCGCATGATATAGCGGTCGAGGATATTCGGAAAGCGGAGCTCGAGCTTCGGCCATCGCCAGCCGGAGGAGAACTGCCGGCCGGTCGGCCGGACCCGGATCCGAAGAAGAAGCACCCGGGTCCGACGCTTTTTTCTCCGCTCCGACCTCAGGCGAAAAAGCGGCGACTCTTTCGTCGCCCGGACAAAGAGATAGCCGCCGAGGAGAAGAAAAACGATGTTCGGCCCCCACATCCCGAGGAACGGCGAAAGCCGCTCCTCCATGGCCATTTTTTCGCCCGCGGTGATGAGGACGTAATAGACCAGAATGACCCCCAGGCTGAGCGTGAATCCGCTCGTCCGGCCGCCCTTTCGGGTCGAGATTCCGAGCGGGATGCCCAGGAAGACAAAAATAAAACAGACAAAGGGCAGAGCGAACTTTTTATGGACCTCCACCCAGTGAGACCGCCATTCGCGCCCGCTCTGCTCAAGGGCGAAGCGAATCTCCCGTCGACGGCTCGCGGCCTCCGGCGGGCCGCCTGAAACCGCCTCTTGTTTCGATAGTTCCCGCCGCAGTCCGGTTTGCTTTTGTTTGATCTTTTCGATCCCCCGGAAAAGCTCGCCGATATCCTTTTCCCGGACGCGCTTCTCGCTCGAAAACTGGGCGAAGAGACTTTCGACATTGATCTCTTCCTCGATGCGTTGGAAAAACGTGATACTGTAATGTTCCGGCTCTCCGGCCGGCAGGGTGTGCAAAGCCCCGCCGAAGAGCTCGAGCGTCGCTCGCTTGGCCTCGGGGAAAAAATTCAGCCGGCCGGCGCGGGCAAGGATGAGCCGTTCCTCATCCGGCCGATTGCTGAGGTGGACAAAAACATTCTTCCATTGATTATCGGGGGTGATATCCTGAATAAAGAGGACGGTCTGAGGAATGGACTCGTTGAACTCGCGGGGCTTGACATTGAGCTGAACTTTGGAAAGGACCGATCGGGTCAGGGTCTGGACCCAGCGGTAATTCGACCAGGGCGCAAGATAAAGGGCCAGAGCCGAGGTCATCAGCCAGCCGACAAAAGCAAAAAAGAGGACAGGCCAGAGAAGACGGGTGTTGCGGATGCCCAGGGTGCGGAAAGCGACGATCTCGGAGTCCGAAGACAGGCGGCTCAGACCGGCCAGGATGCCCATGAGCACGGACATGGGAACAGCGAAGGCCAAAACCGAAGGGATGAGGTAAAGGAAAATCCGGGCGACAACACCAAAAGACACCCCCCGGGCGATGAACAGCTCGGAAAGAATGAACACCTGGTTCATCAACAGGACAAAGGAATAGACGAGCAGTCCGACCAAGAACGGCGGGACGATTTCCTTCAGGATGTAGCGGTCGAAGAACTTCACCATCCCGCTCCATTGTATAGAAAAAAAAAGTCCCTGTCATGTCGCCGGAAGGGTCGGGCCAGAATTGTTCTTCTTTCGCGGCTCATCGGACAGGCTTCGCCGGCGCGCGACAGACCGGCCGGAGAATTCTCCAACTCCGAGGGCCCTGGAGGCCGAGTTTTCTCCGGCTACGTTCCGGCCCTGCCATTACAGAAAGGAAACGCGCTTTCTTCTCCCATGGACAAAATAAAACAAAGAAGATATCCTTTAGCCTTGTCTAATGGACGAAAGAATGATCATCAGGTCCATCGGTGCTGGACGGCGGAAATGAAAAGAAAATTTAAATGCTTCGTTTTGATTCTTCCTGTTGCCGCATGGCTTCTGTCTACGGCGGCCGGACGGAAAGCTTCGGCCGCCGCGCCCCGGCTCTTGGCCTCCGACATCGCCGTGACATTGAATCCCAGCGGCATCGCTCCCCTGAGCGCCCTGGCGAATTTCCGGACGAACCTGAACTGTAGCGTTCTGGTCGAGGTCTTGGACGAAAACGAGCCCGCTCCGGGAGAGGAGCCGGCTCCCGTCTCGAAAATCTTCGAGAACGACGGCACGGACCACGCCGTCCCGATCCTCGGGCTCTATCCGGGACGGATGAACTCCATCATCCTGACTCTGTTTTCCCACCATGGAAAGCCGGAAAGCTACCGGCTGTATATCGAGACGGATCCGCTGCCGAATTTCTTCCCCGATATCCAGGTAAACACCGCCGATCCCGGCCGGATGGAGCCCGGGATGAACTTGAGCACCTTGAACATCCGGACGCCCCAGGGCGGGCGGATGTATCCGATCATCTCCGACCGCAACGGCGTCGTCCGCTGGTATCTCGATTTGAGCGAGCACAAAGGGCTTCTCGCGCCCTTCCGGCGTATCCGCAGCGGAAACTTCCTCGGCAGCATAAGAGATTGGGTCTTGGAATACGATTCTCTCGGCCGACTGGTCGATGAAATCAACCTGCCGGGATACAACTTTCACCATGACATCATCGAATTGCCGAACGGAAACCTCGTCGCTTGCGTGGACAAAAAGGGGACGACCATCGTCAACAGTCGCGGCGAGATCCCGAGCACGGGCGACTTCATCATCGAGATCGACCGGAAGACGAAGTCGGTCGTGAACTCCTGGGACCTGCGCGAAATCCTGGACGTCGACCGCAACGAGCAGATCAACTCCAACGGCGACTGGTTCCACATGAACGCGCTCTGGTACAGCCCGGATGATCATTGCCTGATCGTTTCGGGGAGGCATCAGGGAGTCATTAAGGTCACCTGGGAGAACGAGCTTAAGTGGATTCTGGCCCCGCACCAGGGTTGGGGGAATGCCGGTTATGACGGATCAGGACCGCCGACCACCCCCTTTCTTCTCACCGCTATTGCGGCCGACGGCCACCCCTACCCGAATGAAATCCAAGACGGCTATGCCGGGGCAGACGATTTTGACTGGAACCACGGTCAGCACTATCCCCTCCTCCTTCCGAACGGAAACCTGTTGCTGTTCGACAACGGAGATTTCCGCTATTTCATGAGCGGATTTCCCCAGTTCTCCCGCTGTGTGGAATATCGGATCGATGAGGAGGCGAAGACCGTGGAACAAGTCTGGCAGTACGGCAGGGAACGGGGAGCGGAAACGTATTCCCGGATCATCAGCGCAGTTCACTACCTGCCGTTTACGGGCAATCGGCTGTTCTGTCCCGGAATCATCCAGACGCCCGGCGGCACGGCAGCAAAAATCATCGAGGTCACGTATCCCGAGAAGGATGTGGTTTTCGAGGCCACCTTCCGCTTCAAGAATCTTCTGGCCCCGCCCGGCGCGCTTGTCGCCGATAACATCTACCGCTCCTACAGGATATCGATCTACCCGTGAGGCTTGGGGCGGGAAGACGAACGAGGCTGATGAAAGCAAAGTTTTGGAGCTCGTTTTAGGCCGGAGGAAAAAAATGCGAATTTACACAATTTCGTTCGGCCTGGCCCTCATTTCTTTTATCTTCTTCGCGCCGCCAGTCTTCGCAGCGACAAAAATTCCCGGACGCCCCATGGAGTTCTCGCTCTGGGCTGGTTTCTCACCCGTCCGAGTTATCGGAAAGACGACCATCGCAGACACCTGGAGCTCTTTTTTGCTGAATTCGGTGAATGAACAGACAAAGATTCGATCCCGGGCCGTAGCGTCAGCCGCAGCCGGCTTTTCTTTTTCATTTTTTTATTCCCCGCATCTGGGGTTACAGGTTTTGGCCGGTTACGCGACAACGGACCTTACGCCCCATTCGGCCTTCGATTTCTCTTATGAATGGGCGGACGGAACCGCCGCCACAAAGAGAAAATCCTGGGAGGGAAGCGGCCGCCTCACCCGGACCCCCGTTTGTTTAAACCTCGTGTGGAGGCAAGGAGCCGGCCGCTTCGTCGCCGAGGTTTCGGGGGGACCCGCGCTTTACTGGAACGAGCTCCGGCAGGGATCGACCTTTGGCTACGGAGTGACGCGCATTTTTCTTGATCCGCAGCCGCCCGGGGAGACGATGACTCAAAGCGTGGATGCACTCCTCGTCCCGTTGACCGTTCCGAAAATGTCCTGGCGGTCGGCGGGGGCGAACCTCGGCGGAAGTCTGAGTATTCGACTTGCCGACCTCATCGGCTTGAAGGCCGAAGCCAGGTATTTCTATTGCCCGCCGAAGCGGATCGCCTGGAAGCCTCAGCCCGGAACCTATGACGGCCTGTTCGGGGGCGGGATTACGGCGGAGCCGTTCACGGCTGACGACATCGCCTATCTCGCCGGAATCGGGCAGAAGCTCGAACAGAAAACAGAGCTATCATTTTTCCAGCTCTCGCTGGGGGTGATCTTTTTCCTGGGACGCCGACTTCCCAGCTGACCGTTCAGGTAACCCGCCGATTCTCTCAGCCAGAATCTTCAGGCTGAGGTTCAGCCGGCTGAGCCTCTCTCCAAAATTCGGACAGGGCAATAAGGTGATTATATGAAAGCGCTGCAGTTCCTGCGAAATAAGTTGTATAAAGGAGGAAAGGAGGGATTGCAGGATGAAGAGTTTTATTGGGTGTGACGCCCACAAAAG
>Ga0136652_1000432_pt1 | contig 20328 bp, 14 predicted proteins | sample ConPoolayeEmetaG_FD_94864 | JGI IMG/M metagenome (GOLD analysis project Ga0136652, IMG submission 94864) | Hot spring microbial mat communities from California, USA to study Microbial Dark Matter (Phase II) - Cone Pool mat layer E metaG... ...
CGCGCGGCTCGATCTTGAGTTCTTCCGCCGCCGTCTTCGGCAGATGGCGGAGTTTGCCGGCTCGAATAAAGTGCCAGACCCCTTCGATGAAATCGACAAACCCTTTGGCTCCCGCATCGACCACGCCGGCTTTGGCCAGGACGGAAAGCCGCCGGGGCGTATTCTTCAACGACTCCTTGGCCGCCTGCAACGAAAAGGCGAGGACATCGACGAAATCGGCCGTCCGCGCTGCCCGCTGATGGACGGCCTCGGCCCATTCTCTCATCACGGTCAGCATCGTCCCCTCGACCGGCGTCAAGATCGCCTTGTAGACCGACTGCACCGCCCGGCGGGCGGATTCGGCAAAGGCGCCGGCCGTCAGTCGCTGATCATGCTCGATTTCGCTGCTCAAGCTATGGACAAACTGGGCGAAAATCAGGCCGCTGTTTCCCCGCGCTCCGGCCAGAGCCGCTTCGGCAATCGACTTGAAGGTCGTCTTGAGCGACTTGCTTGCCTTGGCCGTCGCGGCGATGGAGCGCATGGTGGCGGCTAAATTGGTCCCCGTATCGGCGTCGGGCACAGGGAAGACGTTGATCTTGTTGAGGTAATATTGGTCCTGGATGACGGCGTTCCCGCCGGCAAGAAAGGCCAGATAGAGTCTCTGGCCGTTGAGGTAGCGAATTTTCATGACGGCATTTCGTCTCGCGATCTCTAGAAATCCGAACTATTCTACAGGAAAAGTCGAAATTCGCCAAGGCCGGGGGATGAATTTCGTTTTCGGCCGGACGTCTTCAATCCGAAGGAAGAAGGCGGGCCTGGCGGCTGGAGAGAACAGTGGTCTTTTTCCAAGGGATGATTTTCTTCCCGTTCCAGTAAAAAACTTCAAAAACCGAGCCGTTCTCATTGGAGAGCGTCGCGCCGTAGAAGTTTTCGTTCTTCTTCAAAACGGCTTTCATAAAGTGCCGCGCCCGGCGGCGGGAGCGGAACTCCTTGCACCAGACTTGGGGCTCGGGCTCATCCGCTAAAAGGCAGACTTCCCAGCTTTTCCCGGCGGGCATCAATCCCCTCCCAGCCGGTCGAAAGGAAGACCGTCCTCCACGCCCCATCCTCCTTCCAATCGGCACGCCCCGACAGCCGCTCAATCCTCTCCTCCAAGGCTCTGGGCGGGTTCATTTTATCTTTTTTGAACGGGGTCGGCAATGATTTTTTTCTTGCCGGAAAAACAGATTCCTTGGATTCGGGGATTCCGTTGAAAAATGATCGCGGATTCGGCCAAGCGTCCGGCGGAAAAAGGACGAAATGGAGAACAGAAGAGAAAAGAATGGAATGATCGGCGGGAAGAAACAAAGGAAAAAAGAAAGGGCGGCGGAAGATTCCGCCGCCCCAAAGAATCGCGCTCGCCTATCGAATCAGAACATCAGGCGGATGCCGAGCCGAATCTGACGGGGGTTGACGATCCCGTAGAGCTCATGTCCGTCGGTCGACGGATACTCGCCCTCGTTCCAGTCGTAACCGATCCGCGTCCCCCAGCTCGTGATCGTGTCGGCGTTGAAGAGGTTGAAGACGTCGAACATGAGGCCCAGCCGGTACTTCGCCGCCAAGGTAAAGATCTTTTCCAGCCGGAAGTCGAGGATTTTCTGCATGTCGTAATGGCGGGAGCCGCGGGGCTCGGTATAGAACGTGATCCTCCCCTGGCCAAAATATTTTCCCGGGGCGTATCGTGTGGATGTCCTGAACCGCTGCGCCCAGGCCGTGCCGGTGACTGCCCGGAAATGGACGTTGAAAGCGATATCAAAAGGAAGGATGTATGTCCCCTGAACTTTGAGCATGTGAGTCGGGTCATAAGTCGCATGGCCGTCGGCGTTGATCCAGAAATTTGGATCGCTCGATTCCTGGCCGTTTCGAGCGTTCCACCCGATATCGTCTCCCCACCCGTTGTCGATCGTTCCCGTCGTCTTGGAATACACATAGGAGAGCATCAGCTGCCATTTGTTCGAAAAACGCTTGTTGAACAAAAACTCCACGCCCCGATATTTCCTGTAGGCCTCTCCGGGCGGCTTATAAGGACCCGTGTTCAGGTTTTCGATCAAGAACCGATGGGAGCTTCCGGAGGTGAGATTGTAGACAGTAAAATTCTGATTCAGGGGTGAAACGAAATAGCTGATCGGCTCGTATTTGGCCAGGGTGTCATAGACACCGATGATGTTCTTCCAGTCCCGGCTGATATAGGTCACGGAGAACGAGGCGTCTCGAAAGAGCTCGCGCTCGAGGCTGAAGGTGTATTGATTCATGAAGGGATGCTTGATATCGTCCTGAACCGCCCAATTTTGGACGACCCGGTCGAATTCCACCCATTCTTCCGCCGCAAGATCCCAATAGTAGGACACATAGTCGAACCACTTTTTCGACAGCCGGTTGTGATAGGCGGCGAACATCCCTTCGGTGAACTGGCCGTAATGGGCCTTGAGGACGGTGCTTTTATCGCCGAAGACGTCGAACGTCAGGCCGATTCGAGGGGCTATCCGGCCGGTCTTCCAGACCGTACCCTCACCCTTAACCTGACCCCAGTTCTGGCTCAGTCGGACGCCGGCGTTGATGTTGAGGCGCGGCGTGATCTGCCAGGAATCCTGGGCAAAACCCTCGACTCTCGTGTAGGGGCTGTCGAAATCGTAACCTTCGTACTGGTAGGCGAGGTAGTTCCCCGTGTTGTAGCCGTAGGCCTGGTTGTAGCTCCAGTAATCAATATAGTAGACGTGGGGTCCGAGCGGTCCGCCCGAACCGGTATATCCAAAGCGGCTGCGGCTGGTGGAGCGCTCGATCTCGACGCCGAACTTGAAATCGTGATTGCCGGTGATGAAGTCCTCGGCATAATGGGTCAGGCTGGCGTTCGCCTGGAACCGGGTTCGGTCGGCTAGGTAATAGTAGCCGGAGTTGTAAAGGAGCTTATTCTGGTCGAGGTCGAAACGGGCGTACGTGTCCCGACCCGTCTCCGGCTCGAGGTAATAGTAGCCCCAGAAATAGGCCGCTTTGATATCGGCAAACGTCTTGGAGTTGAAGATATGGGTCAGGCTGAAATTGCCGACAATTTCGGGCGATTTCTGGTTGACGACGGCCTCGGGCGATGTCGTGGCGCTCGCTCCCCGGTTTTTACCGTCATAGGTGTCCACTTCGAGGCCGAACATCAAGTTCGTCGAGGATGTCGGCTGGGCCGTAATCTTGGTGAAGCTTCGCGGCTGATCATAGGCCCGGGGCTCGGGAAAGCCCGTCGCGTAGTCGTCGAAATGCTGGAACTGGAAACCCTGGTAGAACCAGACCTTGTCCTTTCGGATCGGGCCTCCAAGGTGGGCATTGGCGTCGTAAAACCGGTAGCGCGGCGAGGTCAGCTCGGGGAAATCATCGAGATAGGCCTTGTTGTTGTCCTGCTGCCAGAACCCGGTCGGCTTATCGTTTTTTTCGCCCTGGAAATCGAACTCCATGTGGCCGGAGAACCGGTTGCCTCCCGATTTGGTAATGATGTTGAAGATGACGCCGGTGAAATTCCCGTACTCCGCCGGAAGACCGACGCCCATGATCTTGGCCTCCTCGATGATGTTGTGGTCGAGGAAGACCCAGGCTGTTCCGCCCTCCGGATCCGCCACATTGACGCCGTCCATCGAATAGGCAATTCCGGTGCCGTCCTGAGCGCCGTAGGCGACATCGGCCATATTATCGGGCGTGACTCCAGGCGCCATGTTGACGATGCTCGAAGTAAATTGCGAGTAAGGGATATTTCGCAGGATCTCGTTGGTCAGAGTGACGGAAGCGGTCTCCGTGGATTTGATGTCAACGGTCGGCGACTGGGCGATGACCGTGACTTCCTCGGCGACGGCGGCCTGCTTCATCGTCAGGTCGATCGTCAGGCGGGTGGTCGTGGTCAAGCGGATGTTTTCCTGGACGATGGTCTTGAAGCCCTGGAGTTCGGCCTTCAGCGTGTATTCTCCGGGCGGAAGAGCCGGAAAACGGTACTGCCCCTGGGCATCGGTAACGAACGTGCGCGTGCCCATCATATTGGGGCTGGTTAATGTCAGGGTAACTCCGGGCAACGGAGTGTTCTCTTCGTCGATAATCGTTCCGACGATCGCGCCTGTCTCTTTGGACTGAGAAAAGGCCGAAGGACCGAGAACGAGCACCAGGACGAAGAGCAGCGAAAGAACTTTTTTCTTCATTGGAACTCCTCCCCCTCAAAATTTTCCGTTTGCCAAAGAACCCTTGTCGGAACCGAAATGAGAATTCTCCCTTCTTCTCTTTTCACCTCCTTTTAAGAAAAAAGTCGTCATTCAAATCTTGGAAGATCTGAATCAAAGATACGTCCAATCGAAGGACAATGTCAATAGCCCGACAGCGGTTGACGTCTCTTCTTCCAAGACGAAAGCCCGGGGAAATCTTTCCGCCCGGGATATTCGGCGAAAACTCTTGCCGGCCATGAGCGGCCCCGACTATAATAAAGCGGTGCGTGGAAAGCAAAATTCAACGATGGCCGACAAACAAAGAGTCCCGCCCCCGGAAACGGCCGAACCATTCATCATCCGGGAATACGAGCCGGAGGATCTCGACCAGGTCCTCGAGCTCGTCCGGGAACTCGAGTCCGAGATGGCCGAAAAATTCCGGGCGGTCAAAATAAAGTCCGTTGTCGAAGACTACCGGTCGCGCTACCTGAACCCATCGAATAAGTACAAGACGTTTGTCGCCGTCGCCGGAGGAAAAGTCGTCGGCTTCTTGATCGGGTATCCCTCGCTCGGCACGCCCGAGATCGACCTGATGTACGACGTCCTTCCTCTTCCGGAAGGATCTCTCCCGCCAGAATTTTATCTCCATATCACGTTTGTCTCCAGGCCCTGGCGCAGGAAAGGCATCTCCACCCGGCTCCACGAACAGGTGATCGCCTATGCCAGGGAAAAAGGCTTTAAAGAGGTCTACGCCTGCATCGCCAAGTGGAACGAACAGGAGCTGAAGGTCATCCGCTCTTTCAAGTTCCAATCCAAGGACCTGGGGTACCGGTATCGGCTGAGCCTGAAGTTCTGACCGCCGTCCGGGGCGTATCCCCCGCCCGTTATGATCCGGCAAGGGTTCGGCGGAAAACCAGGTAGACCGGGATGCCGACCAGAGCCATCCCCAGGGCGATCGAGGATTCGACCGGCCGCTCGAAGTAGCCAAGGACAAGAATCGCGGCACCGGAAAGAATATAGACGAGAGGAACGAAGGGATAGCCGGGAAGCTTGTAGCCCTCGATTCCCCGCCGCCTCAATTTGAAAACTCCGATAACGGCGAGGATGGGGAAGATTCCCAGACTGAAGCCCATATAGGTCAGGATCTGGTCGAAGGTCCCGAAGAGGACGAGGACGGCGGCAATCGCGCCCTGGAGAAAGATTGATTTCGACGGAACTTTGAAGCGGGGATCGACGGAGGAAGCAAAGGGGAAGAAGCAGCGATCCCTGGCCATGGCATAGTACACGCGCGGACCGAGAATAATATAGGCGCTGAGCGAGCTGAACAGGGCAAAAGCGATAAGCAGGGAAAGGATGCTCTCGAACGAATTTCCGAATATTCTTCCCGCCGCCAGCCCGGCGATGGAAATCACGCCGCCCATTTCGGCAGGAGGAAGCGCATATATATAGAACACATTGAGCAGGAGGTAGATGAAGAGGACGATTCCCGTCCCGAGCAGAAGAGAACGCGGCAAATTCTTCGCCGGATTCTTTACTTCCGCGCCGATATAGGCCGAGGCGTTCCAGCCGCTGTAAGCGAACATGATCCACATCAGCGAAAGCCCGATCGTCTTCCAGCCGCTGAAATCGAAAGCAAACTCGCCGCCCCGGCCAAGGTGGGAGAAATCGCCTCGGCCGGAGGAGAAACCGGCGATGATCAGGCCGGCGATCAGGGCGACCTTGAGCAACGTCAGACTGTTTTGGATCCGGGCTCCGATCTCGATTCCCCGGGCGTGAATCAAAATAAAAATCAGAATGACCAGGATCGAGTACGACTTCTTCAGGATGACGGCCTCGGTCGGACCGCCGATCAGACCGATCGAGGCCAGGCCGGGAAAAGCTCGCGTCAGGTATTCCGAGAAACCGATGGCTGAAGCCGCGATCGGCGCCGAGAAGCCGGCAAAAAACGAAACCCAGCCGCTCAGAAAACCGAAAAGCGGATGGAAGAGGCGCGAGAGAAAGGCGTACTCGCCGCCCGCCCGGGGGATGGCCGCCCCAAGCTCGCCATAGCTCAGGGCGCCGCAGAGAGCGATCGCTCCACCGGCGGCCCAGAGAGCCAGCATGAGCCAAGGTTTTTTCAAGTCGGCCATCAGCAGACCAGAGGTGGTAAAGATACCCGCTCCGATCATGTTGGCGACGACGATATTGGTCAGGGGAAAAAGTCCCAGCTTGCGGGGCAGGCCGTTATCGAGCTTCGACTCAACCATCCGGCCCGCCTGATTTTCTATCGTTCCAAGTTCGGTTCATTTTCCACCGAAGACAAACACTCCACGGGTCCATCCCCTTCAGAACTCCATCAATTTCATTTCCCGCAGGGCAAGAAAGGCCGCGCCCAGGACTCCGGCCGAATCCCCCAGGACGGCCTTAAGAATCGGGACATGGCGGTGGGGGATGCCGAAAAGATGCTTCATCATCAGGGGCGGCACATGGTCATACCAGAGGGGAATGTTGGAAACGCCCCCGCCCAGGATGATCGCTTCGAGATCCAGGACGTTGACGGCGTTGGCGAAAACCTCTCCCATCAGCCGGAAGCTTTCCTCGAACAGGACGCGGGCCTGTTGCTCTCCCTTTTCGTAGCGGAGATAGATTTCCTGAGGCCCAAGCCGCTCCCCGGTGAGCTCGCGGTAGCGACGGCTGAGGCTCGGCCCGGAAAGATAAGCCTCGGCGCAGCCGCTCCTGCCGCATTCGCATTTCCGGCCGTGAATGTCGAGGGTGGCGTGGCCGATTTCCCCTGCGTTCCCGTTCGGGCCCCGGTAGAGCCTGTTATTCAGAATCAACCCGGAACCCATGCCTGTTCCGAGAATGACCGCCATGACCGAGCTGTATCTTCCGTAACACTGGGCGAAGAACTCGGCCAGGGCGAGGCAATTGGCGTCGTTGTCGATGACTAGGGGAACGGAAATTTTATCCCGCAGCAGGCTGAGGAGTCCGGGCTTTTCATAAAGCGGTGTGTGCGGGGAACCGTACATGATGTCGTCGGCCGGATGGTAGGTTCCCGGAGTTCCGATTCCGGCGGCCTCATAGGGAAGATCACCAGCGGTTTCGGAGACGAGCCGAAGGATGTTCTCGACGACGCGTTCTCTGCCGCGCTCGGGCTCGGACGGCATCCGCTTCCGGGCGAGGAGTCGGCGCCTCTCGTCGACGACGCAGACTTCGACTTTCGTCCCGCCCAGGTCAATGCCGACGGCGTATCGCGACATCTTCGTCCCGGAAGAAAGAATTCTAAGAAAATTCGCCCCCGCAGGCAATCGAATTTTTCACCCATTCTCAATGCATGCGCATGAGGATCGGCTTGACAATCTCTCCGGTCCGAGATGGTGAGGGATTGGAGGCGATGCAGTCGTGGCGGCTGTGGCGGAATCCCCGACTCCGGCACAAGAGAGTTTGACCTTCCCGCCCAAAGGCACTATAATCCCTGACCGACAAACGGCACTTGAGAAAGCGAGGCCTCCATGGAAATCAACCTGACAAAAGACCAGCTGAGGAAGCTCCTCCATCTCGTTCATCTCGGAGAATGGGTGATCAATTCCTTTCGCACCGACGATCGCCTGGAAGACTACGAACGCGTGGCCGAGCAGATTCTCTCGCTTGCTCCCTCCAGGGGTTTGAAGGGCTTGGTGGAGTTCGACGAATTCGAGGGCCGGTACTTTCCTTCCGCCGAGTTAGAGAAAGAAACCAGGGAACTCCTGACGGAATACGAAGATGCGATTTTCTGGAACACCCTAATCGACGGCCTGGCGGAAAGAGATCTGACCAAAACCTACGGGAAAGAGGCGGTCAAGCGGATGGAATGGGACGAATACAGCGAAAAGATCGAGCCGTTCGTCAAAAAATACGAGACGGAAATCGAGGAATTCGGGCTCGACCGGCTGGAGATCGTCAAGGTTTCCTGACGGCGGTCTTTCGGTCGGAAGGCAAGTCCTCGAGAAAACCGACGATTTTGCGGTAGTAGAGCGGATAAAAAAGAAAAGGAAGCACAAGCAAAAAGACCACTCCGAAAACGACATAAGCATCCCGGGCGATGAACAAAACCGCCTGGATGTAAAAGAACATCCCCAGGAAGTAAACCCAGCGCAGGCGGCGGAGAAAGAGGCCGCCGCCGATCATTAAATTGACGGCCGAAAATCCCACCAGAGCTGCCTTCAAGTCAGAGGTCGAGAAAATGATGGCCAGCGCATAAGCCAGGGGCAGAACCACCCAGAGTCGCTTTCGCCGTTGCGACAGGATGAGCAAGGAAGACGTCAGGGCGGCCTGCAAGAATCCGGCGGTGGCGACGCTCTCACCGAAACTCGCCGCCTCCACGCCCCCCTCGGCCCGCAACCGGATTCCCTTCATCATCTGGCGCTCCATCACGAAATGAATCGGGTCGAAAAAAAGAGACATCAGAATTCGAGAAAGTAACGATATTCGAGCGCTGCGGCCGCGGATGATCAACCGCGTCGCCTTTTCCCCCTCTTTCCGGAGGACAAAGCTTCCCCATCCGCGAAGGACAAGGAGGTCCGGCCGGTCGGCTCTCTCGATTCGGACTCCGATGGAGCGCTCCGCACGCCTGATAAGACCGAGCGGCCAGTTCCGCGGGGTCATGGCGACGAGGTCTCCGGGCTCGACATTCTGCCATTCCGGAAGGACATCGTTTGTGTTGCGGATGTCCACAAAAAAGAGGTTTTCGAGCCAGCTGTAGCTGTAAAAGCCGCCGCGGTTCTGGCCGAGCTGAATAAGCCAGGCCCAGACTTCTTCGGCCGGGGCGGCGATCGTCATCGCCCTGGTGCTCTGAAAGCCCGGCCCAGAAACAAGTTCGTCGCCCGGAAGCGCCAACCTCGTTTCCGCGGCCGTCGCTCCCCAGTTCAGCATCCAGGGCCGGATAAAAACCCCATAGGCAACGAGAATGAAGACGAACGCTCCGAGGGGGATTAGAACCAGGCGGGCTTGTTTTCTTTCGGCCAAGGGCGGTCTTCTCGCCGCGATTTTCGGCCCATCAAGGCCGGAGAAAAAATTCAATCTGGAAATATAGCCGGATCTTTTGTCTCTGTCAAACCGAAATTCGGCCCCGAGAAAAAAGATAATGACGGTCTCGATTTTCTTGAATAAAATAATGAAGTATTCGCCAAACCTCAAGGAACTTCGACGATGCAAGAACAACCGGACTCGCAACTTTTGTTCCCCGGCCGCCTGATGTCCCTTGACGTTTTCCGCGGCCTGACGATGTTTCTCCTCATCGGCGAGGCGACCCATCTCTACCATCTCCTTGTCGACCCCTCCCTTCCTGGACCGTTGATTCGGGCGATCGGCCTTCAGTTCCATCATCATCCATGGAACGGCCTCCGCTTCTGGGATTTGATCCAGCCCTTCTTCATGTTCATCGTCGGCGTGGCCATGCCTTTTTCCCTTGGGCGCCGGTGGGAACGGGGAGACAGCGGGAAGGCGATATTCCGGCAGGCCCTGCGCCGGTCCATGATCCTTTTATTTTTAGGCTGGGCCGTCTACTGCATCGGCCCCGGGAGGCTGACCTTTGAACTCTGGAACGTCCTGGCTCAACTCTCTTTCACTTATTTTGTCGCCTTCCTGATGATGCGGCGGCCGGCCGGGCAGCAGCTCGTTTTCACTTTCGGCCTGCTCATTCTCACCGAAATTCTCTATCGTTCCTGGCCCGCGGCCGGATTCAACCAGGCCTTTGTTCCAGATCACAACTTCGGGTCCTGGGTGGACATGAAACTCATGGGAAAGCTCTCCGCAGGCCACTGGGTCGCCTTCAACGCCGTCCCGACAACGGCGCATACGATGTGGGGAGTCCTGGCCGGCCAGCTTCTGAGAAGCGGCCGGCCTCCGGGCAAAAAAATCCGGACTCTGGCTCTTGCCGGCCTGGCGGGAATCGCCCTCGGCTTGGCCCTTGATCCGGTGACGCCGATCGTCAAACGAATCTGTACGAGCTCCTTCGTCATCGCCAGCGGCGGCTTCTGCCTTGTTGCCCTGGCTATGTTTTACTGGCTCGTCGATGTCCGCTGCTTCCGCCGCGGCGCGAAGTTTTTCGCCGTCGTCGGAATGAACCCGATCTTCATTTACCTTTTTACCGAAACGGGCGGCGCCAGATGGCTCGACCGGCTCGCCCGTCCTTTTACCGTCGGACTGTTTTCCTGGGCAGGAAGATTACCGGCCGAGATCGCGACCAGCCTCGCTGTCTGGGCCATGCTCTGGTCGATGTGCTTCTGGCTCTATCGAAGAAAAATTCTGATCAAAATCTGATTTATTCGCCCAGTCCGCCGATTCCATGAGGCTTGATGATGACCTTGATCGCTTCTTTTCCCTCCATGACCAGCTGAAATCCCCGGCCGATTTCTTCGAGCGGCAGCCGATGGGTGATCAGACTGTTCACGTTGATCTTTCCCGCAGCCAGGAGGCCGATCGCTTCCTGGATATCGGGCGGCCCGCAGTAATAAGAAGTCAGAATTCGAATCTCCTTGGTCCATAAGTTATTGATCGGGACGACGACCGGCTTCTCCGGCCCCGGAACAGCGAAGAAGACGACGGCTCCGCCTTTTTCGACGCTTGCCCAAGCCTGCTCGATCGCCGGGAGGGCCGAAGTGCTCATCATCACGACATCCGCTTTTTTTCCCAGGATCTCGATCACCCGCTTCGCGACGTCCCCGGTCGCCGGAATCGTCCCCTCAGCTCCCAAATTTGCCGCCAGGACGAGTTTCTTTTCCACGACATCGGTCGCCACGACGATGCACCCTTTTTCTTTGGCCAGCTGGACCTGAAGAAGGCCGGACATCCCGCATCCCTGGACAAGGATCGACTGGCCTTTTTTCAGCCCGGCCAAGCGCTGGGATCTCACGACGCAGGCCAGCGGCTCGATGAACGTGCTCTGATCATAAGAGATCGCCTCGGGAAGAAGATAAGCCCCCTTCTCCACCAGAATTCCGGGAACGAGAATGTATTCGGCCAAGCCGCCGGGCAGGCGCTCTTCGATCTCGGAGCACTGAGGAAAATGTCCCTCCCGACACAAGGCGCACTTGCCGCAGGGCACTTTGGGTGCGATGAAAACCCGATCGCCCGGTCGGAACCGGCTGACGCCGGCGCCGACTTCGACAACCTCGGCGCCGATCTCATGGCCCGGGACAAGAGGAGCACGGGGAAGCCTGTACCACTCGACGACATCGCTGCCGCAGATGCCGCAGGAGCGGACCTTAACCAACATCTCTCCGGGACTCGGCCGGCGCAAAGGAAGTTCTTCGAGGCGAATGTCCCTGTTGTTATACCAAACCGCGGCTCTCATGACGACCCGAACGACTTGAACCCTCTCTCAATCCTTGCGAGCGAGTTCGCTATAAAGAAGGTAAGCTCTCTCCGGAGTCTCGTTATCATGAACGACCGCCCGGACCGCCTTGAGCATGGCGATCGGATGCTCGGATTGGAAAATATTTCGCCCCATATCGACGCCCGCCGCTCCTTCCTGGCAGGCGCGGTAGGCCATGGTCAGGGCGTCGATTTCCGGGATCTTTTTTCCGCCCGCCATGACAATGGGCACGGGACAGGAAGCCGTCACCGTCTCGAATCCGTCTTCGACATAGTAGGTCTTGATGAAGTGGGCTCCGAGCTCGGCGCAGATCCGGGCGGCCAGACGGAAATAGCGGGCATCGCGTTTCATCTCTTTGCCGACCGCCGTCACCGCCAGCGTCGGGATGCCGAACCGCGTCCCGAGGTCGACCGTCCTGGTCATGTTGAGGATGGATTCCCGTTCGTGCTCGCCGCCGATGAAAACCTGGACGGCCATGGCCGAGACATTCAGGCGAACGGCGTCTTCGATGTCCACCGCCAAACCTTCATCCGAAAGCTCTTTGAGGATGCTCGTTCCGCCAGATACCCGGAGAACGACGGATTTCGGCGTCGCTTCCGGAATCAGGCTGCGGAGGATCCCTCGCGTAAGCATCAGGCTGTCGGCATAGGGGATGAGAGGGACGATCTGGATGTCGATCCGCTCGAGGCCGGAGGTCGGTCCCTGGAAATAGCCGTGGTCGATGGCCAGCATCACGGTTCGACCCGTGACCGGGTTGAAGATCCGGGCCAGCCGGTTTTTCATCCCCCAGTCGAGGGCACCGCATCCCTTGAGGAAAAAGCCCTCGGTCTTTTGCGGGGTGTCGAGATAATAGCGTTGCGTTTCTTTGGTGTCTTCGGTGTCCGCCATCAGAAATCTCCTTTCTTCAGCTCATCAACCTCAAAACGAGCATAGCGCAGGGAGACGAACGAAGTCAACGAACCGAACGCCCGCAAGCCGGCGAATTCCCGGCCGGAGAATCAATCTTCCCCGAGCCAGTCCCCTCCTCGGTCGATATTTTCGGCCGTGAAGACCCGCGAAGAAAGGGTGATTTCCTTATCCACTTTGCCGCCGTTAAGAATCTTCATTGCCGTCTCGATCGCTTCGCGTCCGCCGGTCGGATATTCGAAGCTCGCCGCCAGGACGCCCTGCTTAACGTAGACCTGGCCTTCGTGGGGAAGGGCATCGATACCGACAAAGAGGATGTCCTTTTCCCGACCGGCGGCCCTGGCCGCAAGATAAGCGCCGTGAGCGCCGGGGTCGTTATGGGCATAGACAAGATCGATCTTCTGGAATCGGGCCAGGGCCGATTCCATCTCCTGGCGGGCTGCGGGCTCGAGCCATTTCATGTCGGCTTCAAAAATGATCTGAATGTCGCTCCCTCGGATTCCCTCGCGAAAACCGGAGTTTCTATCCTGGCCGGGAGTCGATGTCATCAACCCCTTGAGCTCGACGACGTTCCCCTTACCGCCGAGCTTTTCGACGATCCACTTCCCAGCCGCCCTACCGATCCGCTTGTTGTCGGCGCCGATAAAACAGGTGTACTGGTCGCCGAGCACCCGGCGGTCGAGGACAATGACCGGAATCCCTTTTTGGTAGGCGGCAGCGATCGGAGGCGTGAGCGGCGCCGCCTCTTTCGGCGAAACGATGATCAAATCGACGCCGGCATTGATGAACTCCTCGATCTGCGAGCGCTGTTTGAGAGAGTCGTTCTGGGCGTCCTTGAAAATCACTTTGATCTCGGGATGTTCCCCGGCCGCCTTTTCGATGTCCAGGTTCATCTGGACCCGCCAGGGTTCACCGAGGTTGCACTGGCTCATACCGATCGTCCAGCGAACTGCCGACGCCTCGGGTCGGCCGCGATCCGCCGGAGGTTGAGGGCTCTTCTTGCAAGCGCTGAGGAGTGAAAAGGCGAGAACGCCGAGCAAGGCGAGCTTGAAAGATGTTTTCATCGCCATCTCCTGATAAAGAAAATCAAAACAATGCCGAGGGCCGGACTCGAACCGGCACGGAACTTTCGTTCCGAGGGATTTTAAGTCCCTTGCGTCTACCTGTTCCGCCACCCCGGCAGAAACAAAATCCTTCCGGATTTCCGCTCTATTTTATCACCTGTGCCCGGCGACTTCCAATGGTTGCCGAATCGATCCATCGGCGACGTTTCTGGGGCGAGTTTTTCGCCGAACTCTCCTCTGAAACACCGCGCCTGGGATCGAGTGCGGTTAGACATCCGCTCCCGAGCCGCTTTGACATCGGACTCGGACTTGATTACCATCTTCCAGAAAAAAAGAAAGGATGATCGAATGATCACAAAAAAGTCCTGGCGGTTGTGTGTTCTCATCGGTTGGGTTGTGGCCGTGACGATCTTAAGCCCGGGATCTTCGGCCCGGGAAAAGTCCGGCCGATTCAAGTTCGAGATTTCTTTTCCTTCCGCCGTCCACCCTGATCCGATAACCGGCCGCGTTTACGTCATCGTCTCCAAAGACGGAAAAAGGGAGCCGCGTCTTCAAACGGGGTTCGACATCGCCACGGGCATCCCAATCTGGGGAAAAAACGTTCAGACCCTCCGGCCGGGAGAGCCCGCCCTCATCGATGAGAACATCTTCGGTTTTCCCCTCGACACCATCAAGAAAATTCCCCCGGGAGAATATTATGTCCAGGGATTCGTCAACATCTACACAGAATTCAGGCGATCGGACGGGCACATCCTCTGGCTGCACAACGACCAATGGGAAGGCCAGCGGTGGAATATCTCGCCGGGCAATCTGTACAGCGACGTGATCAAGGTCGATATCGACCCCGGCGAAAAGAAGACCATTCGGCTGGTCTGCGATAAGGTGATCCCGCCTGTCGAGATCCCGCCCGATACCGCTTACGTCAAAAGGATCAAGTTCAAGAGTGAGATGCTCTCCAAGTTTTGGGGGCAGCCGATCTATCTCGGAGCCACGATTCTCCTGCCGGAAGGATACGACACCCATCCCGACGTCTATTACCCCGTATGCTACGTCCAGGGCCATTTTTCCCTTCGAGCTCCGCATGGGTTCAGCGAAGGGAATTCTTTTTACAAGCTGTGGACAGGGGAGAATTTTCCTCGGATGATCGCCGTCACCTTTCAGCACCCTTGTCCCTATTACGACGATTCCTATGCCGTCAACTCGCCCAACCTCGGGCCCTACGACGACGCCATCATGCAGGAGCTCATTCCTTATGTCGAGGAACATTTTCGGATTATCCGGAAACCTTATGCGCGAGTGCTCACGGGAGGTTCAACCGGCGGTTGGATATCTCTGGCCATGCAGATTTTTCATCCGGATTTCTTCGGCGGCACCTGGTCTCTCTGCCCCGACCCGGTGGATTTCCGATACTACGAGCTCATCAACATTTACCAGGACGAAAACGCTTATTTCCGCCTTCACAATCATATCCAGGCCGAGCGGCCCGAGGCCCGCGATCCGGACGGCCAGGTCTGGCACACCGTCCGTGATTCCTATTATTATGAATGGACGCTCGGGGACAAACACCGTAGCGGGGGGCAGTGGGCCATCTGGGAGGCCGCCTTTACGCCGATCGGCGAGGACGGATACCCGAGGCCTCTCTGGAACTGGAAAACGGGCAAGATCGACCACGAAGTCGCCGAACAGTGGAAGAAATTCGATCTCCGGCACTATCTCGAAACCAACTGGTCCTGGCTCGGCCCGAAGCTCGTCGGGAAGCTCCATATCTATGTCGGCGATATGGACACGTTCTACCTGAACAACGCCGTCGTCCTGATGGAAAAATTCCTGGAAAGCACAAAAGATCCTTATTATGCGGGTGTCGTCAAGTACGGAGATGGAAAGCCGCACTGCTGGGGTCCCTCGGCTGCCGAACTCTACCCGCTTTTCAAGGAACACATCTTGAAAAACGCTCCGCCCGGGGAGAATCCCGACCTTTGGAACTATTGATCGAGCCCTCGGCTCAGCCCTGGGCCGCTTTGTCTCCCTAAGGGATCTGAAAATGGCGGGGCAGTCCGATATTCGCTATAATAAGAAAAAAATGGCCTGTCTGGAAAAGGCGGCAGGAGAAACGATCCAATGACCAAACGGATGAAAAAGTGTCTTCTTTTCCTCGCTTCGGTGCCGGTTGTCTTGAGTCTTGCTTTTTGCGGCGGCGGGACGACGTCTCCTCCCGAGAAGCCCGACCAGGAAAGCGCGGCCGTCGCCGCTGAAGTTCACGAACATCCGGAAATCGAGGTCCCTGCCGAAAAACAAAAGGCCTGGGGACTGCGGCTCGGAGAGGCGAAAAAAGAAAGTCTCTCCGGCCGCATCACCGTCCCGGGGATTATCGCTCTAAACGAGAACCGGACCGCCCACGTCTCGTCCTTCGTTTACGGTCAAATTTCCTCTATTCTTGTGGATCTGGGAAGCGGCGTCCGGAAAGGCCAACCTCTCTTGACGATCAACTCCCCCGATTTCGCCGGGACCCAGGCCGAGTTTCTCGAAGCCAGGGCAAGATACAACCTCGGGCAGGCCGATTTCCGGAGGGCGGAAGCTTTGTGGCAGGCCAAAGCCATCGAAGAAAAGGAATACCTCAGGCGCCGGGCGGAAAACGAAAAGCTGGCTGTGGAATACGGAGTTCTCGGCTCCCGGCTCCATTCTTTCGGCTTGACTCACGAGGATATCGAAAAGCTCATCGAGAAATGCCGGCTCGTGGAAACGCAGGAGTACAAGTGCGAGCTGGCTGATCCGAATCTGGCCATCCTCTCGCCGCTTTCCGGAACCGTCATCTTCCGATCCGCGGTCCTCGGCACGCCCGTCGAACCGAACACGATCCTGTTCACCATCTCAGACCTCAAAACCCTGTGGGCACACCTGGATGTTCCGGAAAAGGATATACCCCATGTCGGGCCGGAAAATCGGGTGTTCATCCGGTCCCCCCTTTTTCCCGGGCAGGACTTCGCCGCAAGGATCAGCTATATCAGCGATGTCGTGGACGAGAAACTTCGGACGCTGAAGATCCGGGTTGAAGTCGATAACCGCCGAGGGCTTCTCAAGCCCAATTTGTATATCCAGGGGATAATCGAACATCCTGCCTCAGAATGGAAGGATGTCCTCGCCGTGCCCGAGGCGGCCGTCCAGACGCTGGAGAATGAAAAGATCGTTTTTGTCAGGAAGAAGGGAGACATCTTTGCGGCCAGACATGTCCAAGTCGGCGACCGAGTCGGCGATCGGTGGATCATTCTGGACGGCCTCGCCGAAGGCGAAGTCATCGTCCTCGAGGGGGCTTTCAGCCTTAAAACAGAGCTTTCGAAAGCGAGCTTCGGACGCGGCCACGTCCACTGACATGAGACCCACATGATCGGGAAAATGATCCGTTTTTCCCTGAATCAGCGGATCTTCATCGTTCTTGCGACCGTGCTTTTCGGCGGCTTGGGTTATGTCGCCTACCGCAACCTGGTCATCGACGTCTTCCCCGATCCTTCTCCTCCCCTGGTCCAGGTCTATACGGAAGCTCACGGCATGGCTCCTGAAGAAGTCGAGCGGCTCATTTCTTATCCCCTGGAGTCGGCCATGTTCGGTCTGCCGCGCGTCCAGAATATCCGGTCCGTTTCGTCCTATGCTCTGTCCATTGTCAGCGTCTACTTCGAAGACAAGACCGATATCTACTGGGCCCGCCAGCTGGTCAATCAAAGACTTCAAGAAGCCCGAGACCAGCTCCCCGAGCAGGCGGCGAATCCCGTTCTCGGGCCGATCGCGACGGGACTGGGGATGGTTTATCTCTACCTCCTGGAGGGCGAAAACTATTCGCCCATGGAGCTCCGGACGCTTCAGGATTGGCTCGTCAAGTATGAGCTCAAATCCGTTCCTGAAGTCTCTCAGGTCCTGAGCATCGGCGGCGAGGTCAAACAATTCCAGATCCTCGTCGATCCGCAAGCGCTCCTCAAATACGGCCTGACCCTCTCCGAGCTGATCGTCAAAGTCCGCCAAAACAACCAGAACACCGGGGCAAGCTTCATCACCAGAGGGCCGGAGGAATGGATTGTCCACAGCATCGGACTGGCCCGGACGGTCGAGGATCTCGAATCCATCGTCCTGGCGACGGCTCAAGGGACACCCATCAGGCTCAGGGACGTTGCCGAGGTAAAAATTGCACCGGCTGTACGGCGCGGCGCCGCCCTGGCCAACGGACAGGGGGAGAAGGTCGTGGGGATTGTCCTCAAACTCTTCGGCTCGAACACCGCCAAGGTGATTTCCGATCTGGAAAAGAGGATCGCCGAGATCAACCGCTCTCTCCCCCCTGGGGTCCAAATTGTTCCGTTTTACAACCAGGCATCGCTCGTCCGGCAGTGCTTCTCCACCGTATCAACCAATCTCCTCCTGGGCATCGGCCTGGTCGTTCTCGTGCTCTTTCTCTTCATGGGGGACTTTTCGTCTGCCCTGATCACCGTCCTTTCTCTTCCCTTTTCTATTCTTTTCTCATCCCTCCTGATGAACCGGGCCGGGCTGGCGGCCGACCTGATCTCGTTCGGCGGCCTGGCCATCGCCATCGGGCTCATCGCCGACGCCTCCATCATCCTCGTCGAAAACATCCACCGCCATCTCCGAATAAAATGCGAAGACAAAGCCCGAGCGATCGTGACTGCCGCTGAAGAAGTGGGCCAGCCGCTTTTTTTTGCGATTTTGGTCATCATCCTCGTTTTCCTCCCGATTTTTACCCTGACCGGAATGGAAGGGATCATGTTCCGGCCCCTGGGTCTCGTTATTTCCTTCGCTCTCGCCGGCTCGCTGCTTTTTGCGCTGATCGCCTCTCCCGCCCTCTCGTTTTTTTTCATGAAGTTCCATCCGGAAGCCTGCCTGGAAGAGCCTGCCCTCATCCGGCGGATCAAGAACGCCTATCTCCCCTTCTTCGCTTTTTGTCGCCGCCAGAGAAAAAAAGTCCTGACCGTGACTCTCGCCCTGATCGCCGCTGGCCTGGCCATCCTGCCGTTCACAGGGAGGGAATATATCCCCTATCTTGAAGAAGGAACCCTTCATTTACGGGTGACTTATGATCCCAACATCGCCCTGAATGAGGTCGTTACCCGAACGACGGAGATTGAAAAAATCCTTCTTGAAGTCCCCGAAGTGACCGGCGTGCTGAGCCGGATCGGGCGGGGCGAAGTCGGAAGTCACGCCCACTTCATCAATGACGCCGAAATTCTCGTCCGCCTAAAGCCGGCTCGAAAGTGGAAAGCTTTTCGGAACAAAAATGAGCTCGTCCGCCAAATCGAACACCGCCTGGAAGATTTGCCGGGAATCCGGCTGACTGTGACTCAACCCATCGCCCACAACCTGGATGAGCTCCTGACCGGCGTCAAAGCCCAGCTGGCCGTCCGAGTCTACGGGGAAGATTTCGAAGTCCTCGGCCGGCTGGCCGGAGAGATCATGAATATCGTCGGCGGCATCCGGGGCGCTGCGGACGTTCAAGTCGAGCAGTTCACCGGCCAGAATCACCTCCGCATCACTCTCGACCGACAAAGGATTTCCCGCTACGGCATTGACATCGGCGACATTCAGGATACCGTCGAAGCCGCCGTCGGCGGAATCATCCTAGGTCAGGTCTACGAGGAGCAGAAGCGCTTCGACATTTTTCTTCGTTACCGCCCCGAAGCCCGCCAGGGCATCGATGAGCTCCGCAACCTCTACATCCCGCTTCCCGAAGGGGGACAAGTTCCCCTCGCCCAACTAGCTGCGATTGAGGAAGTGGTCGGACCCAGGTCCATCAGCCGGGAAGGCAACAAGCGCTTCATCACTGTCCAGGGCAACATCCGGGGCCGGGACATTGGGAGCTTTGTCGCCGAAGCGCAACGTGCCCTGAGGGAAAAAGTCAAACCGCCGGCGGGCTATTTCATCAAGTGGAGCGGCCAGTTCGAGCTGCAGCAGCGAGCTTCTCGGCGATTGAACCTGATCACCCCTCTCACGCTCGCCCTGGTGGCGATTCTCCTTTTTACTGCTTTCCGTTCCCCCCGGGAAGTCGTCATCATCCTGATCAACATCCCCCTCGCCCTGACCGGAGGGATCATCGCCCTGAAGATCACGGGGCAATCTTTGAGCGTACCGGCATCGATCGGATTTATCGCCATTTTTGGCATTGCTCTCGAGGACGGACTGGTCCTGATGTCCGCTTTCCGTCGGAACCTCAATGAAGGGCGAAGTCTGGCCGAAGCCATTGACCAGGGAATCGCCGCCAAATTGAGGCCGGTCTTGATGACCTCATTCACCACCATTCTCGGCATCCTCCCCCTGCTTCTGGCCAGGGGACCGGGAGCGGAGATCCAGCGTCCGCTGGCGACGGTCGTCGTGGGCGGGCTCTTAACATCAACTCTGGCAACCCTGGTCGTCCTGCCCCTCGTCTACGATACACTCAGGCGAAAATCCTGAGCGTTAGCGCGATGAGCAAACTCCGCTTGAGCGAAAAATCCGCTAGCCGAGGCTTTCCCAGGTAATGCCGACCCGGCGCAACGCGTAGCCGAGCTCGCGACGGTAGTCGCCGTAGCAGGTCATCCAGTGGAAGCCGGGCATGCGCTCGGCCAGGGTGAGGCTGTCGCAGTTAAAGCGGATATCGATTTGGGACCGGCAGATGGGCAAAAACGGCGTGTCGACGATTTCCCCGCTCAATCCCACCCAACGCTTGGAAGCGAAATCGGGAATGATATTCGTGACGCCCTGTCCCTTGCCCATCTCGACTTTCGGTGCGGCGCCGTAATCGGATTCAAAGTGAGTCAGGATGCGGGCCGGCTCGATACTCCGACCGTCCATCTTCCGCGGCGCTGTGCAG
>Ga0136652_1000435_pt1 | contig 20283 bp, 16 predicted proteins | sample ConPoolayeEmetaG_FD_94864 | JGI IMG/M metagenome (GOLD analysis project Ga0136652, IMG submission 94864) | Hot spring microbial mat communities from California, USA to study Microbial Dark Matter (Phase II) - Cone Pool mat layer E metaG... ...
CGTAGGAACTGCTGGGATGAAGGATGAGAACGACAAAAAATATGTAAGAACATTCCTGGGAAAGGTTATTGATGAAGGAGAAAATGAGTTGATTTATTTTGTTGGGCCTCTGATTGCTGCTCTTCGGAATCCAGCTTGTGAAGATGTTGCTAAAGAACTGCTAGATAAGATGGAAAACAAGAAATTAGGTAAGGGAGATTCTGAAACATTGAAAAATTTAATAAGCATAGGAACTGCTGCGATGAGGGATGAGAACAGAAAGGAATATGTAAGAACGTTCCTGGAAAAGGTTATTGATGAAGGAGAAAATGAGTTGATTTATTTTGTTGGGCCTCTGATTGCTGTTCTTCAGGATCCAGCTTGTGAAGATGTTGCTAAAAAACTGCTAAATAAGATGGAAAACAAGAAATTAGGTAAGGGAGATTCTGAAACATTGAAGGGTTTAATAAGCGTGGGAACTGCTACGATGAAGAATGAGAACAGAAAAGAATATGTAAGAACGTTCCTGGAAAAGATTATTGATGAAGGAGAAAATGAGTTGATTTATTTTGTTGGGCCTCTGATTGCTGCTCTTAAAGATCCAGCTTGTGGAGAGATTACTAAAAAACTGCTAAATAAGATGGAAAACAAGAAATTAGGTAAAGGAGATTCTGAAACGATTAAAAAAATAGAGCGTATTTTCAGAGGGGCGATACATAATCCCAAACAGAGATTTTATGTCGAAACCTTTATGGACAAACTTAAAGAAGAGGGAAATAAAATAAATATAAATGGCAACAGATATGAAGGTCCAACATGGAACAGAAGACTGACATCTAATAACCACAGAGAAAAAAACATGAGGATGAAGAACAGATATTGATAAACTCCTATGGATGGCTACAACAGAAAGAATTCATGCTGCGGCAGTCATCTCTTTTAGCCTAAGTCCGACTACCTTTGAAACCCTATCGGTTCGTGTCACACCGAAGACCGCATTTGCAAGAGACACGACCATATCGTTGTGCGATGCAAGAATAAACTGGCTTTTCTCAGACATGCTTTTTATCAATTGAGCAAGATTCTTACTATTCGGTTTATCAAGAGCAGCATCAACTTCGTCTAGGATATAGAACGGTGATGGTTTGAAGAATTGAAGTGCAAATATGAACATCAAAGTAACAAGAGTCAATTCTCCGCCAGAAAGGGAATCTATGGAAAATTCATGATTTCCCTTTTTTATTTTTATAAAGAGTCCGCTTTCAAATGGTTCATTTGGATTGTCTAATATAAGGTATCCTTCTCCAATATTCACATGCTGAAACATTTTTTTGAAGTTATCGTTTACAGCATAAAAAGCATCAAAGAATGCTTCTTTTTTTCTTTCTTCGATTTTATCTATCATCTTTAGAATTGCTTTTCGCTCTTCAGAAAGTTGCTCTATCTTCTTTGTAATTTCTTCTATTTCGGTCTTCTTTTTTTCATACATCTCTATAGCTGCTATATTCACGTTTCCAGCTTCGGCGAGAGCCTTTTCACATTCATTTATATTCTCCATAAGTTTTGCTTTTGGGACTCCTTCAAGGAATTGTGCATCTTTATAGCGTTCGTATTCTATCTTTATATCTTCAAGCCTAGTTTCCGCGGTTGCTTTTTTTACATTAAGTTGGTTCAATTCTCTTAGGATTCTGTCTATTTCCATTCTTTTCTTTTCCCTCCCCTTACTCAATTCCTGAATTTCGTTTTCGTGCTGTTTTATTTCATCGAATAGCTTCTCTATCTTCTTTCCTGTTTCTGCTATCTTTTTTTCTTCAAGCATCAATTCTTCGTTTTCCTTTGCGTATTTCGCTTTTGTTTCTCTCATCTCCTCGCGTATTCTGTCAATTTCTTTCATTATTGCAATAATTCGCTGTTCTGCGCCTGCGATGTTTTTATTTCTAATTTTAATTTCATTTAGTTTTCCCTCTATCGTTGCTTTTGTAGAAGAGAGTTGTGATGCTATATCTATCTTAATCTTATTTTGCTCGTCGCTTTCTTTTCTAAGTTTTGCCTCGGCTTCTGCAAATCTTGTGCGAAACTTTTCAAGCTCTTCCGTCTCCTTCCCTATTTCACTTTTGAGCTGTTCGAACAATCTTTCATTATCCTCTATTGCAACCTCAAGTTTCTTTATTTCATTTTCAAGGTTCCTTCTCTTTTCCAGAAGTGCGGCTCTTTCTTTTTCTTTCTCTATTAGGGCCTTGCTCTCCATCTCTAATGTTTTTATCTCTATCTCTACCTGCGACCTCTTTGCTCTCAGTAGGGATTCTTTTTCTCTTATGGAATAAAGTTCTTCTACGCATGCATTTTTGTCGTCTTTAAGCTTTGTAATTGCATCCTCTATCTTTTTTGCTTCGTTACCGCTCAATATGCTGCTCTGGACCTTTCCACCACTTATTACGCCAGATCGCTCGAATATCTCTCCAGATAGCGTAACCATTCGATAGTTTCCTATCCCCACCTTTCGCGCGTCTCCAGAACCCTCTATAAGAAGAGTATCTCCAAAAACATATTCGATTGCTTTTCTTACTTCTTCTTTGTATTTTACCTTTTTTAGAATTGATGAAAAACCACCTGCCGAAACCTCTTCTGGTACTTTTATTACATCTAGCGGAATGAATGTCGCCCTTCCAACCCCAACTTTCTTCAATTTTTCTATAATTTCTACAGCGGTAAAGGAATTGTCTACAACAACATACATAAGCCTAGGACCGCCCGCTGCTTCTATCGCATGAATGTATTTTTGTTCAAATTCTATTAAATCGGCTACCGTACCATATATACCATCTTCGCCATTCTTTTTCAAATCGGCTATGAATCGAAGCGCCGGGTTCATAAGTTGTGGGGAGGAACGAACTTTGTATATGGCTGCCTTTTCTTTCAGCTCAAGTAGCTCCTTATCTATCTCGGCTACTTTCTTATTTATTTCCTTCGTGCGCTTAAACAATTCTTCGATTTCATCATCTATTGTTTTCTTTTCTTCCACGAGCTCCAAAGCCCTCTTTTCAAAATCCTGTTTTTTTCCTTCTTCCTTCTCTTCAATACTGAATGACTTCAGGTCTTCTTTTTTCGAGAAGAGTACTTCTCTTTTCGAATTTATCTCAAAGCGGAGAGCTGCGAGCTCCTCTCTTTTCTTATTTAAGTTTTTCTCCGCTTTTGAAATTTCATTCCTTAGTGTTTCAAGTGCTTCCTCATCTTGAGTAATCTTCTCATTTACAGCCTCTTCTTCCAGAATCTTCAGTTTTTTTCTAAGTTCTTCTACTGCTCTTTCTATCTCATCGATCTCTTTTTTTTCATCTGTGATTTTTGTTTTTAGATTTTTCTGCTCCTCTTCGAGCTTTTTTATCTCCTCTTCTTTATCTCTTATTGTTTGCTGGCGTAGATTAAGCGATGCCTTTAATTCTTCTATCCTCCTTATCATATCTCCAGTTTGCTGCTTACCCTGCAACTCCTTGCTGAGCTCCATCCTTCTTTTGTCCACTTCTGATATTTTTCTATCCAGTTCTGCATATTCTTTTTCCGCTTCCTCTTTGCTTTTGTTAAGTTTTTTTTCGACATCCCCAAATTGACTGCACTCCTTCTGAAGTCTATCGAGTTCAAGTTTTAGCAGGGTTCCCTTTGAGTTGTTAAGAAGATCTCTTTTTTCTATATATTTAAGCGCCAATTCCCTTTCTTTTTCCAGCTCTTCAAGAAATGCCTTTCTTTCTCCAAGTACTATGTTTGCTTCTTTTATTCGCGTGTCTACAACCTCTAAATCCTTGAGCGCTTCCTTTTTCTTTTCTTCAAAATCAGAGATGCCGGCAACTGCATCTATTATTGTTCGTCGTTCTTTCCCACTCATGTTTACTATACGTTGAACCTCTCCCTGCGCTATTATGTTCCTTCCCGAATCATCGAGATCGAACTTTTTTAAAGCCTCAAGGATAGCTCCCTTCGTCGCCCTTTTGCCATTAAGCCTATAAATAACCTTCCCGTCTTCCCGTATTGCTCTTCTAATTTCGTACTTGCCATCACCATCAAACGTAATCATTACTTCGGCTGCCTTTGCGCCATGATGGATGAGGTCATTTACCCTTCTTGCTCGCAATGATTTCAGGGAAGTTTCTCCTAGAACAAACCTTATGGCATCTAGGATGTTGCTTTTTCCAGCTCCATTTGGTCCTGCAAAACAGATAAAGGATGGAGGGAGCTCTATGTTAAGTGCCTTGAATGATTTGAAATTTTTCATCTTAAGATGGGAGATGTAGAACATACGACTATCCTTCTCAAATTAGGATTAAAAAGGATTAGGATTAAAAAGTTTATATGATGCTACAGGTGTAATCATGGACTCTGGAGTATTTTTAGGTGTGCTTAACCCCGGATTAAATTACGTTATACCAATCATCCAGAGCAGCAGAACTGTTGATATGCGTATAAAAACGGTTGATATCCCAAAGCAGGAAGTTATGACGAAAGACAATGTTCCAGTCAGCGTAAACGCAGTTGTGTACTTTAGAATAGAAGATCCAAAGGCTGCTGTTCTGGAAATCGAAGATTATACCTATGCTGTTTCTCAGTATGGTCAGACTGCATTAAGGGATGTTATAGGAAACAAGGAGCTTGATTTTGTTCTCACTGAAAGAGACCAGATCGCAGATGAGATTAAAGCGATAGTCGATAAGGAGACCAGCAGATGGGGTGTTGATATTACTGCAATAAAGATACAGGATATAGAGCTACCTGCTGACATGAAGCGTGCGATGGCAAGGCAGGCAGAAGCAGAACGTGAGAGAAATAGTTATCCTTCTTCCGATCGAGATGCTAAAAGCCATTGAGGATTCGGAACGTTTGCTGCGAAAAAAGAAGGAACAAAGAAAGAGTAGTACTCATCAACAACTAAATATAAATTCTAATTCTTTTTCTTTTATTTTATCAAGTCTGCAGAATCCAAACCTTTCGAACTGGACCATCTCCCCTTGCCTAAGATCCTCGCAGCCATTTTCACAATAGCCTTCTGCGATCTCCAGGCTTTTTGGATTATACTCTCCTTTTTCATTAAGCAATTCATACGGAATAGCCACCTTACATTTTATTTTATATTTATCCGGTACCCATTGTATTTTCTTTGGTACAATCTCATCTTCCATAAGCTCGCCGTCAAGCCTGTTCCTGTATTTTTTGAGTAGTTTGACATTACACAGGTCTTTTAGCCGAAAAACTTCTCCTTCTTTAAGACCCTTCGCATCGTCTCCGCTTATGAGCACATCCTCTTCCACTTCGAGTTCTCTCACTCCTAAACCTTCCTTTGGATGTAATCGAATCTTTACTTTTTTTCTGAGATTTTTTACTCTCAATAGAACAGGGTCTTTTACGAAGAAATAATGCTTCGCTATCGGATCCAGGAGTTTTCTATTTTCTGCGAGTAGAAGTTCTAAACTAGGTTCGCTCTCCACCTTTGAAATGCCAAATGAGAGAACGAAATTTTTTACAGTGGTTGGAAGGATTCCTCTGCGTCGGAGCCCTGCAATTGTAGGAAGCCTTGGGTCGTCCCATCCGCTTACTTTTTTTTCTTCAACAAGAGGTTTTAGAAGTCTTTTACTCACTGGCGCGTTCTTTATGGAAAGCCTTGAAAATTCAACCATCGTAGGCCTCTTCCATCCAAGATCATCGAATAAGGAGTAATAAAGTTCATCGCGTAATTCATATTCCTTTGAGCGCATAGGATGTGTTATTCCCTCTAAGAAATCCATAACTACGATGCTCATATCGTATGAAGGCCATACATGATATTTATCGCCCTGTCTGTAATGCTTTGCCTCTATTATACGCGCGAGAGTAGGATCTCGCATCGCAGTGTTGAGCGAGTTTAAGTCACCCTTATATCTAAGTATGGCATTTCCCTCAGCATAGGTGCCATCTAGCATCTTTTTCCATCTCTCGATATGCTCTGGAATTTCAAGACCGCGGCAGTTACATGCCTTTCCCTTTGTTCTCAGCTCTCTGAGTTTCTCGACATCGCATGTGCAGATATATGCCTTTCCAATTTTCAAAAGTTTTTCTGCTGCCTTATAAATACTTGGTATGTTATCCGATGTATAGCTTTCCTTCTCCCATTTTACTCCCAACCATTTCAAATTCTCTCTTATGGCATCTACGTATTCCTGCGATTCTTTCTCAGGATTTGTATCATCGAATCTTAGAATCATCCTTCCGCTATAGGCTCGTGCTGCCTCGTAACTTAACCATACTGCCTTTGCATGTCCTATATGCGGATAACCGTTCGGCTCTGGGGCGAATCTCGTAACAACTGCGCCATACTGTGCTCCAGGCAGCGTTATTTCTTTTTCCTTCTCTTTTTTCTCCATATAGGAATAATGTTTCATTCGTTCTTCTATTTCTTCTTTGGACAGCGACGAGACCTCTACAATAATCCTATTAATTAATGCCATCGTTGTCTTCATGTCCTTCTTTGCATCTGGATATTCAGCTATTACTTTACCTATTACAGAACCAGCGTTTGCTTTGCCGTAATCGTAGGCATTCTTCAGCACATGCTTTCTTGCGATATCTTCAAGGTTGTTCATAAGATCATCTATACAAATGTCGCTGCTATCCAACTTCCTACGAAATTAGTTATGTAGATAACTAGAATGGCAATTAAAAGATGCTCGCCTACTACATGTATAGGGTTTATTCCTTCTTTTCTTGCCACATAAAAACTAAAGATCGAGAGCAGAAAAAGACCCCATGCAATGCTTGCCATCACTGCAGTGTCAAGTTCGAATAGTAAAACAGGTACCAAGAATGTCGCTCCAAAAATGAATTTGAAGAGGAATGTAAAAAGCGTTGTAGTCCATATCTCTTTTTCAGTATGGACACTTTCTGATTCCTCAGACATGTGTATGCCAAATGCATCTGAGAAAGCGTCTGCTATAGCTATTGTTAGTATCCCTCCGATTACTGCTAAACGGGAATGCGTTCCGGCATTAAGTCCTATCATTAGGCCGAGTGTCGTAATAACTCCTGAAGTGACACCAAAGCCGAACCCTATTTCTATAGAATGACTCGATTTCTGGAATGTTTTCATAAGTACTCATCGATATTAATCTCTTTATATTCTTCCTTTTTGAACTTCTTCTTTTCGTTAAACGGTACAGTTGCATCAACTCCTATCTTTGCAGTCGCGAGCGTCATGGGATTTGCTGATGGATCGAGAGAGGAACCCTTCTGGTCCTTGAATATAAACACATCTCTGTCTCCCTGCACTCTCGTTGCAATCGCCCATTCCACTTCTTCCATATTGTTGATGTCTATATCTTCATCAACAATAACAACATGTTTTAATGATTTATGGCCAGCGAACGCCGCAGTAATTGCCTTTGCTCCATCATCCTCATTTTTTTTCTTTATTCCAACAACAGCATGAAGCCAAGAGCATCCACCTGGTGTTATATTTACTCCAGTGCATTCCGTTATCTTATTAACCTCTCGAAATATCGTTGGCTCCCTCGGCATCCCCATAAGTATCTTGTGTTCAGCTCCTCCTGGAAGAAGAACATGATGGATAGGATTATTTCTATGATGAATTTTCGTTATCTCGATTACCCTTTGCTTTCTTACTATGTCATACGTTCCTGTTAAATCAAGAAACGGGCCTTCGTTTGCTTCTTCTTTTGTGACTATCCCCTCATAAACAAATTCTGCGTCTGCTGGTACCTCTATACCATTGTCAAGTCTTACCGTTCTTACTGGCATAAGTGTGTTGGCTATTTTCATCTCATCCATCCCAATATCTACGGATGTTGCTCCGGCTAAAAGGACGTTTATTGGTGCGCCGACCACAAAAGCGATGTCAAGCTTATCTCCATTCGCTTCTATTCGGTTTATAAATTCATTCAGATGTCTAGGAAGAATCCTTGCTACCACCTTGTTTTTTCCTATCACCATCATGCGATGGAATGATAGATTTCTTCCGTATTCTCTATCATTCGCAATTACTACTCCTGATGTTAGATACGGGCCTCCATCGTTTGGAAGATGCAACGGAATAGGTATTTTTGCGAGGTCAACATTCGTTATCGTGTTTTCAAGTACTGGTGCTTCACTTCTTTCGACAACCTTTGGCTCGGACGGATTTTCAATTGCATGAAGCATTCTTTTTACAAATTCTTCCTTTCTGCAGCCTAGGCATTCTACAACAAGATCCTTTGTGGCGAATACATTCCCGACAATTCTATACTCTGACTCCTTCACCTCTGCGAGAAGCGGTCTTGGTTCAACAGAATGCAGAAGAGATGCAGCTTCAAGTTTAAGCGACAGTTTCTTTTTGGCGTGGAGAAGTTTTCCTTCCCTATCAAGTTTTTGGATGAAATCACGAAACGATATTCCTATCATTATTACCATCTCAGAGGTAAGATAGTTGTAAGCGCTTAAAAATTTACCGCGTGGAATCCTTCCATCTTTTAATTAGGTTGTGTTCTATTCCGAGATGGTCGAGCACTCTGCCGACAATAAAATTAATTATATCGTCTATCTTTTTTGGTTTGTGATAAAATCCTGGGCAGGCGGGCATAATGGTGCCGCCGCTAAGAGTAATTCTTCGCATGTTCTCTATAGCAATTAATGACAGTGGGGTCTCGCGTACAAGAAGAATTAGTTGTTTTCTTTCCTTAAGGACGACTTCAGCACACCTGCCGACTATGTTGGACGAAATCCCATTTGCTATCTCGCCGAGGCTTTTGAGAGAGCAAGGAATAACGACCATCGCATCTGGAGGATTCGAGCCAGAGACATAAGGACAGGAGAAATCCCTTTCACCATAATCTCCTTTCGGTAGTTTTACTTCCTCGTATTTTGCAACGTTTTTTGCGCCTTCAGTAACTATAATGGTCACATCATGTTTCTTTTTTCTGAGAATCTCCGCGAGTCTTATTCCGTATTGCAGACCAGAAGCACCAGTTATTGCTAATAATATTTTCATGAAGCATCACTGAAATTTTAATGATGTAAAATGAAATTTTTCATTAACTGAATTAACAAAACTTTCAAGGTTCAGAATACCTCCTTCTTGCGGGACGACGGATACATAACAGATCTTAACATCTTCTGGCTTTTCTACTGTCATCCCACCGAGTTCCGCTGCTTTCATGATGGCATCGTTTTTATCACCCAACTCATCCACCAGACCAACAGCAAGGGCCTGCCTACCAGTCATTATTCTTCCATCCATTACTTCGTTGAATTTTGCATAGTTTAGTTTTTCTTTTCTGTTCTGGATAATTATCGTTTTAAACTCGTCTGATATCTCGTCCACAATCGATTTCAATATTGCATATTCTTCTTCAGTCATGTTGCGATAAGGAGAACCGATGTCCTTGTGAGCACCAGAGGTTATCGAAGTTGCATTTATTCCTAGCTTATCTAGTAAGCCGCTAATGCTGACCGTGGTTGCTACAGCACCTATGTTTCCTGTAAGGGCAGCAGGATCTGAAATAATATAGTCTGTCCCTGCCGCAACATAGTACGCGCCAGAAGCTGCGACTTCTCTAAAATACGAAACTTTCGGCTTTTTAAGTTCCTTTACAGCATTATAAATTTCGTGCGTTGCGACTACAGACCCCCCTCCGGAATCGAAAACAAAAAGCACAGCCGCTACATCGTCTCTTTCGTTCAGTTCTCTTATCGAATTTGCAAGTTGTTCCGAACTTGGGTAACCAGGGTTAACAAGCGTCATGGGGCTTCCCTCAACTGAAAGCGGCATATTGATGTCAACCACTGCAACGCATTTTCCTCCGAGATAAGGGAGAAATTTTGCAAGGATTACAAAAAATACTATGAGGATTATAAAAAATAGCGCAAGCAAAAGTGCAGTGCCGAGAATTAATCTCCTTTTTTTTGCAGCAGTGGGAATACCTTTTTCATAGTCCATCAAAATCACCTAAGTGTAAAAAATCATCTGAGTGAATTTGCAAGAATAGTAATATAAATATAAGCGATAAGAAATTCATTTAAGTCATTGGCCGGGCCTGTAGCTCAGTCAAACCTTTGTTTGGAGCAACTTGGTAGAGCGACGGACTTTTATGCTATTCAAACTCCGGGTTGAAATAGCAAATTAACGTCGTTCAAGAAGAAATCCGCAGGTCGCGAGTTCAAATCTCGCCAGGCCCGTTTTTGTTAAAAAACGGGAAAGAAGTGAAGGAGCAAAATATGAGAGGTGGTGAAAAATGAGCAATTTAATCTCAAAGCGCGGGGTTGTGTTTTTGATTCTGTTTACTATGCTTGCATTAGTTGGTATGCAAATAAACTTTTCGCAGGTGGTAGGTTCCAATAATCAATATTTTACTTTCTTCCAATTCTTCGGTCCAATCGCAGGAGGGTTTCTTGGCGTATTTGGGGTTATTACTATTCTTTTTGCTCAACTTATAAATTTCTTTATTACAGGAAAAGAGATCACCATAATAAATCTTCTCAGACTTACTCCAATGCTTTTTGCGGCATACTATTTCGGTAGCAACAAGAAAGCAGGTTTTAGCGATAAATTCAATTTAATCGTTCCCATACTTGCGATGCTTCTCTTTTGGTCTCATCCTGTGGGGCAAGAAGCATGGTTTTATGCGCTTTTTTGGACCATACCTATAATTGCGAAATTCCTTCCAGATAACCTTTTCCTCAGGAGTCTTGGAGCTACCTTTACCGCTCATGCAGTTGGCGGTGCACTTTGGATATGGGCTGTGCCAATGACATCAGAGCAGTATTTATTGCTTATACCAATAACGACCTTCGAAAGGCTTCTTTTCGCTTCTGGTATCGCGTTTAGTTATATAGTCTTTACTAATATTCTAAACATGATCGATGTTGTATGGGACATAAAAAAATTCGTAAATATAGAAAAGCGCTATGTTTTTTAGCATAATCAATGAAAGTAAAGGAGGTTTAATCTTCGCTTACTATAGATATCGGGAGTTCGAGTTGGCCTTCCTTTTCTTTTATTTCGTTTTTACCATTAAATTTATGAATTATGCTTAGGTATATCTCTTTGAGCACTCTCCCAAACTTGCTATCTCCTCCAACGTATATCCAGTGCGCAGCACCGCCCTCTTCAGCAACCCAATGTTCCTTAAATGTTTTTAGTTGAATTTCGAATTTTAACATATCATTTTTGATGGGATAACAGTCAAAATGTATCGCTCTATACCCGCTTTCTTTATTCCATTCTTCGATTTGGTACCTATATTTGCTACTAGATATGCTTTCGAGCATTTCAATATTTGCTTTTATCAAAGCAACCGCGTTATTCATAACCATCCTTTTTTCGCTTTCTTCCATGCTATCTATTTCTCTCTTACCTACTTTGTTTATTACAACTCTGAGTGCTACAAGGTCATTCAAAGAAGTTATATCAAATCTCTCAATAGTTCTCGAGATGTAATCTTCAAAAGGTATACTCTTACTTTCTTCCGATTCGTTGTATCTTTCTGCAATTTTTCTGCGTACTTTTCTCATTATCTTTCCTTCGTGTTTCATAAGTCTTGGAATGACAGCAACATCAAAACCAGCTCCAGCGAGAGTTTTGCGTATTCGTTTTGCAAGTTCCTTTACCACGATTCTGGTGTGCGAAAGTTTTTCTTGCAATTCTGCATCTTTAATCCTTTCCATTACAAAATTGTAAATATCATGATGGTTTACATCAAAGGCGTGCTTTAGTATGCTGCCTGCAAGTTCCGGATGCCCAAAGAGTTCTGCTATTGGCGCATAAATACGTTCTCCTGCATTGGCATCCATTCTAAGGGCTTCGTATGCTTCTGCCATCGAAGAATATGTTCGGAAGATTGGATGTCCTTCCTTGCTTATAAAACTTTCCAGATTGTTTTCTCCGTTGTGTGTAACTGCATAATCAGCTAATTTTGCAAGTATGGCAAGCGGGGCTTCGCCGTTGTTAAGAAGTGGTATGTACTCGGATAACACTGCACCCTTCCTATCCAATTCTATCAATTTACCGAATAATACTATCTCCTTTTTTACTGCAGGGTCATTGACGGAAGCTGGAAGAATGTATTTGTTCTTCTCTATTCTTTTATGGTCTATGATATGGTACAGAATAGTTTCTGCGAGAATGCTATTAACCCAAGCCCTATTTGGATCTTTTATGTAATGTTTTATAAATTTGCCCTCCACTATCTTGTGTTTTTCTGCCTTTTTTAATACTCTCATGCAATGTTCATATTGCTGCATTGCTTTATGTCTTAGATAAAAATTTCTAGCACTGTGAATGCTGCTTAGCAAACTCGGAGGCTTATTCCTTAATTCCATGATAATATACCAATTAAAACATTATTTAAAGCTATCGGAAATCAACCTTCCTCTGGTCGCTAACTAGTCTGTATAGTAATATTCGTTTTTTTCTTTCTGTTCTCTGTCCAGTGCACTGCCGGGCTTGTTTATTCTTGGCCTTTTTGTATCTTTATCTCTTCTCATTGTTATACCAGCCGTCTTCAGAAATGCATTCATCCCATCGCGCTTGCTCTGTGGCTTGGACGCATGACCAACCAGTGAGCATTTACCATCAAATACAATCAATCTATTTGCAACTGCGTCTATAAAAACGATATCATGGTCAACAACGAACGCACTCTTTTCACTCTCGCTTATTACCCTTCTCAAAAGAGATGCAAACTCAAATCTCTGTTCGATATCAAGAAAGGCAGTTGGTTCGTCAAAAAGATAAATGTCTGCTTCTCTACTTAACGCAAGCGTCAATGCCACTCTTTGCAACTCTCCTCCAGAGAGTTCGGTAAGATTTTTGTCCATTAGTGGTATCAAATTAAGTTTTCTTTTACATTCTTCAAAAATTATGCTATTGATTTCTTTCCCCTCAAAAATCTTGTTAACAGCTACTTCCTCTGGCGTTATGTATTGCGGCTTATACGAAACTTTCAAATTAAGGGTCTCGCCCTCATCCGGTTTTTCAACACCGGCCAGCATTTTTACGAAAAGGGATTTGCCTAATGCATTTTTTCCAACCAACCCAATAATCTCACCCTTCATTATCTCCCCTCCTTCGCTCGAAAATCTAAACCCATCATATCTTTTGCTGAATTTTTTGTATTCTATTTTTATCTGGGCTTTAGTCTCTCTCTCGCTATGTGTAAAAAATCCTATTTCGTAATCTCTAAATCTTACGTTCTCGTCCTTTAAAAATCCCTTCAGGTATTCATTTACGCCGGCCCGTACATTTTTTATTCCAGAAACAACCCCATAGACATTCTCCGTGCCGTACAAAATATAGACGTAACTACTGATATAATCTAGAATCGTAAGATCGTGCTCTGCCATAAGAATTCTTTTTACTTCTGCAAGCCCTCTAAGTAAAACCCCGATTTTTAAGCGTTCTTCTATATCAAGATAATTCGTAACTTCATCGAAATAATAGATGTCAGCATCCTTACCATATACGGCAGCGATCGCAACTTTCTGTAACTCACCACCGCTAAGATGCTTCACTTTTCTGCTTAATATTTCGACAATTCCGAATTTTTCTGCAATAGTATTTAGTTTTTCTTTTTCCACAGTCTGTGCCAAAAGATCCTTGACAGTCCCATCAAATACCTCTTGTATTCTATTTACATACTGGGGTTTTATACCGACCCTAATCTCTTTTCCGACCTGCTCGAAATATCTTCGTTGTTCTATAGATAACTGTTCCAATATTTCTTTATCGCTAAATTCTTTGTTGACGTCTCCAAAATTTGGTTTTATCTGCCTTCCGAGTAAGTTTATAGCAGTCGTTTTTCCTATTCCATTTTTTCCTATAAGCGAAATAGCGCCCTCTCTAGGAAGCGGCAGGCCGTAAAGCCTGAACATGTTAACTCCATATTGATAAATTGGCCGTTCTAGTTCCTTTGCTAGATTTATTACGGAAATAGCGGATACTGGACACTTTTTAACACAAATACCGCAACCTATGCACAATTCTTCCGATATAACCGGGAAGATTGGTGCTTCTGTTTTCTTTTCCTTCACTATACATTCTTGACCCATTCTGTTCACTGGGCATACCTTTATGCATAGATAACCGCACTCTTGGTTTGTGCAAAGATTTCTATCTATAACTGCTATTCGCGTTGGCATTTTTCAACCTGTTACACTTTTTTTAGGATTCACTTAAAAAACCTACTTCTTACAAACGCATATATGAAAATTATAAAAATAGGCGGCAGCCTAATCACCAAAAAATCAGGTTTTGCTGAAGCAGACAGAGAAACGATTCTGAGCATATCTAATGTAATTGCCGATGTGTGGAAAGAAGGAATACACGAACTTATCGTTGTTCACGGTGCTGGATCATTTGGCCATCCTATGGTTGCAAATTTCAAAATAAATAACGGTATAAAAACACCCGAGGAAAAAAGAGCCTTCGCAATAACACATATGATGTGCTCACAACTCTCGCAAATTTTTGTAGACGCACTTATAGAAAAAAATGTTCCAGCCATATCAATTCCTCCTATTTCACTAGGGTTCCAAAGGGATAAAAAATTGCTTTCGTTTAATTCTGATATTATTTTATGTCTTATAAAAAGCGAATTTCTTCCAGTGTTGTATGGAGATATGCTACTTGACGAAAGGTTGGGTGGCTCGGTGTGTTCAGGGGACCAAATAGTATCCTACCTATCAAAATATGCTGATGAGATTATCTATGCAACAGATGTAGATGGAATATTAGTCGCAAAAAAATTGGTTAATAAAATAACAAAGGATAATTTAGATGACGTTTTGAAGCACGTTGGAGCGTCGAGTGCAACAGACGTTACTGGCGGGATGCGCGGTAAATTGCATGAGATCATCTCTGCAGGAAAAAGAGCATACATAGTAAATGGGAGATATCCGGAAAGACTTAAGGCGTTACTAAAAGGAAAAAGAACAATATGCACTGAGATTATACTATAATTTTCATTCAGCGATCATTTGTCGTAGACTTGCTAACAGAAAACATATATAAAGGTTTGCGCGTCTTCACCTTTTCGGTAGATACGGATGATTGTTCTTGAAGATGTGAAGACGAACTATAGACTTTATAGAGTAAAAAGTCCAGAACTGCCGGATAATTCGTATATCCTATGCTCTGACCTTTCACGAGCAATTCTTTACAATCCACATATTACTGGAAAAACTCTACAGGAGAGAATGGAAAGATTAAGTCCTATTTTTGTGAAGATAGCAACAGAAAAGGCGCTTAAAGGAACGCCTTTCGAAGATGTCGTAGAATTTGTTCTCCTTGCTGGAGGACTATACTACAACATAGCAGATGGATTTAGAAAGGTACACGATTACGCACCGCCGCAATGTTTCTTAGGGATAAAACGCCAGAGAGTAGAAGGAAGTGAGGGCCAGTTTCGAGCTGTTTCGACATATGAAAATTTTGAATCACTTCCAAAAAATGCAACTGTCATAATCGGTGACACTATTGCAACAGGGGCTACTATAATCCGCGCGGTTGGAGATCTCGAGAGAGCCATAGAAGAAAAGGAAGGAGGATTAAACAAACTAATAATATGCTCTCTCGCATGTTCAACAGAAGGGGCAAGAAGAGTAAGAAAATTAGAAGATCGAATAAAAGAAACAAACAAGGATTTTGAACTTTTTCTGATCGTTGCAGAACAATTCTTCCATCTCATGCCAGATGGGACAGACCTGCGATTCCTTAGGGAAGATAGCTTGATGCCTGATGAAACGAGAGTATTTACTCTTGAAAGATATGGGGAATTTCTCGGTAGGGAAATGAAATGCGCTGTATTCGATTGGGGAACAAGATGCAAAAACCCAAAAAAGCACTATACAGAATTCTTGGAATTTGCAGATGGGATTATGAAAAATCCTGCTGCTGATGAAAAGGCAAAGGAAGAAATCAAAAGAATGATTTCTGAGATAAAGGAGGAGATGAAGATATTTAGAAAAACCTTCTAAGCATTGTTAAGGGATTTTGCTATCTCACCAAACGCCATTGCTGCAACCCTTAAAGTGTTATTCTCAGCTTCGTGCGCTAATCTTTTTTCTTCTTCAGTTTCAGGAAATGATTTCCCAGGTATAGCGCCTATTACCGCTGAAATGAGGCCACTATGAACTTCAACCCCTTCCCTTCTAAACTCTGATGCAAGAACATCTATTACTGCCTCCTCCATTTCAGTGCTTATTATACCGTAATTATTCCTCAGCTCGGCAAAGCCTTCTTCTCCTATCTCGGCATAAAGGGAGTCTTTTGTAAAATTTGGTCCGACTATATTTTTCAACCCTAATGTATCTGCAGCTCTCTGAAGATGGAGAAGAAGCCTTACTGAGCAAACTGTTCTCAGATTCTGTTCGTCATGACTTATGAAGATGGTACGATGTTTGCCTAGTATCTTTCTTAGCGCATCTACCTTTTCTGATATTTTTATTCCAACAAAATCCAATGCTGAGACGGTAGATTGTATGATCGCTCCTATCGAACCGTAATTTTCATTTGTTATCACTAAGTCTCCTATGGAGATTTTTACTTCTGATGGAGAGAAGCTATTTACGCCTGCGCACGTTCCTGCGCGCACAACATATATCCCGTCGCTCTTAATCTCCGCGCCATTTTGGTTCTTATAGCCATCGTCTCTAGCAAAATAAAGCATCTCCTTCAAATTTATTTGGGTTGCGGGGCAACCCATTTGTGTTTCAACCACTGCAATCGGTACGGATAACTGATCATGCTCGATCGTACCTATGAGCATGGAAACTCTTCCGTACGCGTTCAATCCAAATTTATTAAACGCTTCTTCGTCTATAAAAACTGGATCCTTCATACCCAACACGTCAGGAGCCTTTTTCACCCGGACTCTACTTCCAACTGCTATTATAAATGGAGGAAGCATTCCTTTGTTCTCCCTAAGATATGGGATGTCCTTCCATTTTTTTAGTTCGTTAAGACACCCAATCGCGGTGTGCGTTCCAAGCGGCTTAAGCTTCTCTCTGTTCGTTATCCTCTCACCTGACATAAAAACACCTTACATATAACTAAAGCGAAATGTTTAAAAGAAGAATTAAGACTTAAGACAAGTTAATATCTGCTAATATAAAACAAACTTTTATTATGGGTGATCAGAATAACTACCAAATCAAAATCAAAAAAATTTTATCTTACAACAGCAATTCCATATGTTAACGCAGCTCCGCATCTCGGTCATGCGCTTGAATTTGTGCAGACTGACGCAATTGCACGTTATCAAAAGTTGCTTGGAAAGGATGTAGCACTTGTGACAGGATCCGACGAGAATAGTCTTAAAAACGTCCATGCGGCTGAGAAGGAAGGAATAGCGCCAATACAACTCTGCACTAGAAACGCGGAGGTCTTTAAAAAAATGGCCTTGGAAATTGGTCTTTCCTTCACTAATTTTCAGCGAACATCTGATAAGGAAAGACACTGGCCCGGGGTTCAGACGCTATGGACTCTATGCAACAAAGTAGGAGACATTTACAAAAAGAAATATCGTGGATTGTATTGCGTTGGTTGCGAATCATTTTATGAAGAAAGCGAATTGCCAGATGGCGTATGCCCAGAACATAAGACCAAACCGGAAATTGTTGAAGAGGAAAATTATTTTTTCAGATTGTCGAAATATCAAGACAAACTTGAAGCGTTGATAGAAAGCGATGAGTTGAAGATATTACCAGAGACTAGAAAGAATGAGGTTCTCAGTTTTATAAGGAGCGGTCTTCAAGATTTTAGCATCTCAAGATCCGTTAAGCGCGCAAAGGGATGGGGAGTTCCTATCCCAAACGATCCGGAGCAAATGATGTATGTATGGTTTGATGCATTAGGGACATACATTACAGGTATTGGATATGGGATTGATGAGAAGCAGTTCCAAAAATACTGGCCCGCAGATATTCACGTAATAGGGAAGGGCATCTTGAGATTCCATGCAGTCTACTGGCCGGCAATCCTTATTTCAGCCGGTCTGAAACTGCCAAAAACAATTTTTGTCCATGGTTATATAACTGTAGAAGGGCATAAGATGAGTAAATCTATTGGCAATATAGTAGACCCGTTTGTGCTCATCGAAAAATACGGGGCCGATTCTTTGCGGTACTGTCTTCTTAGTGAAATACCTACATTTGACGATGGAGATTTTTCTGAGAGGATACTCATCGAGAAGAATAACAGTGAGCTCGTTGCAAATGTGGGTAACCTTGTTAATCGCACAATTCTCTTCATTACGAAAAATTTCAATTCCGAAGTTCCAGGAGGGAAACTAAATGATGCTGATGAAGCATTTATTGAAGAACAGAAAAGACAGAGTGAAAAAATAACAGACTTGTTAAATGAGAATAGGCTTAAAGAATCGCTCGATGCTGTAATGGAATTCTCAAGGAATGCAAACAAATACTTTCAAGATAACGCACCGTGGAAATCCATAAGAGAAGATCGCGAACGCGCATCTACAGTGCTCTACGTACTAACAAACCAAGTAAAAGATATCGCCATAATGATCTGGCCGTTTATGCCGAATGCAAGTGAGAAAATCTTCAAACAATTTAACTTAACAGTAAAAAAATGGAGTGATATTGGTAAACTTTCCGTAAAAGCTGGGCATAGGCTTGGTACTCCAGAAATATTATTCAAAAAGATAGAAGAAGGAGGTACTACAGCCCAACTGCAGCCGGAAACAAAATTTGCTGATTTAGACCTTGAAATAGGAGAAATCATAGAAGTAAAAAAACATCCAAATGCAGAGAAATTGTATATAGAGAGGGTGAGGATGATTGATGGCGAAAGGCAGATCGTTTCCGGTCTCGTGCAGCACTTCAGCGAAGCCGAACTTCTTGGAAAGAAAGTAATTATCGTGAAAAACCTTGCGCCTGCAAAGCTTCGCGGAGTAGAATCAAAAGGGATGCTACTGGTAGCAGAGGACGAGCAGGGAAACGTAGAGATTCTTACAGACACGAGCTGGAATATAGGTGATAAGGTTTATGCGAAAGACCTGCAACAAAAATCAAAACAGTGTGTAACATTCGATGAATTTACAAAAATAAAATTTGAAATTAAAGACTACAGCGTTTTTGCGGATGGAAAATTACTATTAGTTAGCAATAATCCGATAAGAACAGAGAGAATAAAAGAAGGTAGGGTTTGTTAAGAAAAAAGTTTTTAGTTAATAAGATCAGGAAATAAGAACCCCATTCACGATTCCGTCCTGTCCTACACGATTTGTTACCCTAACCTTTCCAATGTCTGTTTCTATAACCGCACCTTTTGTTATTATGTTCATACGTACATATTCTGGGTTGTGGCTTTCAAGGACGCGCAGTATCTTTACTTTTTTTGTTCCCTCTTTTGTAACCACGTTAGCAGTTGCTGCTTTCTTAAGCTTGAGCCCAAAGCTTCCACCACGCTTCCTTCTTTTAGTTCTAACATCCTTGCTAGAAACCTTCGTAGCGCTAAACTCTCCTCCTATATGAGCTAGTTTTTTGTCTCGAAATTTCTCTCTTTTTCCACCTGTGCCTTTCCTTACTTTTTTGTTGTATGGTTTATGATACTGCTTCATATTTACACATCTCAAAGAAGATATTTGATTAAAATTAATTCAATGAGATGGATTTTTAAATGATTACCCCTCCCTATCTTCTATGTGAAAGTTATACGAATTTTTTCTTATGTTAAACCTAAAAGGCTTCTCCAACTTCTTCCAGAGGACGCTGTAATTCTTGATGCTAAGAAAGTGCGTTCTATGGAAGAATTAGAGCTTGCGGAGATATTGGCAAAGGACGCATTTGGAAGACATCGTAATATAGCAAAAAAATTTAGATATGAATTTCTGCTGTGGTTGGCTGGTAAGACCGACATAAAAAGTGCGTTAGAGTTTCTATTGCCAAAGAGCAGAGAGATGCTTCTTGTAATATTGAATTCCGGAGAAAAAATCATCGCTCAAAAAAACCTTCTAAAAAAACTAAATGCGATAAGAAAACCGTCAAAGCTGAAAAGAAGAGCTAAACCATTAGATCTTGAAAGAATCTCTTTGAGTAGGATAAGGAGTAATTGAAAAGAAGATTGGTTTACTAACTTATTCCTAGTTGCTTTGCTAAGACGTTTCTATCTATAGGTAATTCTATACCAAGCACTTCGTGTATGAATAAGAACATATCTATTACTTTCTTATAATCGGTTGTTATCTTATCCGCCATTTGTTTAATAGTCAGATCCTTCCCTATAAGTTCATAAAGCATTAGGCCTTCCCGCCCATATTTCTTATAAACAGTATAACC
>Ga0136652_1000441_pt1 | contig 20125 bp, 16 predicted proteins | sample ConPoolayeEmetaG_FD_94864 | JGI IMG/M metagenome (GOLD analysis project Ga0136652, IMG submission 94864) | Hot spring microbial mat communities from California, USA to study Microbial Dark Matter (Phase II) - Cone Pool mat layer E metaG... ...
CATAGACGCCGTTCCCTTTGAGGGAAGGGCGTGTTAACTGGGTGATGGCACACCCATTGCTTCGAAGGCTCCCGATGAGCCAGAAGCAAGAATCTCCCGACTTTAGTCGCGGAGAGTGTCAAAGGCAAACAAAAATAGTTAAATAAAAAACCTTTTCCAATATATGTGGGCAAAAAATAAAAATAGCTAAACAGAGATTCTATTATTAGATTAAGACCGGAGGAAAGCAAATGAAAAGCCTAGGGTTCGTTTTCAAAATAGTCGTAGTGGGTGACGGAGCAGTAGGAAAAACTTCACTCATAAAACAGTGGACAGAGGGCTCATTCAGAACAGACTACATTATGACCATAGGTTCGAATTTTGCTGTTAAAAGTTTGGTTATTGATGATAAGCCTGTTAAGTTGCAGATTTGGGATTTGGCGGGGCAGCCGCATTTTAGTGATGTTCGGGTTTTATTTTATAAGGGTGCCATGGGTGCAATGTATGTTTACGACGTGAGTCGTACTGATAGTTATGATAATGTTCTTAATTGGGATAGAGAGTTGACTAATATTTGTGGTCAGATCCCAAAGGTTTTGCTCGCGAATAAGGTGGATTTGAACGATCAGCGTAAGGTTAGTTCTGAGATGGGTAGTGTTTTGGCAGCCAAGTTGGGCGATGCTCCATATTTTGAAACTAGTGCGAAGTCTGGTGTTGGTGTGAATGAGGCTTTTGAGAAAATTGCCCAGCTTGTGTACGAGTTAGCTAAGAAGAGGCAGCCCGCCTAAAATTGTTATTTTTTGAAGCCCTTTTTTGGTTGGCTGTTTCTATATTCGTTTTTTGTTAAGCTATTGTTTTTGGGTTTTTTTTTGTGGCATCTTATGCATTCGAATGCTAGGGGTTCACCTGTTTCGTTTAAGCACAGAGCGTCGCATTCACCAAGTTTTCCGTCGCCGCATATGTGTAGGGCTGTGATTTTAGAGGTGTTCGCGCAGTGGTAACATTCGTATGCGTACTCCACATTGGACACCCTTTTTGAACTGTTGAGCGATAAAACGTATTTTTCTATGAGTATTCTTCCGCACACTCCACATGCGTAGATTATTTCGTCATAAATTACTGTGGTGGGACATCCACAGTTGGGGCATTTTTTATGAGGGGTTTTGGTGTGGGCGCCTAAAAAGTTTTTAGCATTTAATTTTTGGTGCCAAGTGCACCATCTGCATATTTCATATAGGATGCTTTCCCATTCGGATTGTAGATTATTTGGGAGGTGTTTTGCATTATGGCTTTTCTCCACATCATATTAACCCATATGTGGAGCTTTTACACGTTGTTTTGTTCACTTGATCCGGTGACTTATTTTGGATGTTTTGGACTTATAAAGACCACAACTTCTGAAGGGAAAATGATTTCGTCCACGCTCGGTTCCTTTTTATCCTATAATTTTAGTCCAAATGGTGATGTGAGGCGCTTTTTAATAAATGGACTAAATTTGGGGTTTACTTTTGGCTCAAATTTTTTGTTTTTGCTTGCTCATCGTATCATTTAGGGAGTGTGCTTTTTTGTGTGGGTTTAAAGTTTTGTTTAGGAGTTGTGGCTGGTTTTTTGGTGGTGGGTGGGCGTCCCATTTTTCTTAGAGCCCAAGCTGCTTTTCTTTGAACTTTTATGTCTTTATCGTTTAGGGCTTTTTTTAGTGGGTTTAGTGCTCTAGTATCCGCCAATTCTCCAAGGGCTCCAGCTGCGGCCCAACGCACTAAGGGGTTTTCGTCGTTTAGTGCTTGGATTAAGCTTTCAACAAGGTTTCTCCAGCATTCAATGTATTGTATAAATTTTGGCGTCCCCTTTTCTTGGTTTTCCACCTTTTTCTCGGTGAATGATTCCGTTTTCATTTTTTCGGTTCTCCTCAAAATTTGATTCTTATTCTTCGTTTTCTTGTTCCCAAAGAGTGTCTTTTGCGCTTTTTCCTGTTCTTTTTTTATCAATATTCAGAAGCTGTCTTAGTTCTTTGTTCTCTTTGGGGATTCGGAGGATGTTTTTGGATTCCCTTTCATATGTTAGTTTGCTTCTGTTGGTGTTTTGGTTAGTTTTTGTGTTAGTGTTAGTTGAGTAGACTTTCTCTATTTTTGTGGGTGTTTTGTTTCTTCTTGCGAAGTATGCTTTTTTGTAAGTATCTTCGTTGTGGTTGGAGGGATAACTGTAGTTGTTTGGGTTGCGTTTGGGGTTGTTTTGATGATTGTTATAATTTGTGTCTTGGGATAGGAATAATTGGTTTTGCTGATGATTTGTTGCTATTTGTTGGCGTATTTTTTTGAATGCTGCAATGGTGATTATCGAGGGAATCAGTATTAGAGCTATCAGTTCTAAGGCTGGGGTTTGCATATATTGTGGTATGGGATAAGAGCCTTCAGTGAGGAAATAGTATGCAAGTATTGCAGTGATGGATATTGTGGATATGGGTGTTAATCTTAGGGCCCACTTCATTTTTCTTTTGGCCAGTGCGGCTACGGTGACTGTTATCATAGTTGAAGCGTATAGGCTTATAAGAAGCCTTTGTGTTGCATGTGTTTCTGTCCAGCCGGGAAGGGCGCTGTAAAACACTGCGTGTACTGTGAAGAAAAGGAATACTCCCAGGGCGAACCTCCAGTGCTTTTTATAAAAATTTACTGTATTGTTTATGAGCCAGCGCACCAAACGTGTCTGATCTCTGAGCATGTAATAAAGCAGGAAATCATGTCTAACCCAGAGGAGGCATAGACAAAAAATGTAGCCTAAGATAAGTATTATCACTATCACTAAGACTGATTGAAGCAGCGATGCGATGTTGGATAAGAAGTTTTCAAACATTTCCCTAACCCTCAAACTAGACCAGTTTCCGAGTGGGAACCCTCAGATTTTCCACCATGTGTTTAGAAGAGGGGCAGATATGGGGGTTTCCGCAATTGTTTATGATCTCTCTCTTCTTCGGTGAAACTAGATTTGGGTTTTCCGGAATGTAAATGTTGGGAAAGTCTGCGCTTATGGAGTCTGATTTAGTCTTCGTCTTCTTGTCCCTCCCCTGTTTCACTTGGCCCGTATAAGTCACCCTCAAAATTTTTGTAAATGATTTCTCGGCTTTTCCTTAGACGCATGAAAAGTATCGCGCTTCCCACAAACCCGGAACCACTCATTGCGAGAACAATAGGCGTAGTGTTGCTTCCGTTCTGGTTAGAGCTTCCCAAAGAGAGGCCGAGTAGCGCTTGGGGCTCTGAGTTATAGTCTTCTCCCTGAGTTACCACACTAATTGTTTTGCTGGTGGAGACAACAGTGTAGGATTGGTTGAAAAGAAGGAGTACTGTGTATTCGCCCAGACTCTGGGGTGTCCACTGTGCTTGGAAATATTCAGTATTGTTCATCCTGTACTCCTCTGAGTAGACTAGTTTTCCAGCTAAATCTATTACCATTAGGGTTACTGGGTCTTGGGGCTGGGGCGTGAAACTCAGCCTGCTGAAGTTTGCCGTAATTTGGAGGGTGCTTCCCAGTACAACCTGTCCATTTTTGGCGTCGGTTTCAAGCCCGGGCATTAATAGGTGGACTGCGAACTCCAGGCCTCTAGTCACCGAGTCAACGGTTATGTTGCCTGCATAGGTGCAGAATATGGTATAAATCCCCCTGGTGCTTGGAGTCCAGTTGAGGAAAAACTGACCCGAGCTGCTGGTGTATATAATGTGGCTTACGGGGTGACTGTTGGGATCATAAATGGTTACATTTATACTTACAACTTCTTGGGGAGGCTGATAATTAAGTGTCAGCTGTCCCTCAACGGTAACTGTGTCCCCTACATAGATTAAGCCTCCGCCTATACCTGCGAGATTTACTGAGAGACCTGCCTTCATCTTTACGGTGACTTGAGTGCTTGTCCAGTTCTTGGGCAAACCATTGTAGTCTCTAATCCACGCTACTACTTCATAAACTCCCATTTTTTGGGGGAACCATTGGGAGGCAGCATAGCCCGAACTATTGGTAAAAACGTATCCTACCAGAGTGTACAAGTCGGGATTACTGGTGAAGGATGCGTTAGGATACTCTAACTTGTTTAGTACACTCCACCGAAGTAATATATTTGAAGCTGCATTGCCCTCTACAGTTACACAGGAGTTTAGAAGAACTCCGCCTTCACCTAGATAAATGGTGCTGGGATTGGCTGTGAATTCAGTTATTCGGTAATCAGTGGGTTGAACTGTGAAGGGTTCAATGAAGAATATCTGTCCATCAGTAGCGTTTATGGTGTAGCTGAGGCCTGAAATTTGTGGTATTTGGAATGAAGTGTAAACTGGCCCGCTACTACTTGTGAGTACTTGGTCTGTATGAGCTATGTTTTGGCCGTCGTCGACTACTGTAATGTTAAGAGTTACTCCTCCATAACGGGTTAAATTGAAGTTGCTGATTGCCGAGATGCTGACATTTACTGTTTCCGAAGCATTATATTTGTAAAGGTTTGGCAAAATCTGTACGCTGTAGGGGTTTTTGTTGTGTAGCCAGATTAGCGTGTTTGTCAGAGTTTGCATGAGGCTGTTTCCGTAGGGGCTTTGGCTTATGGTTGTTATGTTGTGTAGCGCCCAGTGCAACAAGTGGGGATTACTCTCGTATTGGTTGTAGATGCTAAGAAAGTAGTCGTCGTACTGGGTGAGATCCTTTGCTAGGGGAATAAGTTTGGGGGAGCTGGTTAAGGTAAGGTTATCCTCACTAAGTGGTAAGAGAATGTATCTTTGAGTAATCTCCCCATATAGGAGGCTGATGCTATAATTCACATATTGAGGATACTGGTAAACTATATGGTAATGAACATCCCAATTGTTATACTTGGTTGAAATGCTGAGCACATGGACTCCTGTCTTGTTGACGACTTCCCGAGGCGTAATCTGAGCACCTAAATGGTTCAGGAATATGTAGCCTGCGCTTCCCACGGTAAGTACTGGTTTGCCTATTCCCGCAATTATTTCAGATGCACTCTGATTTATACTTGTGCAGGAGGTGTCGAGAATTAGGACATCGAACACATCGGCTATTGTGGGATTGTTAACGAGTGTTTCTAGGTATACTTGGGTAACTGTAAAACCTTTTTGTTGGAGAACGCTTTGCCAATCGCCAAAGTAGTTGTTTGCTGGACTGGTGATTAATAGTATGTTGGGTAAATTTGACTTCTGTGTGGTTGGGTTTCTGTTAAATCCAAGGGCTATGGGATTCAGGTTGCTTAATGGTGGCTGGTTTGAGATTAATAGGAATCCGGTTAAAGCTAATAGTGATATTGTTAGTAGTGTTAGGAATGTTTTTTGCTTCAGTTTTATTACTCTCCTTTTTTTGGTTTTCGAAAGATGAAGTGTTGAGTATATAAAGGATTACTCTCCTTTTTTTGGGGGTATTCCAAGCAATTTTTAGTGTTTTTTGTATGTTTACAAATTTCTTTTTCCTTAAAAAAGGATTTGAGAGCTAATAATTTCTTTTTCTGTTTTTCTCAGTTTTTAAAAGGCTTTAAATGTTGATGTTTTCGGGGGGTCGGAAAAAGGGGGTGCAAAAAATGTTCAAAAATCATATATTTTTTTATATATTAATTGCACCAGGAATAAGACGCATTTACACAATCCCTCCAAAAATTTTCCCAAAAAAATGAGCTTTGCTCAAATAAGTGAAAAACCCAAAAACTCTACAAATGGGAAACGTGTCCAAAAACATCCCCAAAAGAGACTTAATCCTGATACGCTCTCCCACTATTTTTTCAAAAAATGTTTTACGGGCTATCCTTATTCTATTTTTCCAAGATTTATTTTTAGCATCTCAGGGCTCCATTTCCAAGTTTTGGTTTGCGTGTCAAAAAGTTCAAGTAGTGGTATTTGGCTGCCCTCCTGATGGCTTCTGAAAAATAATTTATATTTTGCTAAGGGGAGAAGTGTTCTGCGAATGGCTCTCTCAAGTGGGGTTATACTGCCTAGAGGAGCTTCTAACCAGCAGGCTAATGCATTCTCCTTATTTAAGGTTCTCGTCCAGTAGATCCAAGTTTTGGGGAGTCTTTTTATAGCCACTACAAATGAATGAAGTGTGTCTGGGTCTGATTCGATTATGAAGAGTATATGCTCATTTAAGCCTATTTGATCTATTCCCAATGCGAGCTGAAGTGTTCCCATCTTCAGAAGGTTCTCCCTAGTCCTAATTATGGTGCGGGCATTGTATCCCAAATTTTGGCTCAAATCTTGCACGGTAGCATTGAAATTCTTGGATAAGGCGTCGATTAGCTTTAATTCCTTAATGGTTACGCCTCTCACTTTTCCAAGTGGAGAGGCTGGAGGGCGTTTTTTACCCATTTCTTCTGGGGAAAGAACTTTGCCCCAACCCTTGCTCAACACATTGCTGAGGTAGAGAGACCAGGCCTTCCAGTCTATTTTCCAGTTACCTTCATCCACATCGTAGAAGTCTATAGAAAAAGAACCCTCAAATGAATCGATTATCCAGATCCAGAATCTCGGAACTCTCTTCTCAAATTCTTTGTAAACCAAGTTAACTGCTCTGGGGGGTACAGCAATGGAGAAGAAGGTGTAAAGGTCTACTCCTCCGTAGAGTTCTTGTCTTGAGAGGAGGTAGGGGCTTTTGACGTAGGCTTCTCCCTCCACCAGGATAAGCATATTGGTTAATCCTATCATGGGGTAATTTACTCTGGGAAATATTCCCAGGCGGCACCGTTCCTCAAGCATCTTTTTGCGGCGTTGGATGGTGGTGTAACTGGTATTTGTCTCGTCAGCTATCTCTTTTATTGTAATAAATATGTTGCTCCTAACTTTGTCCAGAATCTTTAAATCCTTCGCATCGAGCTTAACTCGGTAATCATAAACCATGTCCTGCAAGATTTGCCTCAACTGCTCAGAGGTTAGGCTATTTTCTCCGCCCAATCGCATATACTTGTCCAACTGTTTAAGTGTGGAAATCACCGAGGGTATGAATTCCTCACCCATTATGGTGTCTGCCCTAATTAAATCTGAGAACCTTTCCTCCTTCTCTCCGCCCGGTATTTCCCCCTTATACTTATATATGAAGAATCTTGTCAGAAGTTGCTTTTCCTCCTCGGGAAGTATGTCCGGTAAGAACAATTGAAACTGCTCCTCAAGTGAGAGTGATTCAGGGTTTTCCACGGTTTTTAGGGGCTCCATTCCCAAAAAATTTTTGATATTCTCAAGCTCGCCCAAAAACATCCCTCAACAACAAGTCTTACACCTACAGGAAATAAGATTTTCTAAAAAAAAACGTACATAAGCTGCGCTTCTTAGACAAAGAACGAAAACATGTTTTTATAGCAAATAAAAAATAGTCCCAAAAAAAGGAATAAAAATGCAGATAAGTAAAAGATCTGCCGCAAGAAGGGTCTTCTGGGAGCGGGTGAAAACTATTTACACATTTTTCAACAAATTCATAATAGCCTTTTAACGGCCTCTTTTAGCTTTTCCGAATCAATAATGCTAATGGGGTTCAGGTGGTAATCCTTCTTGCACAGGGCCAAAATTATCTGTGCGTCCTCCGCTTCCCGGCAACCTACCAAATCAAAAAGGGTTTCTGGACTTGTAATACCGCCAACCAGAAGTTCCCAGAAAAATTCAGCTTGCGCAGCTAAAATTCTCAGCTTTCCACGAAGAACAATTTCCCTTGACTTGTAGCGGGACGACTCGGAGATAATGTTTTCCATAAGCCAGCAGCGGGTTTTCACAATATCTACGTTTAGCCATTCTTGGTTTTTTAAATCATAGGCTGCCACATTGTGCTTGTTAATTATTTTGGCGTCTGGCAGGGATGCACAAGAAGCCACCCATCCCGTATCGAACTTCTCTACCAGTTTTTCCAAGAAATCTGATGAAACGCTTGGAGCTATGTACAATATTCTTTCGGATTTGCTGTTTCTCTCTTCTTCAAAAAGGGCTCTAAGCTCCCCTATGGCGCTCTCGGGCTCCTCTGAAACGTTCAGATCGGATTCCCATAATCTTCGGTGGGGCGCAAAAATAGCCACTTCCCTCAGAACGTCACGAGTAAGGAAACCTACTAAGAGCACTGGCCGCCGAAGTGTGAAAACAAGTTGTCCTAGCACCGCCAGGCCTTTTTCGCTGAAATAGTTGAGGAGCCCCTTCAAATAATTCACCTAGTCTGATTCCTAATAGCTAGACGTATCATGTCCCTAAAAACTTTGTATACTCCCTTGCATTTTACGGCTGATGCGCCATAAATCGGGATAGAGCTGGGCAGTCCTAAATCCTGCCGGAGTTTTTCTGGTGTAACTGAGTTGGGCAAGTCCTGCTTATTTGCCTCGACCACTATGGGGATCTTGTTTTCTGTGAAGGCTATTAGCTCCTCGTAGCTTCTTATGTTATCCTTTAACCTATGTTCCTGTGAGTCAGCGATAAAAAGAACAACATCTGCGTTCTTGGCCACCTGTTCCCTAGTTGCCAGAAACCTCTTTTGGCCAGTAGTGGTGTGGATGTGAAATATAAAGCTATATGGGGGAAATTCTAGTTGGAAAGCTAAGTAATCCTCCCAAATGGTGCGTTCTTCGCTGGTTGAGACTTCGTAGGGTTGACCTGTTATGTTTTGGGGGAAGAGTTTCGCTATGGCTCTTAGATTCGTGGTTTTGCCTGAGGATGCTGGCCCCCAAAAGACGATTTTCACCTGTATTAGTCCCTCATTAAAATTGGTTTGCGTCTTGTCTTGTTCCAACAGGTTTCTCCCCTTTTAGTCCTTCTCTCTTATCACGGCGGCGTCGAGTCGGTTCAGGACGTCCTCTATTTGCTCCTCGCTTATCTCAATGGTTTTCCTTATGTTTTCGTTGTTCTTTATATCTTCCTCGATTCTCTTCACGTACTGGGTCATCTTTGCCCTAATAAATCCTATATTTGCTCTTTCATTGGCGAAGATTAAAAGTAGGAGTGATTTATCCTCGTTGATGTCGCTGATTTTGCAGACGTATAATTGCTTTGACTTGTACATGACCATGGCGTTCTGGAACTCGTCAGCGCCCAAATGCTTTTCTACCTGACGTGCTACACCTGCTAGAGCTGCGCCGAGGGCTCCCGCGTTCCATGCGTTCTTTATTCTGAAGCTTCTAGACTTCGCCAGGGCCTTACCGTCGCTATCCACAAGCAATAGTCCTTCTATGTCGCCTTTTCCCAACATTCTTTTATAGGCTTCCAATAGGCTGTCGAGGGTGTCTGATAGTTTATTGGTCAAGTAAAAATGTCTTAATTTGTCTTCCTCTTCTCTTTCTTGGGTGTTAAACCAATCCTCACCGTTAGACTGTAACTTATCCATTTCTTTTTAACTCCTTCGAAATTCTCCAAATATTTTTTAAACATTTAATTTAAACACATCGAGTGACATTTTTGGGGTTAGAGTGTTGATTGTATCAGTTGCGAGCCCTTGTAGGTCCTCACTAGCCTCCTTATTCCCTTATCAATCCTCTCAGGCTTCATCCCGAAATCCATCAATATTCTTTTTAACTGGCTAGTGTTTGGAGCATTAAACAATATCTTGGGGGAGATGACTTCGGGCCTTAGAAAAGCTTCGCGAATCGGTTCCACATCGAAGGGTTTTAACTTCCCCTCGGAAAACATGTTTCCAATGTCTCTGTATTTTTGAACAAGTTTCAGAGCCTTTTTTGCGCCAATTCCCCTAACTCCGGGGTTGAAGTCTGTACCTACAAGAATTGCCAAATCCACCAGTTGTTCATAGGTTATATTGTTCTGTTTAAGAACCTCTTCCAAGGTGCTGCACTCCACAATATTTTCGCTGAAATTCATGTTTCTCAGAACAGCTCTAGCTCCAAATAGAAGGGCGTCATAGTCTTGTGTGAGAACATAATCAGCCTTGCCTATTTGCGTTAAGTAGGCTGCCTGAGTTTCTCCCTCCCCGGGAGATTTTATCCAGGGAATTCCCATAGAGGTTAAAAGCTCTTGGGTTTCACCTATTATGGTATCGTAGAGTATCTCAGGCGATAAGGATAGGGTTCTGGCAATTGTGTACTCCCTGTTTCTTTGCGCCTTTCTCAGATAGCCATACTCCCTAGCTAGAGATTCTACCAGATGTTCCCTTTTACCCTTTAGCCTTGGATGAGAGCCGTCAAACACGTATATTGGTTTAATATGTCGTTCTAGCAAGTTGATAGTTCTGTAAAAAACACCATAAATGTGGGAAGTTACGCGCCCCTCTTGGTTGAAAAGGGGGAGATTTTGTCTTCTAATTTTGGTTAAAAACTGGAACAGCGTGTTAGAAGCATCAACGGCCAACCTGGCATTTTTCAGGTCACTTAAAGGAATAGGTTTGAAACTAACAATGGAGCCCAGTTTCACACCCACACAAACCACCTCCAAAAACAGACCGCATAGTTAAGAACAATTTTTTGGGCAGCAGGAATGTTCATATTACCTCCTCCTGACATGGCGCTTGCTCCTTCTTCTCCCCAACGGTTAAGTGATTGATTGGTAGAATTTGGGATAGCTCTCGCGAACTATACTTTTCTCTATACTTTCTCCTACGTATCAAATGGTACAAGTACTCTTTACTCTGCCTTGCGTCCACCTGATTCACTACCTGAGAGGCTGTCTCCCCCACACTCACAATGAAGATTGAGGAGTTCCAAAGTCCAATTTTTTGTGCCTCCATCATCCTCTGGCACTTTACTCTGGATTCCTTCAAAGCCTTCTCTATTCTTGGTTCCAGAATTAAACTCTTTTCCTGTGACAGCGAGGATATGGCAATCCATGATGCGGGATCATTTTTCTTGAACTTTTTAGTCACCAATTTCTCGATCGTGTCCTTAAGCTCTTTTTCAGCTTTCCTTAACTCTATATCCACATCCATAACTGGCTGCAGAAGAAGAATATATCCTAGGCTTCCTTCACCAAAATTTTCGCCAAGCAAAATTCTATCTAGGACTGGTTTTATGTCTGAGTTGTATTCCAATTCGCTAATCTCGAGCTCCTCAAAATACCTTTCACCCAGTTCGTGTACCCGGTTGCCATCGGGAGCTAGTAGAGGCAAGTAAAGGCACCGTTCGGCCTCCAGCTCGTCACATATCAATCTTGTATCGTATCCCTCCCTCTTCAGAATTTTCCTAAGACTTTGCATCTTCTCTCTCGCCAGTTTAACAGCCTCACCGAAATCTCGGGAAGTCTCCCAAACAGAGATCAGAGTGCGAAGCTCTTTTCCCCTCCTGTAGACCTCAAAACTGAGATTGAAGCCCTTCTCCCAGCAGGATGATAGTATGGAGCTCCCAGCCCCCCTACCAGTAACTTCTGCAAACTGGAAAACTTGGAACCCTCTCCAACCAATATTGTACACTGCACAATCATCAAGAATGTAATCCGCAATTAGAGAATTGGGAAACTTCCTCTTAAAGATCCAATGGAAAGACGCCTCTCTACGCCGCCTCATGAAAAGTGTGAAAAACGAAATCCCGGCAGCTTCAAAAATTATGGTGAACATTGGATGAACTCCATAGTGAGACGACAATCCTACAAGAGCGTAGCAGGTGTTACCTACTGCCAGTACTGTCACAACTTGGCTGCTTCTGCTAAACTTCCTATCCAGCAGAAACTTGGCCAAGAGGTAAAAAGCAAAATAAACTGCTAGAATGTAAAGAATCCCTATGGGGCTACCATTAGAGCAAGCATCCAGCCCGGTGCGAATCAACCTAATGGCAAATGAAACACCCAAAGCTAAAGCGCACACTATGAACCCATAATATATGATTTTAAGAAGCACGGCTTCCAACATCCTTAAACGCTTTTAAAAGACTAGGACTAACTGGACTTAGTCCCCTACTTGTAATCTGATAAAAAATCTCCCCTCTAATGTCTAGATAATGGTTAATAATTTCGGCCTTAAGGACCGACTTTACAACTGTCGTTGAAAAGCGCAGAGTAACTTGGGAGAACTTGTTTAACCCCATTCCCATCGAAGGAATATTCTCCCCTTCTATCCCCTCCATGTTTGATATCACTTGGTTTAGTATGAGCATCGCTATGTTTCTTCTTCTTCTACACAGTCCAAGCATTTCCGGCAACTGTTTCTCCACCACCTCACGATATCTGGAAAACTGTGTATCGGGTGACAATCCCCTCCGATACTGGGAAGCAATAGTGTCCACAACTATCAATCTAGTTCTGCTGGAAACATAGGCGTCCAGCACACTGATTATTTCGGTTTGCTCATCTAAACTCTTGGGGACGATTAGGGTTATTCTCTCTAGTGAATCATCGTCCGGAAAAATCTGCGAGAACCTTTTGAAGGAGAACTTGTTATCACCATCAATGTAAAGAGTCTGGTATCCTTCCCGAGAAAGGTTTCCCGCGGCCTGCATGGCAAGCGTGGTTTTACCAGTAGCAGCCTCACCATAGATGTGACTAATCACTCCTGTGGGTAAGCCGCCTCCAATCAAATCATCTATTGGACTCTGGGTATGTACCAACAATGCACCATTATTTCTAACCCTAAGTGAACTCAACATCACCACCTCTCCTAACCAGCACCCCCTCCCTCTCCAAATACTCTAATTTTTTTAAAACCCACTTCCCACTCAAACCCCGTTTTTCCGCCTTCTCCAGAATGGCTAGAAGCGGAACTCTCCCCTCCTTTCCCAGGCTCTGAACTATTTCTTCAAACCTCTCAGTTTTAGTACACATTCCTTCAGGATTATATTTTCCCCCTGCCTTCTCAGCCTGCCTTTTCTGAACCATTTTTGCCGCGGCTTTCCAAGAGCCTACAACGTCCTTTTGCAAATCTGGTGCCTTCAACTTTTTACCACAACGGGGACAGGAGGGCTTCGCGCTGAGAGTGGCTGCAAAGTATTGATTACAGGAAGGGCACTCAACAACCATGTACTTTCTTCCCATTTTTCTCAACTCCGGATTCTCAATCATCTCCCCAATTCCAAATCTCCAATCCCTTCTCTTCTCTACGGATCTTGATGCGTTCCTCCAAACTTTTTCCAATTTTTTTAACGGTTTCCACGCCCTCCATACTTGCAACCTCCGCGACACAGTGTACCATCCAGTTTAAACTACCAATGACCGATTCTAGGTCACCTTGGGAAACGGCGTGAAGGGAGCTAGCCTCCCTGATGCTCTTACCATTAATGTAGTCTAGAATCGCTAACCCCATCACTTGCGGCTGCGGTCTACCATACTCCAACTCCACTGCACTCAAAACAAGGTCTAGGAATTGGAGCTCATCATCAATATCCTCATACACCCTACTTCTAATCATAATTCCAGTTATAGGTTTAAGGTAGAGTCTCATAATTAATCTTCCAAAACTGGTGGGTTTAAAGGTGCCATTGGTGGTTTCCACGATTAACCCTTCATCAATCAGTTTTTTCAGAAAATTATCTGCGTTGAGGCACTGCGAAATCAAACCCCTATAGGCAGAATAATTCCTATCTACAAATTGGGCGAGCTTAATCAAGTGTCTACACAACTTTTTTTCCTCTCGTTTATGGTAAGAGCAGGTACACTGGAAGTTTCCCTCCTCATCAAAACTACAGACATTCACAACTGGCTTCTTCACCGTAGCCTCAACCTTCTTGGGCGACACTTGCACACTCAAATTTTCGCTGTGAATTCTACCCGCTGCCTTAAACTCACTTACTTCAGAATGATTCACCACAGCGTCCGGAATGTTAAGTGAAGTTACCTGAACAAGCGCCTCAAGGCTTAGGTGGGGATTCTTAGACTTCTCATTCCTCCACCAAAATGTTTTTTCGAAAAATTTCAGTATATCCTCACTGCTAGCTTCCTCGCATTCAAATGTTCTGAGGAGTATTTGCTCCTCAAGGTTTGGTGGATAACCAATGGAGCTCCCCACATCATCATATTTAGGCCGCAGCTCCCCATTCCTTAACTCGAAATATTTTTTCCGTATCATAAAATGATCCGCATCTGAATCGCACAGCACCACACTGTAGCCTACACTATCATAGTTAGGTCTCCCCGCTCTGCCCAATATCTGGTGAAACTGATTAGCATTCATAAGTTCAACTTCAAACTCGTCGGTAACCATCTCCACCCGGTTGTAGACATAAAAGTCCCTCAAGATAACCAGCCGAGCTGGAGCGTCGATTCCTGCAGAGAGGGTAGTAGTACAACACACCACCTTCAAAAGCCCTCTGCGGAAAGCATCTTCAACAAGCTCCCTGGAATCATGATTTAAACCCGCGTGGTGAAAACCCACACCCGCCCTCATCAACTCAATCAGACGTTTAGAATAGTTCTTACTTTCAGCAAAACTTGAGAGTGTTGCCTTCTCCTCCTCGGTCAAGCAACATGCAACTGAATCAACCAGTTTGCGGGCTAGACTCTCAGCATCTCTCCTATGAGCGACAAAGATAAGAGCTTGACCATTACTCTGAACAATTCTTGAAACAAGTTTCCTTATAGCTCCAAGTTTATCCGGCTCAACCAAAACATAATTCTTTAAAGGAACAGGCCGGATGTCTGACTCTATCAATCGGCATCCCAACCAGTCCGCTACCTCTCTGGCATTAGCTATAGTTGCGCTTAATCCAATGAGCTGCACCCTCAGCCTCTCCCTTATCCTAATTAACACACTTTCCAGCCTTCCCCCCCTCACTCCTTCGCCCATCACATGTATCTCGTCCACAACAATGACTCGCACATCGTAGAGCCAGTTGGGATTTAGACGAAGAAGGGAGTCAAATCTCTCAGTGGTGGTGACCAGTATGTCTGCATCCTCCAAAATATCGGGAGTGTGGTGGAAGTCTCCAGTGGATATTCTGATTCTCAAATTCAAACCTCTATACTTTCTGGCGAGTATGCCGAATTTTTCTCTGGCCAGAGCTTTCAGGGGAGCTACATAAACCGCTTTTCCGCCTTCCAGAACCCATTTTAAGATAGCAAGTTCCCCCACCAGAGTTTTGCCACTGGCGGAAGGAGAACAAATCAGGAGATCGGCTCCCTCAAATAAACCCTCCTGAATCGCCATTGTTTGAATGGTTCGCAAATGGCTTATGCCCTGTTGCTTGAGAATCTCACGAATTTTCTCAGGCACCTTACTCTCATCCAGCCTTAAGAAAACTCCTAGACTCTTTGAACCATTCCTCATTCGGCATCATCACCATCTACTCTTCAAGTAGACCAATGAAATCGTCCATGGGGCGGGCGGGTTTAAAATTCCCCGAATACCTTTCAATTTGTTCTTGAATCAACTTTTCAAGCTGCATCTGAGACTCGTAAGCGGTTTTGCAAATCACAACCCCATTGCGAGAAACAATTATCTGCCCCTTACCATTAACAGCACGTTCAAGTATTCCTATGGCTGCCTCAGGATATCTCTGCACCAAGTCCTCAACAATACGCATCACCTCAGCACTCTGAGTAATAACTAGAAAAACGGGCGAATCAGCCAATACCCCCTTAGAACCAATAAGACTCTCTAGCTTCTCCTTAATAGCCGCATCAAAAACCATTTCTCCAATGACTGACTCACAACTCTTTGCGCCGCTGGGGTCCCCCAAATTTTCCAAAGTGTAATTCGTAATTGTTGAATCTTCTAAATTGGTCTCCATTTTGCAGCGTCCACCCCTTCCTGACGCCTTCCCCTTTGAACCCCTCCTTTTATTAGTATCCTTAGTCGTCTTTTGGACTAACGTTCCTCTGGAAAAATGCTCATCCCCTAGGGGTAACTCATTTTCTCCCTTTAATGCGTCTAACTGAGCATCTAACTTGAGTGAACTTTTCCCAAAGATGGTGGCTTCTTTAAGGGACCTCAGTTTTTCAATAATTCGCTGAGCGTACTCGTTGAGTCTGGCAAACTCGCCCTCAGTTATTTTTGTGGGGCTTGCAGTTAAACTGTAGAAACGCTTAAATTCAACTTGATCCAGATTGGCATTCTTGAAAACAATTTCTACCGCCTTGAGGGGGTTACCAAACACCGCTTTTCCAGTCAACTCCTTGTATGCTTCCTTAAGGGCGCAGATTACAGCTTCATTCAGGTGGCGGGCGCCATCTTCTAAACTGCCCTCTGCATAGTTTTTCTGAGCCAAGTTCCACAGAGAATTCACCTGGTGGGTATAAAATTCATTACACTCCATTCCTGCAAATGCTGAGGATTCAGCTAACGGTTTAGGTTCGATGGCTTCCTCCAACAAGGGCTCTTCAGAAATATCTTTGTCTTCAACTTTCTGAGCTACGCTTTTTATTTCAATTCGGCCAAAAAGCGTCTCATCCATGATGTCTTCTGATAACTTCTTGATCTCACTTTGCTCCTGCTTCAAAATCCTCTTGAAATTGGCAACTCCCAACTCATGTATAACTAGTGACCCAGCAATAGTTATAACTATGAAAATAGAATTCAGAACCAGAAGCAGTTGAGATAACTCGGCGGGTAGATTGAGGAATGTTAGGGTTGGGAGTGCGATTGTGAGGAGAAATGTAATCATTAATCCATTTTTCGCTCTCATATAGGACTTTTTCAAGACTTCAAACTTGTCTGGTCTGAAAACTCTATCCGCCATTCTTGATATTATATCCTTCCGGATTTTGAGCAGGAATGGCAACTCAGATATTGGAACAACTTTAACCGTATCTGATGAGTCTCCTTCATCGCGGGAGTGGCTCACAAGGAGTTTTTCGACAACTATCATAGCTGGCTTATCCATATAGTAAGGGACGTTCACACCAAAGAAATTTCTCAGTTCCAAGCCCCTTACTAGGGAACTTGGATTACTGGCCAAGTAATATGGCAAAACGTGGGAAACTTGGTATAACTGCCTTTTGTCCTCCGCAACTTTTTCTATGGTGCTGGTCTTATATGCTATTAGATCAAGAATATTGTACTTTTTTCGGCGTAGAATTCTCCAAGCTACACCAACTTGACTATTCTCAAGAGGCTTCACATTGCAACCGTTTTCCAAAAAAATTTCTGAAGCCTCTTTTTCTACAGAGGCTTCTCTATTTGTCTGTTTCTTCATTTTTGTTCTCTCCCAAATTTGCGTTTTTCTACAGAGGCGGTCCTCCAGAAGGTGGGGGAAGGAAGGAATACTTGTCCTCCCGCCGCCTTTTTTCGGGACTGTCTTTAGGTACCTCTTGTGTTGACTTGTCCGAAGAACTCCTTTTGGTGTCAAGTCCCAGCTTCTTCATGCGTCTCAAAATTGTGGTCTCAGATACTCCAAGCCTTTCAGCGATTTGCCTTACGGTTAATCCCTTGCTGTATAACCGTTTGAGCTCTTCTTCAGTAAACTTTCTACTTGACGCCACTGTTAACACCTGAGAATTTTGGAGGCCAAAATATCCTTTATAAATACATAGTATTGCCTCAAAGCGGCTCTATTTCAACCATTTTAGGGGAATTTTTTGTCTTTTATTAACTTTTAAAGAATTTTTTTCCTTCTTTCAAAATTTTTTACCAAAATTTTGTATTATTCCCTATTAGGAGCCAAAATAACACCTTTTTTCAATTAAAAAATTTGAGTGGAAAATACCCAGAAAATATACTGTGCAAAAAATATCCAAAAACAGCCCTAAAAACGCTATAAAAATGTACAACTATAAAAAACATAACTTGTCGCAAACCACTCTTCAAAACCATAAAAAAGGCCAAAAAAGCTCTATATTTTCCGCATCTTCTTTCTCTGATTTTCCGGTGTGCTACAAATGTTTGCTGACCTAAAGGTGACAATAATATATACTTTTAGGGGCATTTTTTGAACATTTTTTGTACTAGCCGATTCAATTAGCCAAAACCAAGCCCCTGCAAGAGGGTGAAAAAAGGAATTATAAAAAATTAAAAATAAAAAAAGATAAAAAAATGACATAAAAAAAGGAAATAAGACAAAAAATTTTCCAAAACAAAAAAATAAAACAAAAAAACACTCAGAAACCAATAAAAATCACCTCGGAGAACCAGGCAACAGCCTTTATAAAGGAAAATTAAACCAAACAAAACCAGTGCGGCGCAAAAATAAAGCACAACCTAAAATATCCACCCCCACCTACTCACCTGCATTCTGCTGCTCAAGCGCCGCACTCCAAAAACAGAAACACGCATCGCTAAAACACAGGAAAAGATCTGGTGAACTTGATGCCCGAAGTCTATTGTAAGAATTTAAACAAGATGGTTGATGGAGGATACTGCTCCTTTATATGTAACCTTCCAGAAACCGAAAAAAGAATCTTCTACAACCCCTTCAGAGGCATAATCGCCGAATGCAACTTTAACGAGGCTCCCCCAAAATCTGAAACCAAAACCACTCCTACCATTACAAAAAAGGGTGAACCAGAAGAGCCCTTCAAAAATTCTCAATCAATAACTATAAAATCAAAAAAATTTTTGGAGGAAGAATGAAACATTGGACATAACCAACATTAAGGGTGTAGGACCGGAAAAAGCCAAAAAACTCATGAATGCCGGCTACAGCACAGTGGAAAGCATCGCCTTCTCCTCACCCAGAGACCTATCCCTAGACTCCGGGATACCAGAAGAAACCGCCCGAACAATTATCGCCTCCGCCAAGCTAATTATTCGCTCCAAAGAAAACACTAAGGGCGGAAAACTGGTGGAAATCCTCTCCGGTAAAGACGCCAAAAAAGTCCTGCAAAGCATGGATCACATAACCACCGGAATAAAAGGGCTCGACCGAATATTGGGTGGAGGAATAGAAACCTGTGCAGTAACAGAGTTCTATGGACCAGCAAAGGCGGGAAAAACACAGATTTGCCACCAGCTATGCGTCACAGTACAGCTTCCCCGAGAAAAAGGAGGCCTTGAAGCACCAGCCCTCTACATAGACACAGAAAGAACAGTCAAATATGACCACATCAAAAGTGTGGCTGAGAGATTCGGCCTGGATCCAGACCTAGCAAGTGACAATGTATTCTACGCCTACGCTATGAATAGTGAAGCTCTATACGAGCTGGTTCACAAAAATTTGGACGAGGTGGTTCAAAACAGGGGAATCAAACTTGTGGTAGTTGACTGTCTAACTGGCCACTTCCGCGCAGAATACTGCGGCAGAGAAAGTCTACCCCTGAGACAACAAAAAATAAACAGAATTATTCACGACCTACTGAGAATTGCGGTGTCCCACGATTTAGCTGTGGTAGTAACAAACCAAGTGCACTCCCAACCCGACCTGTACGGCAAAAGCGAGAACCCCATAGGCGGACACACAGTAGCCCACGGAGTCACCTTCAGACTGGGACTGAGCACCAGAAAATACAACATGAGAACTGTAACCGTAGTGGACGCCCCCGCGCTTCCCCCAGACGAAGCCTACTTCGCAATAACCTCCAGGGGACTAATTGACATAAACCCCAAGGATTTGAATTCCAAAAGCCCCATCACATTCCCTGGTGAAGGCGAAATAAGAGAAAGAGAAGTAGAAAGTGTGGAGGAGGCAGAAACCGTTACAGATTAGAAAATTCCGGTGGTACAGCGTGTCTAGACGGGTGATAACATTGACACTACTCTCTCTCATAATTGTCCTAATGGTTTCCAGCCTCTTTGCAGGTCTCACCACGTCAATCAGTTACCAGTCCAAACCCATAAACGAAGTGAAACCTGTTTACGCTGCCAAATCTGCGGTGAGTGTTGCCTATCTCACAAATCAATCCACTCCCTTAAAATGGGAGAAATATTTTACAAATGGTTCCAGTCAAGCTAACCTGCAGAATACAATTGGTTTCCTCTCCTCCCTAGGCACTCGTCACACATCACAGAAGGAGTGTAACACTTCTGCAGATTATATTTTTGCAGCTCTTCAATCCTATGGTTACCCGCCCTTAAGAGACTATTTCTCTGTTATTTGGCAAAATGTGTCCTACATTACCCAAAACATCTACTGTGTTAAGCCCTCCACTTCTCAAGAAATAATCCTTCTTGCCTGCCATTACGACTCTATAAAAGTCCTAAGAATAGGGGACACGATTTTGGGACTCCAAAACACAAATTGTCCCGGAGCGGTTGACGACGCTGCGGGAGTGGCGATACTTTTAGAGACCGCCCGACTACTATATAATGTGAGCCTTGAGAAAACCATTGTTTTCGCTTTTCTGAGCGGAGAGGAGGGAAACAGCACCCAGGAACACTGGTTCGGCTCACAGCAACTAGTGACCCAAGGATACCA
>Ga0136652_1000442_pt1 | contig 20102 bp, 10 predicted proteins | sample ConPoolayeEmetaG_FD_94864 | JGI IMG/M metagenome (GOLD analysis project Ga0136652, IMG submission 94864) | Hot spring microbial mat communities from California, USA to study Microbial Dark Matter (Phase II) - Cone Pool mat layer E metaG... ...
CCGGGATAGCCGCCGGAGGCCATCACCACGCACAGGGCCACCCGCTGGTCCCAGCGTACCTCGGCCTGCTCTAGTTGGCCGGTGACGGCGGCCTCCAGAAGGTCGAGCAGATCGGATCGCATTCGCGGCACAATGGCCTGAGCCTCCGGGTCTCCGAAGCGGCAGTTGAACTCGAGCACCTTCGGGCCGGCCGCGGTGAGCATGAGGCCGACGTAGAGCACCCCGCGATAGTGGATTCGCTGTCGAACCAGGCCATCCAGGGTAGGGACGATGATCTGAGATTGCACCTGGTGGATGATCGAGTCGTCGATGGCCGGGGTGGGGGAGAAGGCTCCCATGCCGCCGGTGTTGGGGCCGGAGTCGCCATCCAGCAGTCGTTTGTGGTCCTGGGCCGGCTCGAGCAGGAAGCAGGTTCGACCGTCGACGACGGCCAGCAGGGAGGCTTCTCGTCCGATAAGTCGCTCCTCCACCACGATGTGCGACCCGGCCGAGCCGAAGATGCGATCGACCAGGATCTTCTCAGCGGCCAGGATGGCGTCGGCCGGATCCTGGCAAACGATCACCCCTTTACCCTTGGCCAGGCCGGCCGCCTTCACCACTACCGGCTCGTCGCGGGTAGCGATGTAGTGTCGAGCCTGCTCGAAGTCGCTGAAGATCCGGGCGTCCGCAGTCGGCACTGCGTGCTGCCGCATGAGCTGCTTGGCGAAGGCCTTATCGGACTCCAAGCGAGCGGCGACAGCGGTGGGACCGAAGATTCGCAGCCCGTGCTGCTCGAAAGCGTCCACTATGCCGGCCGCCAGTGGCTCCTCCGGACCCACCACGGTCAAGTCGATCGACTCGCGCCTGGCGACCGACAGGGCAAGCTCGATATCGTTCGGGTCGCCGGGAATGTTGGTCCCGAGCTTCTGCGTGCCCGCGTTGCCGGGGAGGATGAACAGCTGCCTGAGTCGCCTGGAGCGTGCCAAGGCGTGGCAGAGGGCGTGCTCACGTCCCCCAGAGCCGATTACCAAAACGTTCATGGACGCTCCTTTTGGGCTGGAGCGTCGGCGAAAGGCCGTCCGGACGACCCGCGGCCGGCCGCCTTCCGCCGCGAGCGGGCATCTTAAGCCGTTGGGTCACCACTGCCTAGCCGGGAACTGGTAGCCGACCGGGACGATTGGTTTCTGGCGCTGGGGCGCAGCCACCCACTGCTGGGAGCCCGGGGCGGCAACGGACTCACGGTTCGCAGATTACTGCCAGGCCGGACTGGCTGGACCAGCGGCAGTCGGTTGGGGCAGAGTCGAGAGCCGGTAGCGGGCCCAGTTGGCCGGCCAGACGTCCCGAGCCAGGTCGATACAACGCTGGTACTGCACCGCTGCGTTGAACAGGTCTCCACGTTGGCGCAGGGTCTCGGCGGCAAAGAAATACTCGTCCTCCTGGAACAGGAGCGAGCGTTCGCCGAAGGTGCCGACCAGGCTATCCAAGGCGGTTGCACGTGGGTCGTCGCGCTCTACGCCGGCCATTCGGCAGGCGATCAGATTGGCATAAGTCAAGGCTACCAGGTCGACTTCTCGTCCCAGCTCATCCTGGCGCCCGATCCGGAGGGCGGCCTGGCGCGCCTCAGTCAACTGCCCAGCCAGCGTCAGGGCAGCCACCAGTTGCAGAGCGACGGTGGGCAGGGTGCTCGGGTCGGCGTCCTCCGCGGCCAATACCTGGGCGAACCCGGCCGCTGCTCGGCGGTAGTCCTCACTCAAGTAATCGCACTGGGCCAGCCGGAGCAGGCTGACCGCGTCGAGTGCCGGGCCGCGCTCGACTTCGAGTTCGCTGGCGGCGGCTAAACGGCATCCCTCGGCCAGCCATTGTCGGGCAAGCTTGAAGCGTTCACCATCATAGGCGGCATGCCCCAGGCGCAGCCACGTGAGGGCGGGCGCCTGGGCCAGCACCGCCTGCGCCCACTCCGGCCAGCAGGTTGCGCCGGGACGCCTCAGATTGGCTTCGAGCAGCGCTACCTGCGCAGACTGTCCGCGCTGCGGGTCAATGGCCAGGAGCTGCTGGACGGCCTCCCGGGCAGCGTCGTCCTGCCGCTGGGAGAGAGCCCGGACGATCTGTTGCTGGCAGGCGTAGGCACGGTCGCGTTCGATGGCCGCATCGGCGGCGGCGTAACGGTACTCATAGATGCCGTCGGCCTGGTTCAAGAGGATTGCGTCGGCCTCGTCGCCGCTCCAAGCCCCGAAGGGCCGACCCGAAGAGACCGAGGCCGACCAGCTCGCCAGGTTTTCGCCGGTGGCCGGGTCGAACAGGTGGACCGCGCCGTCGATGGTTCGCACCAGCAGGATATCGTCGCGGGGGTTGAAGGCCAGGGCGCTGGCCGGCCGGCCGACCGGCAGTCGGCGTCGGACGTCCAGGCGTGGCAGCATAATGAGCCGGATGAAGTGATCTTCGCACGCCAGCGCCAGGTATTCGCCGGTGCGGCTGAACGCCATTATCCGGGGGGGCGAATCCAGAACCGCCCCGGTCGGGTCTGGGCCGGATGCAGGCTGCTGGCCGGCGGCCTTCTCCGGATCGATGGCGATCAACTGCCCATTAGACCGGGCCACCAGCAGTCGTCCAGTGCCCGGGATGAACGCCAGCTCGCGGACCGCGGCACCCACGAAATCGACCGGCGGCGGGGCGGTTGGATCCTCGAAAGAATCGCGCGAGTCTGGAGGCGGGGCCTGGGGCTGTTGATCCGGCCGTGCAGGCCAGTTTCGAAAGACGATCCGTTGGGGGTCGCCGCTCCGGCCGCGGACCAGCAGGGCTATGAGCCGCCCATCGCCACGCAGGGCCACCTTGTCCGCGACCGCGTAGGTCCGGTCGTTCCAACTCAGATTCGTCGATTCCAGGTCGTCCAGCTCTATCAATCGCACTGTCGCGCGTTCGCGGACGACCGCCCGGTGCCCGGCGGCGTCGATGGCCAGCGACGGCGGTTCATGCGATGGCGCGAGCAGTCGCGGCCTGAGAACCGTGCGGACCCGGGGGCCCGCAGCGGGCGGTGGTGCGGCAGCCTCCCTTGCATCGGCTGACCCGAGTGGAGACTGGATCGCAGAGATCGCGATCACTCGCCCCCGGTCCGTCGCTGCCAGGACGGTTGATCCGTCGGAGGCGCTGGCCCAGGCGGTAGGGGAACCAGGATGAACGAGGCGGCGCTGTTCGACGTGCCCCTCAGCCGACCATCGTGTCACGGTCTGGCGGTCGTCCAACGTCAAGACGGTTGGGCCGCTGCTCGATAACCGGACTTGTGTCAAGCCGCCGGCCCCACATCTCCAGTTGTCGATTGGCTGCCCGCCCCGATACAGGGCTAACCGGCCGTCCGTAGCCGCCAGAACGATCGTTCCCGAGCCGGTCTTCAGATCCAGGAGTTCGAAGCCGGCCGGCGGGTCGATGAACCGCAGCCACTGGCCAACGCCCAGTTCGGGTACCCGGGCCACGTAGACCGCGTCGGCCAACACAGCTAGAAGCTCATCCCCATCGAACCGGATCGCCTTGGCGGGGCTGTTCCCGGTCCACACCAGATCGCTCCGCAGACTCCCATCTTCCAGAATCCAGATGAGTTCCACTCCGGCGGAGGTCGGCACAGCCACTTGTCGCCACTTTGGTGCATAATCCGGCGGCGCGGTTCTCGTCCCCCGGAGCGGGAGAACCTGCCGGGTCTGGCCATCGGGCCCGGAAAACAGTCGCACAAAGCGGGGCCCGACCAGCAGCAGCTCTTGCCCGCCGGTGACCGGAAAGACCGCGGGCGGGGTGTCGAATTCGAGGAGCTGGGCCGACACGCTGGCGCGTAGCGCACCAGGCTGCCAGGCTCGCGCCCAGCCCTGCCCGGCAGCGGCCAGAGCACCATCATCCTGGATATTCAGCGTCGTGACCGGCCCGGGAGCCGGCACCCACGCCAAGTCGGCTCCGGTTTGGAGGTCGCGGACCAGGATCGAAGTGGGCGTCGGGCAGACGGCGGCGATCTGCCCATTGGGTGACAGGTCGGCAGCGTTTCCGCCCGGAAAGAACTGGGGGGCGGTAGCCCCGACTGACGGCAGCGAAGCAGCCGAGGCTTCAGACTGAAGCGCCAACACCTCGGCGCCCCGGTCGGCGGACTGGAGATAGTAACGACGGAGGGCCCAGATTGCCGCCGGCGCGGGGGTCAGTTCGAGCGCTTGCCAGTAGCTTTCCCGGGCCTCACGCAGGTCGCCGCGGGTCAAGGCCAGGTCGCCGCGCTGGATGTGCTGGCGCAGCAGAGCGCGGCGGAGATCCTGCTGAGCCAACATGGCCTCGGTGGCACGTTGGCGGGCCTGCTGGAGGGCCTCATTCTGTCGGATGACCGCTTGGCGGGTTTCCTCGGTCTTCAGGTCGGCCTGGCGACGGGCTTGCCGTTCCCGGCCCCACAAAACGGTCAGCGTAATGAGGAACCCGACCAGCATCAGGAGGATCAGACCGGCGGTGGCGCTTTCGAGGCGGTAGCGTCGGAGCGTCTTTTTCAGCATGTACAGGCCGCTGGCACGCTTGGCCTCGATCGGTTCACCCCGCAGCCGGCGACGCAGGTCGGCCGCCAGCTCCCCGGCGCTCTGGTAGCGTCGATGCGGCTCTTTCTCCAGCGCCTTGAGCAGGATGGTGGCCAGCTCGTCGTCGATCTTCGGGCTGCCGGCCAGACGAGCTGGCATCGAGCGTGGGTTGGCCGGATCCAGGCTGGCGATCCGAATGAGGATCTCTCCCAGCGGACCGTCAACCGGGTAGGGGGGGCTTCCGACTAGGGCTTCATAAAAGACCACTCCCAGCGAGTACACGTCGCTGCGAACATCCACATCTTGAGATCCGGCCGCCTGCTCCGGCGACATGTAGGCCACCGTGCCCAGCAACTGCCCGCTGGTGGAGATCATCTGGACGGTGGAATCGGCGGAGGCCAGGGGGAAGACCGGCTTGGCCAATCCGAAGTCGAGGATATGCGGCTGGCCCTCCGCGTCGACCAGAATGTTGGGGGGTTTCAGGTCGCGGTGGATTACGCCCCGCTGGTGGGCGAAGTTGACCGCCTCGCAGACCTGGACAAATAACGTCAGGGCCTGGTTCAGCGAAGGCCGCTTCTGGGCCAGGTAACGGTCCAGCGGCGTCCCCTCCACGTACTCCATCGCGAAGTAGTAGCACCCCCGGCTCAGCCCGGAGTCCAGAATGGTCACAATGTTGGGGTGGCGGAGCGATGCGGCCAGCTCTACCTCGCGTTCGAATCGCTGGCGACTGGTCTGGCCGGCAAACTGCCCCTCCAGCAGGACTTTCAACGCCACCTGCCGTTTGGTTCCCAGTTGAATGGCCCGGTAGACCACTCCCTGACCGCCGCGGTGAATCTCCTCCTTGAGGACATAACCCTCGATGCCGCCGGTTTCGGCTTGAAGCGGTTCCGAGGGGGAGTCTCCAGCCGAAGGGTGGCCGGCCCGAGTGGGTTGATCGGACGCGCTCGGCGGGGTCGGGCCGAATTCCGCATCCGGCCGCGGTGACTGGTCTGGGCGTGAGTTCATATCGACAGGCTCGAAACCGATGGCCATCTCGGTCTGCGGCCCACGATTTTATTGGCCGGCCCGCCATCGTGGCAGGTGGTCGGCCGAGTTTGTCCGCCGGTTACCGCCGGCCGGGCCTGGATCCGGCGGCTTCAACCAGAGCCTCAAACAGTCGCAGGTGCTCCGGCCGGTCGATCAAATCTTCGGGATGCCATTGTACGGCCAAAATGAAGCGTCCGTCGCAGTCCTCGGCGGCTTCCAGCAGGCCGTCAGGCGCGAAGGCGACCGCTCGCAGGCCACGAGCGGGGCAGGTCAGATCTGCGGCCTGATGGTGGCGACTGTTGACCTCGATGCGGGTGCTGTTGACTATTGCCGCCAGTCGGGATGCCGGGTCGATCTGAACCATGTGGAACGGTCCGGGCCCGTCTGGCTGATGGTGGGCTACGGTGGGGTTGAGGTGCAGGTCGTCCAAGTGCTGGATCAGCCGACCGCCGCGGGCCACATACGCGACCTGGAACCCCAGGCAGATTGCGAAAATGGGAAGTTCCAGGGCGTCGGCCCGCTTGAAGAGTGCCAGCTCGAATTGATCACGCCGCGGGTGCAGCAAGCGGGCTCGGGGATGCGCGACCTGGCCATAGTGCTGTGGATTCAGGTCGCGCCCGCCGGTGAACAGAATCCCATCGAGGGAGGCCAGCGACTGGTCTAGGCAAGCCTGGTCGCAGGTCGGCAGGACCGGCAACGGTTGAGGCAGGCCGCCGGCTGCCAGGATCGCGTCGTGGTAGGCAGCCCGGAGACTCAGCCGGTGCCCAGGGGGTCGGGCGTCGAGTTCGAAGTCGCTGGTGATGCCGATCACCGGCCGCATGGCGAATGTTCACCCTTGCCAGCCCCGTCGCAGCTTGGTCGGCAAAGTCCCGGATCAGGAACGCGGGGCCTAGCCGTGCAAAGCGAACCCGCAGTTCGCTCGACAAGCCCCAGCCGTGCAAGTATAGTAACGGGAAGATTTGGCGCGGTCTGCGGCCCGGGCGGGCCTGACGCCCACCCTACCCAGGCCTGAGATCCGACTGACGGTGTAGCGTGCCCAGTCCGCAGAAGCTCTGCCGAAGGCCTGCCGGAGTCGCGATGGGCCTGGCCAACTGGGCTTGGCAGGGGCGGGTCGCCGCGGGCAGTGCGGGTGGGCCTGGGGCCGGATCCGCGACGTTTGGCTGGTTGATCGCGGGGCTCTCGGTCCTGATCCTGGCCGTCTCAACGGCCGGCGGACAGGAACAGCCGCCGGACGGAATGACCATCCGTCGGGTCGAGATCGTCGGGCTGAAGGCGGTCAGCGAGGCGTACGTGCGGCGGATCCTCAAGACCCGTCAGGAACAGCCGCTGTCCCGCCGACAGGTCGAGGAGGACGTTCGCGAACTGCTGCGGTCGCGCAAGTTCCTGGCGGCATTCGCGACCACCAGCGTCGAGGAGGGGCAGGCGGTGGTGGTGTTCAACGTTCAAGAGAAACCCGCGATCGTGTCGGTGGAGATCGAAGGCAACAAGCGGTTCACCAACGAAGAACTGTACGAGCTTACGCCGGCGGCGGGAGCGGTCCTGGACGTGTACGAGGTGAACCGGGCCCGGGACGACATCCTCCAAAAGTACCGTCAAAAAGGCTACTATTACGCGGAGGTCATTATCGACCAGGCGCTGCTCCAGGCCGAAAACCGGGTCGTCTACCGAATCACCGAGGGCCCCCGAGTCAAGGTCCGCCACATACGCTACGAGGGGGCCCGATCATTCAGTCCGCGAAGACTCGGCAGCCGGGTCGAAACCAAGACCTACATCTGGATCTTCCGCGTCGGAGCGCTCGACGAAGAACAGGCCGAGCGGGATGCGCTGGCCCTCCAGAAGTTCTATCACGACGAGGGTTTCCTGGATGCCCGGGTGGGCTACCGGCTGGACTTCGACCCCATCCAGCGGTCCGACCTGGACCTGGTCTTCGTGATCGAGGAAGGCCCGCGCTACCGGATCAAGGAGATTACCTTCGAGGGCAACACGGTCTTCACTGAGAGTCGACTGGCGGCCGAGCTGAAACTCGCCCCGGGCAAGTTCGCCCGCGACGAAACCCTCCAGCAGGACATCAAGCGGATCCGCGATCTGTACGGCGAAATCGGCTACGTGGCTGCGGATGTGGACACCCGCCTGGATTTCGTCGAGGAACCCGGGCAGGTCATCCTGCGGTATACCATAAATGAAAACAACCGTTCTCGCTTCGGCCGGATCACCATCCGCGGCAACCGACAGACCAGGGACGAGGTCATCCGGCGTGAGCTGCGCTTTTATCCCGGCGAGTACTACAACACGGTCGAAGCCCGTAAGGCCGAACAGCGACTGCGTGAGACCGGGCTGTTCAAGAGCGAGGGGGTGGAAATTCGGCCGCTGGAAGACGTGGACGGCGTCCGCGAAGCTCTGGTCACAGTCGAGGAAACCGAGACCACGCAGTTCTTGATCGGCTTCGGCCTGAGCACCGACAGCGCCCTGATCGGATCCCTGAGCATCGAGAACCGCAATTTCGACCTGTTCGACTGGCCCAAGACCTGGGGCGAGTTCTTCCGAGGCCGGGCCTTCAAGGGCGACGGGCAGCGGCTGCTGTTCCAGTTCGAGCCGGGCACCGAGGTGACCCGTTTCCGAGTGAATTTCACCGAGCCTTACCTGTTTGACCGGCCCATCCGCCTGGACACCTCGCTCTACCTCTTCCAACGGGGCCGCGACGGATACAACGAACAGCGACTCGGGGCCCTGGTCAGCCTGAGCAAACGGTTCAGCGGGGGGTTCATGAACGGCTGGGCGGTGGAAGGCACGGCCCGCTTCGAGAATGTGGACATCAGCGATGTCGGACTCCTGGCGGCCCGGGACATTCGCCGGGCCGAAGGCAGCCACTATCTGGGCACGCTCCGCGGGGCCATCGTCCGGGATACGACCGACAGCCGCATGAATCCGACCGAGGGCTACCGGATCAGTTTCAGTTGGGAGCAGGCCGGGGCGCTGGGCGGCTCTTACACCTTCGGCAAGCCCGCCATCAGCGCCGCCTGGTATAAGACCCTGCGAACCGACATTCTGGATCGCAAGAGCGTCCTGGCCGCCCGAGCGGACGTGGCCTACATCGTCGGCGATGCCCCGGTCTTCGAACGCTACTACGCCGGCGGCTTCGGCTCGCTGCGCGGCTTCAGCTACCGGGGCGTCTCGCCGCGGGCCGGAATCAAACATAATGTGGTCGGGGGAGACTTCATCCTGTTGACCGGGGCGGAGTACTCGTTTCCGCTGTACGGCAAGAACTTCCGCGGGGTAACCTTCATCGACATGGGCACGGTCGAAGATGGCTTCAAGATCAGCTCCTGGCGAGCCTCGGTCGGCTTTGGGCTCCGGGTCCAGGTGGACTTCTTCGGACCGGTCCCGATCGTGTTCGACTTCGGCTTCCCGATCGCCGCCGCCGACCGCGACGACAAGCAGATCTTCAACTTCGCCTTCGGCGCCTCCTTCTAAGTCAGCGTGCGCGATCCGGCCGGCTGCGGTCGTGGCCGACCCCCGGGTTGGGCGTTGGAGGTGGGGGCCGTCAGGCGGTATGTCGGCCAGTTGCCTGAGCGCCCCCCCGTGGTCCGGCCGCATCGCGCCCGACTCGCGGAGGATGGTGGCCCAGCGTAGCGGCTGGCCGGGCATGCAGACGCGATCGGGATCCGGATTAGCGGCCGGCCAATGCCTGGCCGGGCCCCAGGCTTGTGTAGAGAGGCGGTGCGTCCGGTCGGCTAGCGCGCCATTTGAAGAATCTGGCGCACTAGGTTGCGGATACCTTCGTAGATCGCGGCCGGACCTGGGCCGAGCATATACGCCGGCGTGGTGACGATCCGGTGCTCGGTGTCCACCGCGATGCCGGTGACCGGCTGGTCCTCATGGACGCAGCCCATCGCGACGATCGCCCTGGCGGTTGCCGGGTCATTGCCAATGGTCACTTTGGCCCGGATCCCGCGGCTGCCCGCAATTCTGGCCAGCGTGGCCGGGGCGATGCAAATGGCACCCACGGGCTTTCCTTGATCCAGGCATTCACCCACCAGCCGGGCGACCTCCGGGTGGACGGAACAATCTGCGCCCCGCTCGGCGAAGTTGCTGAGGTTCTTGGCCGCTCCATGTCCCCCGGGCAGGATCAGAGCATCCAGCTCGGTCGCCCGGACCGTGGCCAAATCGCGAATCTCGCCCCGGGCGATCCGGGCCGCCTCTCTCAGAACGTTGCGTCTGGCCCCGGTCGGCTTCCTGGTCAGGTGGTCGATCTCGGCCAGTTCGATGTCCGGAGCGCAGCAGATTGGGCTGGCGCCTTCCTGATCCAGGGCCAGCAGCGTGAGCACCGATTCGTGGATCTCGGCGCCGTCCAGAAAACCGCACCCGGAAAGCAGTACTCCGACTTTCGGCATGGGCACCTCCCGCTTGACAAAATCGGATCCGGATCGCTCCGTTCCGGGTTCAAGCGCTGAAAGGAAGGTTGCCTCCGGCCGCCGCCGGCCGAAGGCCCGCAGGCTTTCAGCACTTCTGAAACTTCAAGAACCAGCATTTGAGGCGCTGACGCCTCGTCGGAGTGGATTATACTTGGGCCGGCCATCGCGGTAACCCGGCCCCGGAGGCTGGCGAGGATGTTCCGGCTTGCGGCGGTATCGTTTCTGAACGCCCGCCCCCTGGTGGAAGGGCTGGATGACCACCCGCGGGTGGAGGTCCGTTACGACGTACCGGCCCGGCTGGCTGAGGAGCTGGAGCGGGGCGGAGTGGACGCGGCTCTGGTTCCGACCATTGATCTGCTCCGGGCAGCCGGACGCTACCGGGTGGTTTCGGACGCTTGCATCGGCTGCGACGGCCCGACGCTGACCGTCGGCGTTTTCTCCCGGGTGCCTCCGGAGCAGATCCGACGGCTCTGGGCGGACGTCGACTCGCGTACCTCGGTCGCGCTGGCCCAAGTACTCTGGCGTGAGCGGCATGGCCGCGAGTTGGCGATTCGGCCGCTCGACGCGTCGGGTGCGGACCTGGCTCAGCTCGATGCGGTCCTGCTGATCGGGGACAAGGTGGTCGCCCCGCGACCGGATCGCCTGGCGTACTGGACCGACCTGGGCCAGCTCTGGCGCGAGCATACGGGTCTGCCCTTCGTCTTCGCGGTGTGGGCATGCCACGCCAGCCTTTCGGCCGCGAGGGTGGACGAGCTATCGACGTTGTTGTGCCGGGCCCGGGACCGGGGCGTGGCGGCCGCGGACCGGATCGCCGAGCTGCATGGTCCACCGCGGGGCTGGCCGGTGCCGCTGGCCCGGAGCTATCTTGTGAACTACCTCAGATACAAACTGGATGCTCGAGCGGCGGAGGGAATCAGGTTGTTTGGCCGTCTGTGCAGCGCGGCCGGTTTGGCCCCGGCCCAGCTTGGCGAATGCTGCGGGTCGGCCGCGGCCGTCGCAGGGGAATGACGGCGCGCCAAGCTGCAACCCGGGTCAGAAGGCGACCGTCCGGCTGGTGCGGGCAATCCGGACGCCGACTGGTGCCGGGCGTCATGCGTGGCGTCGCAAATTCGCGCCGCTGATACACCGATGACGACCAGGACGCAGACCGTTCAGGTGGGGTCGCGCCTGACCGACGCGGAGGCGTTGGAGCTTTACTTCGACCTGTCGATCCACGAACTGGGCCGGCGGGCTTTTCAGCGGTGCCAGGGGCTGCACCCGGAGCCGTATCGCACCTATGTGGTCGATCGCAACATCAATTACTCGAATGTGTGTACCGCCGGCTGTGCCTTCTGCAACTTCCATCGTCGGCCCGGCCAGGCGGGAGGATACGTGCTCAGCTATGAGGAGATCGGCCGTAAGATCGAGGAGCTCCTGGCCATAGGCGGCACGCAGATTCTGATGCAGGGTGGCTTGCTGCCGGATGAAGATCACCCCAGCGGCCACGGCCGCCCGCTGGACTGGTATCTGGACCTGCTGCAATTCATCAAGAAGAACTACCCGACGATCCACGTCCATGCTTTCAGTCCGCCGGAGGTCTGGGACCTTCATCGGCGGTCCGGCCTGCCGCTCCGCGACCTGCTGCTTCGCCTACAGGAAGCCGGGCTGGACACCATCCCCGGGGGCGGGGCCGAGATACTCGTAGACCGGGTCCGCCGCCTCATCAGCCCGCGGAAGACGCGCACCGACGAGTGGCTGGCAGTGATGCGCGAGGCCCATCGGATCGGCATGAAGACCACCTGCACGATGATGTTCGGCCACCTGGAGACGATTCCCGAGCGTATCGAGCACCTGCGGCGGCTCCGGGACCTTCAGGACGAAACTGGCGGGTTGTTATCTTTCACGTTATGGCCGTTTCAGCCGGAAGGAACGCGTCTTTGCCGTTGGAAGGGCGTGGCCAACGACGCAGCCGCCGAGGGGCGGCGGCCCCGGATAACGCAGGAGGCGGGCGATGAATCGACGGGCCGACAACCTGCGGCCGCAGAGGAGTTTGGGGATCGCCAGCTGGACTGGCAGCCCGGGCTCCAGCCGCCGAAGGGGCCGCCGGGGCCCGCCCGCCTGGGCCGGCACGGTCTGGGCGGGGTAGCATCTGACGCGGGCCAGGTTCCGGATGGCGAGCATCTGTGCCTGGCGGACACCCACGAATACCTGAAAATGCTGGCCATCGCCCGCTTGTACCTTGATGACATCCCCAATGTCCAGTCGAGCTGGGTAACGATGGGGCCGAAGATCGGGCAGTTGGCTTTGTTCTTCGGGGCCAATGACCTGGGATCGGTGATGATGGAAGAGAATGTGGTATCCGCCGCGGGTACTACCTTCCGACTGACCGAAGCAGAAATACGTCACCTGATCGCTGACGCCGGCTGGATCCCCCAGCAGCGCGACCAATACTACCGGCCGGTAGCGAGCCATCGGACGCCCGGCGCTGCGACTTAGCAAGAATCGCCGGTCCGGCTGGCGGAATCCACCGAGTGATGCGATCCGGTGCTCGCCAGCCGCGGGCCGCGGCTCGCGGTAAGCGTACGATGGGCCGGCCGTCGGCGACGGCTAGCTGCATGCAGTGAGCCGGGCCGATGGGAGGATTACGGCCGAGCGGCTGGGCGGTTATGATGTCGGCGGACGCCGCACGGGGCGCGGGTGTGCCGGCATTTTGGCCGCCAGCGTCCAGGTACTGATTGCCGACCTGAATCGGAGATGTCACGCATGCCAGTTTCACTTCGCGGACGACACTTGCTGTCCATGAAAGACCTTTCGGGCAATGAGATTCTTGCCATTCTGGACCGGGCAGCGGAGATGAAGGCCGACCGGACTGGACTTTACCGGCAGGCTCCCCTGGCCGGGAAGACCCTGGCCATGATCTTCCAGAAGCCATCGCTGCGGACGCGGGTCTCATTCGAGGCCGGCATGACGCTGCTGGGCGGACATGCCATCTACCTGGCGCCCTCGGACATCAAGCTCGGGCAGCGCGAGACGACCGAGGACATCGCCATCGTCCTGTCGCGATACGTGGACCTCATCATGGCCCGCGTTTTCGGGCACGACGTCGTCGAGGACCTGGCCCGCCACGCCACCTGCCCGGTCATCAACGGCCTGAGCGACTTTGAGCACCCCTGCCAGATTCTGGCTGATTTGCTGACCATCCGGGAGCGGAAGGGGAGCCTGAAAGGGCTGCACGCGACCTACATCGGCGACGGCAACAATGTGGCTCACTCGCTGATGTACGGTGCGGCCCGGGTCGGCATGAATATGACGATCGCGACCCCGCCGGGATTCGAGCCCAAGCCGAAGGTAATCTCGGAGTCGCAGGAGATCGGGCGCCAGACCGGGTCGGCGATTCGGGTTCTCAACGATCCGGTCGAAGCTGCCAAAGGTGCGGACGTGCTGTACACCGATGTCTGGGCCTCGATGGGGCAGGAAGCCGAGGCCGAAGCCCGGCGAGCCAAGTTCCGGGGCTTCCAGATCAACGCCCGGCTGATGGAGCCGGCCAAACCCGACGCGATCATCCTGCATTGCCTGCCGGCTCACTATGGCGAAGAGATCGACTACGCCACTTCCCGGACGCCCAACTCGGCCATCTTCGACCAGGCCGAGAACCGGATGCACGCCCAGAACGCGTTGATGGTCATGCTGGCGGGGTGACCGTGCTCCGACCCGGACTCGCGCTTGCGGGGACATATTCGGGGCCAAACCTTGAGCGCTTCCTTGACAGGACCGATCCCGGGGCTTTATGCTATTGCTAGGCTACAAGCGTCGAATACGTTTCTGCGGCCGGGCCCGCAGAAGCCGATAGATGCGGCCGGAACACGTCTGTCCAGGAGATGAAAGCAGGAGGAAGCACTATGAGGCGCGCACCGTGGATGCTAATAGCAACGTTGGCCGTTTTGGCAGGCTTGGGCATCGCCAGGGCTGGCGCTGACCGGCTACCCGCACGTCTGGCCGGTGACATGAACTGCGACGGCCTGGTCAATTTCGCCGACATCAACCCGTTTGTGCTGGCGCTGACCAACCCGGCACAGTACCAGATCAAGCATCCGGGTTGCCCGATCGAGAATGCCGACATCAATCGCGATGGCCTGGTCGGCTTCGCCGACATCAACCCCTTCGTGGCGTGGCTGGTGAACTCGGCTCCTTATGTGGACGAGTACTGGGACAGTGGCTGCCTGCCCGAGCGCGGCGGGCAAGGCATGGCATGTGAAGAGGATGATCAGATCACCTACACGGTCGGCAGCCACATGGTGCATGTGCTCCACAGCAACGCCGAATACAATTGCTGTCCGGACGACATCGTGATCTCGCTGACGGTCGAAGGGAATGTGCTGCACTTCGCCGAGGAGGAAGTGCTGAGCACGCCCTGCTTCTGCATCTGCTGCTACGATGTGGAGGCAACGGTTGTCAATCTGCCGTCCGGGACGTACGTGGCCGAGTTCTGCTGGTACGATTACGGTTTCGGCGACCGCTGCGACGTTCAGGAGATCGTAATTCCATGAGGTTTCGCGCGCTGGTCCCGCAGGAGGAGGAGCAACGAAACGCTCATGGATGCCCGTTCCTGCGGTCCTAGCGGCAAGTGCGCTTCCGCCCGGCTGCCGCCCAGATGGTGGGCCCTGGATAGTCGGCTCTGGAGTCCGTGCCGGTCGGCCAGTCGGTTGCCTGGGTCTCGGGCCGGCCGCGGCACGGGCAGGCTCCGGTTTCTCCGCCTTCGGGTCGGCAGGTCGCAAAAGGACTGTGGCGCTGGTTACAAGCGTCGGTTGGAGTGCACCTGGGTGCCAATCAATACCAGCCTGCCCAGTGCCGGGCTGAGGTTGATGTCAGCCGAATGAGCTGCCACGCGGTCTTGGGTCGTGGTAGAAGGCCTGCCTGCCGGCCGCTACGATGTAGCCGTGCCGCAAACGCTTTACATCGTGGACGGCCACGCCCAGATTTACCGAGCCTATTACGCTCCATTCCGGCCCCTGACCTCTCCCGGCGGCGAACCCACCCGCGCGACCTACGTTTTCTGCCAAATGCTGCTGAACCTGATCCGCGATCGTCAGCCCGACTATCTGGTCGTGGTGCTGGACGCGGAGGAAAGCAAGCTGTTGCGCCGTCGGCTTTACCCGCCATACAAGGCCCAGCGACCCCCACCGCCGGAGGATCTGCTGGTGCAGGAACGACGGATCCTCTCGATTCTAAACGCGGCCGCCGTGCCCATATTGCGGCACGAGGGTTTCGAGGCTGACGACATCATGGCCACGCTGGTTCGCCGGTTGGCCGATGAGCAGTTGCAGGTCTTCCTGGTCAGTCGCGATAAAGACCTGGAGCAATTGCTCAGCGAGCGCGTGGCGATGTACGACCCCATGAAGAACGAGGTCATTACGCCACAGCGGCTGGTCGAGATCAGAGGCTGGCCGCCGGAGCAGGCGGTGGAGGCCCAGATCCTGATCGGCGACAGCGTGGACAACGTGCCCGGCGCGACGGGGGTCGGGCCGGTGACCGCCGCCCGACTGCTGGCGAAGTATGGGTCGGTCAAGGGGGTAATCGAGCACGCCGATGAACTGACGCCCAAGCTGCGTGAGGCGGTCCTGGCGTTTGCCCCGCAGGTGGAGCTGATCCGCGAGCTGGTGACGTTGCGGGACGACGTGCCGCTGGAGTTTGATTTGCAGGGTGCGGCGCCCCAGCGGTTTGGTTGGGGCCGGGTGCGGCCGATCTTCCAGGAGCTGGGATTTCGGCGGCTGCTGGAGCAATTGCCCGTGGCCGCTGAGCCGGCAGGCCGACCAGTCCCGGCCGCCGCCGCGGCCCGGCCTGAGCCAAGCGGGTCGCAGGTTGCTCGAGCCGATTTGTGCCGGCCGCAGGGCGGCGATTATCGGTTGGTCAATACGCCCCAGGCCCTGGCCGAACTGGCCGAACGGCTCTTGCGTCAGCCGGAGTTCGCCCTGGATACGGAGACCACCGGCGTCAGCCCGATCGACTCGGACCTGGTGGGGCTGTCGCTGGCCTGGGAAGTCGGACGTGCGTACTACGTGCCGGTGCGGTGCGTGCTGGGCGGGGCGTTGGACGTGGAGCTGGTGCGGGAGAAGCTGGGGCCGATCTTGGCGGACGAGAACAAGCGGAAGGTCGGGCAGAATCTCAAGTATGACCTGAATGTGCTTCGCAACGCCGGTTTGCCGGTCGCCGGGCCGCTCTTCGACACCATGATCGCGGCTTTTGTCCTTGATCCGCTCCGCAGCTCGAACAGCCTGGATACGCTGGCCTATCACCTGCTGGGACATCAGATGATCCCGATCACCGACCTGATCGGGAAAGGCCGCGACCAGTTACGGATGGACCAGGTGGCGGTCAGTCGGGTAGCCGAGTATGCCGGGGAGGATGCCGACTATACGTGGCGACTTAAGCAGTACTTCGAGCCGCAACTGGCCGACTGCGGGCTGGACCGGCTGTTCTATCAGACCGAAATGCCCCTGGTTCGGGTTCTGGCCGAGATGGAATACAACGGCATCCGGCTGGACGTGGACTTCCTGCGCGGGCTGAGCCGGCGGATGGCCCAGCGCTGTGAAGCGATCGCCGAGCAGGTGCAGGCCCTGGCCGGGGTGCGCTTCAATCTGGATTCGCCCAAGCAGCTTGCCGAGGTGCTGTTCGATCGGATGGGATTCCGGGTGGTCCGTCGGACGAAGACCACCCGTTCGACCGATGCGGATACACTGAGTGTGCTGGCCGGCGAGACGCACCACCCCATCTGCGAGCTTCTGCTGGAATATCGCGAGATTCAGAAGCTGCGGAGCACTTATCTGAAGGCTTTGCCGGCTCAGATCAGTCGTCGCACCGGCCGCATTCACACCAGCTATCATCAGACCGGAACGGTCACCGGCCGGCTGTCCAGCAGCGAACCCAACCTACAGAACATCCCGATCCGCACCGAGGAAGGTCGTCAGATTCGTCGGGCCTTCCTGCCGCGCAGCCCGGACCAGCGGCTGGTCGTGGCGGATTATTCGCAGATCGAGCTGCGGGTTTTGGCGCATTTCTGCCAGGATGAGGCGTTGATTGGCGCCTTTGCGGCCGATCAGGACATCCACTCCTTCGTGGCCGCCCAGCTCAATAGCGTGCCGCTGTCGGAGGTTACGCGCCAGATGCGGAGCCGGGCCAAGGCGGTTAACTTCGGCATCATCTACGGTCAGACCGCCTACGGGCTGGCCGAGGCGACCGGCATGAGCCGGGGCGAGGCCCAGGCGTTCAAAGACGCGTATTTCAAGCGATATCCACGCATTCGCGAGTTTATGAACCAGTGCGTGGACCAGGCCCGGCGGGATGGTTTCGTTCAGACCATCCTCGGCCGGAGGCGGCCGATCGAAAACCTCGATTCGTCCAACCCCAGTTTGCGGGCCCAGGCCGAGCGCGTGGCGATCAACACGGTGATTCAGGGTTCGGCGGCCGATCTGATCAAGACCGCCATGGTCCAGCTTCACCACCGCATCTGCCGGGACCAGCTCCCGCTGCGAATGCTCTTGCAGGTGCATGATGAGCTGGTCTTCGAGGCTCCGCAGGAGGTGGCCGGGCAGATGGCGGAGCTGGTCAGGGAAGTGATGAGCGGGGCCATGAGCCTGCGAGTGCCGCTCAAAGTCGACCTCGGCATCGGGGAGAACTGGCTGGACGCCAAGGGCGAATGAGGTTGCGTCGGGCCAGGGAGTGAAGTTTGCCGAGCCAGTCCGGCGTTGCGACTTGTGGCGGCGTCCGGAGACCGGATAATCCGCAGCAGGGGAGCCGCCGGCCTTGGGCTTGAGCGGTGGTACCCGCGGAAGCGGCTGGTTGCTCCAGAACTGTTGGCAGGCGTGGATGTTCCGCCGGTTCCGTCACAAGCTGTTCTGGCTGCTTCAGACCGGGATATTGGTCAGCGGGGCGGTCGGCCTGGCGGTGCAGCCCGCGGCCTGGCAGGTAATCCTGGTCTGCACGCTGGGTTCGTCGCTCTCAGCGATGATCTGCGGCCGGATCGCTCGGAGTTACCTGCACGCCACGCTGGGGCGGCTGCGCCGGGCGGCCGAGGATGTCGGACGCGGGCGGGCAGCCTTGGCCCTGGATGTCCAGCCGGGCGACGATATGTACAAGCTGACCGCGGCCGTCAATCTTCTGGCGGCGCGACTGGCCGAGGCCAGCCGGGAAGAGCAACGTCTGCACGAAGAACTCCGCCGACGTGAACGGCTGGCCTTTCTGGGAGAGCTGGCCGCCAGCATTGCCCACGAAGTCAACAACCCGCTGGACGGGGTGCAGAATTGCTCGCGCATCCTGCGACGTTGCCTGCACGAGCCGCAGCGGGCCGCCCAGATGCTCGACCTGATCGACAGCGGCCTGGCACGCATCGAGCTGACCGTGCGGCGTTGGCTGACTCTGGCCCGGGAGCACGTGATCCGCCCGAGCCCGGCCCGCATGTCTGAAGTGGTGCAGGAGGCTTTGGAGATCGTGGGTTCCAAGATCGAAGGACGCGGCATTCAGATCGCCCAGCGCTTCGAAACCGATGACGACCGAGTCTTGGCCGACCGGCCGCTGCTAGCCCAGGTGTTCGTGAATCTGATCCTCAATGCCGCCGACAGCATGCCCGATGGCGGAACGCTCACGATCACCATCCGTCGCGAGCCAGCGCGGCAGGGGGGTAGTGACGAGCCTGCCCTGTGTGTCGACGTGGCCGACACCGGGATCGGTATCCCGGCCGAAGTGCTGCCCCACATTTTTGAGCCATTCTTCACCACCAAGACCGGCGGCAAGGGCACCGGACTGGGCCTGGCCGTAGCCGCCCGGATCGTCGACGCCCACCGGGGCAGCATCCAGGTGGTTCCACGCGATGGGGGCGGGACGGTGTTCACCGTCCGCATCCCAGCCGCGGCCGGACAGGTGATTGAGCCGGCCGCGGTTCGTGACGCGGTAGCGACCTAGCGGTCGGCTGCCGGGGCGGCCAGGGCGATCAGCGCTGGTCCCAAGAGGCTCCGGGCCGGGTCATCGGCTTTGCAGCACCTGCTCGGCCAGCCGCAAGTCTTGCTCACATCGCCGATAACTCGGGTCGATCGCCAGCGCCTTGCGGAAGCACTCGACCGCTTCAGCCGGCCGATCCTGTCGCAGGGCCACCACCCCCGCGGCCCGCCACAGTCGGGCGCTGTTTGGCTCGATGCGCAGGGCGATCTCCAAATGCTGGGCGGCCTGGTCGAGTCGGCCCATGGTGGTCAAAGCCAGGCTCATGTCGAAGAGGGCCACCGTCTCGTCCGGGGTTTGCTGGAGGACTGTGGCAAACTGGGCGACCGCATCTTCCAGGCGACCGGCTTCGGCCAGCAGTTCGCCGTAGAGCAGCCGCACGTATGTGTCGTGTGGAGCCGCGGCCAGGGCTTGCTCGTACTGCCCGACGGCCTCTTCGGTCCGGCCGAGTTTGGCCAGAGCCGTTCCCAGGTCGGCTCGGGCCCGGGCTGCATCGGGCAATGCCTCGATCACCTCTCGCAGCAGCCGCTCCGCCTCCTGGTAGCGTTGTCGGGCCATGGCCTGGCGCGCCCGGGATTTCAGCCGGAGCGCCTCTGCGTAGTCTCGGGGGTTTCCGCCCTGCGGCTCGAACCGATCCAGCTCGGGGATCGGTTCGTTCAGAACGTCAGCCCCGGAGCCGACGTAGCCCAGGGACTCCAGCCGAGCGATATCTCCCGCCCGCAAGCCGGGTGCCGGCTGCTGATCGGCGGCCGGAGGAGGAGCCTGGGCGATCAACTGTCGCAGCGATTCGCGCAGCTCGGCCGCCTGCTGCGGGAAATCGGCCAGTCGGTCCCGGGTCTCGCCCGGGTCCGACCGCAGGTCATACAGCTCCGGTCGGGGCCCGAGGATGTACTTCCAACCGCCGACCGAAAGGCTTCGCAGCGGCGAGAGGCCCAACTGGGCGTTGGCTTCCCACGATTCGCTGTAGGCCGCCAAGTTCAGGTCCTCGGTCTGGCCTCGAATCACCGGCCCCAGGCTGAGGCCCTGGGTGTGCTGGACCGGCGGGACCCCGAGCAGTTCCAATACGGTCGGCGGCAGGTCGATGGTCCGAACCTGAGCCGATACCACACGCCCGGCCGGAATCAGGGCCGGACATCGCATGATCAGTGGCACCCGCAGCGTGCAGTCGTACAGGAACAGCCCGTGGGTC
>Ga0136652_1000445_pt1 | contig 20062 bp, 27 predicted proteins | sample ConPoolayeEmetaG_FD_94864 | JGI IMG/M metagenome (GOLD analysis project Ga0136652, IMG submission 94864) | Hot spring microbial mat communities from California, USA to study Microbial Dark Matter (Phase II) - Cone Pool mat layer E metaG... ...
ATGACTCAAATCAGAGAATACTTCTCTCGTCTTTTCTACCTTTTCATCTGATTTTTCAATGCTTATTTCAAGCGCATCAAGCGCATTGTCCATTGCCGATTTCCAATTTTGTCTTTGTTCTTCTAATGATAGTATATAGTAGATGCAGTTGATGCGGATAGTATGGTAGATATCTTCAACCTCAGCGAATCTCCATTCTAGAGGAGCCAAGCTAATAGCAATAACTGGTAGCGGTCCGGCCGTGATATAAAGAACTGTGCATCTATTCCTGCACATCTCAGAAGCAGCGTCTGTATATAATCTTGAATAGGTGTATGCATCATTTACCTTCTTTCCTACCACGTCATCAGATATATTAAGCAATTTTACTGCTTGAAGGTTCATATCTAAAAGAGGCTTACTCATTTCGCAAGGACCGTATATCACTCCCACAATTGGAATGTCGATTATATAAGAATTTCCATGCTCCCAAAGTGTTCCTTCGTTCCATGGCCTGTTTATTTCAACATCGCCAGCAAAACAAAGCATTACTAAAATCAGAAAAATTGCGATTATTATGTTAAACCGCACAGCATCAACCCTAGCCTATTATGGACATTAATGTTTTTATACTTATTTTTTTGCTACAGCTACTACACAAGCGAGATTCGTACCTGGATATTGCTGTTTAATATTTTTATCAAGCGACTTAAATCCTTTATGCGTCTCTTTTAATTTAATTAGGTCTACTTCAAAGCCATGGGCGCTTAATTTTTCCAATCTATCGCTCAATGGTTCGTATGCTTCGAGGATATATTGTTTAAGAGCATCTTTCTCAGTTTTGCCTAACCTCTCGTTAAGCTCCTTCAATTCCTTAGCGAGAACTTTTTTATATGTGATTACACTTTCGTGTGCCTTTCGCTCTCCTTCATCAAACGATTTCGTAAAATCTTCTACTTCCTTAAAACTCAAATCAAAAAAATCCATAAAATCCATTGCGATCTTGCCGCCGTCTTTCTCATCTAGGTCTTTAATTAAAGAAACTACTGTATGTGGCTGGTACCATGTCCTTGAATACCAGTCACCAAATACAAGAACGCCATCGTCAACGAGTAATCTGTGAATTTCAAGCAGATAATCTGGAAAAGATTTGTGATGAAAAACTGCATTTGATACAACAACGTCGAAACGTTTCTCTCTTACAAAAGGATAGTGCTCATCATCAAATGCCGTTATTACTTGCTGTCTACCTAATTTAAACGCTTTCAATTTTTTGTTGGCTTCATTGGTCGCTTCAAACGAAGGTTCTATAAGATAATACCGCACACGCTTGACCAGAGAAGCGGTTTCGCTATCCTCGGCTAAACGTTGGTGGATTGCGATTGTCGTATTTCCAGTACCAGCTCCTACGTCGCAAATAACAAATTCTCTTTCTGAATCTTCACTTGCCCAACTTTTCAATATATCTCTTACCGTCTCTGCCAATTTGCGGTTAAGTTGTTTATTTCCCTCTCCAAGACCAACAGCAACAATCGCGTTGCTTATGGCGTCGTGGACCTCTTTGGCGTTATTTTCCCATTCTTCTTTATAGCTTTGCGTAGAGCGCTCCTTTATCCAATCTTTATTTTCTTCGGTAACCTCTATGCCCCAATTTTTCAATGCTTGGCAAGCAACTCTAAAAACACTACCTAAAGGAGTAATAAATTTTTTTGTTAGATCGTTAAGAAAATTATCCATACTTTCAAGGTCTGCTATAGAGCTTACTAATTTCATATTCTGCCTCAAAATGCGATCATCTTTCTTTTGATCGCTGTCGTTACAACTGCAAAATCAGAATCTTTCAATATCCTTCTTGGTAACTCTCTGAGTTTCGCCGATGGAAATGCTGTCTTTATTTTATCTAAATCGGTCTCGAAACCAGCATCGTTAAGTTTTTTGATTCTCTGTGCGCTCGTATCCTTTGCATCCAGAAGCCATAATCTGGGTCTCTTCCCACGCCATTCCTTTTTTCTCATTATCTCAGCTACCTCGACCCAATGCTCCTTATGAGCCTCCAATGCCTTTTTCTCACCCTCGTTTAAGCGACCGATAATATCATCTTCTTCGAGTAGATTTAGCCTAAAATATTCAGCAAAATTATAAAGGATCTCATCTGGCGCATCAAGCCGCTTTAATAAATCATATATGTGTATTGGGTGTTGGGAAAGGGGAGAATGCCAATCTCCGATTATAAGAGCGCCGTCGGCTTTAAGCGTTCTTCTTATTTCTCTGAGATAATCGGGAAATGGTTTGTGATGGAAATAGGAAAGCGACAGGACTAGATCAAACGTTTCATCTGGTTTTTCTGAGAGATATGGCTCATCGTTCTCCACAACTAAGGAATAATTTTTTATGCCGTACATTTTCAAATTAGCGTGCGCGTGCTCCATTTTTTCTGGCGATGTTTCTATGAGGTAAAACTTGCATCTATCAATAACTTTCTCGTAACAATCGCGTAAAATTCCTATCAATGTCGTTGTTACTCTCCCGGTATGAGCGCCTATATCACAAATTTTGAATAGCCTCTTACCGTCATCTAGCACCTTCAGAATCTCTTTTGCTATATTTCCAATTGCTTGGGCCATTTCATCTTCAACAGAATCGCGAAACTCTGTGGTGACAAGCCTATCCATTTGCTCAGCCTTAAAATACGGCGCGCCAACTAAAAGATTTTTAATATAGAAAGATTCTGCTTGTTTTTTTAACCACTCATAGTTTTTTTCAGTGAGTTTTACCCCCCATGCCTCGTATGCTTCTGACGCTACTTTAACTATGCTACCTGGACGTATTATTAGATTGCTCTTTTGAAATATGCTCCAAGAGCCTCTGTCGAATTTCTCTATCTCTTCTGGATTTTCCAATAGTTCTATTTTCGCTTTCCCCCTCTCGCACACCATAATTATATTCAATGCGCACATAAATTTATAAAATATACCATTTCATCAGTAGCGGTATGGAAACGATAAATGTTAATGGAAAGGAATACCAGATAGATCTGATTTTGAAGAATAACGGCAAGCATGCGACGGCACGGTTTAAGGATGGCAGGATTATCATAAGAATTCCGAGATGGATACCGAAACAGGAACGCACCAGGATGTACAACCATCTTAAAAGAGACTCCATCCGTCTAATTGAAACTGGGAGGTGGAAAGAGAGAAAAAGGCTTAGACTCAAGGATGGCGCCATACTCAAAATCTTAGGAAAGGAGTATGTAATAAAAATAATTCGAGGGAATAAAAGCGGGCTTAGAATCGAAGGAAATATTATAGCTGCAAGCGGGCCAGAGGGCGCAGACGGCGCTGCTAAGAAACTTAGAAAATTATTCTTACCTGAAATTAAACAACGAGTAAAAATGTTGAATGTAAGATACTTTGGTTTCGATATAAAATCGATTTCTCTGAGAAACACCAAAACAATATTTGGAAGTTGCAGTCGAGACGGTAGAATTTCATTAAGCACAAGGCTTTTGTTCGTCCCTCCAGAAATTCTTGACTATGTAATAATACATGAACTGGCCCACGCAAAAATAAAAAATCATAACAAGAGTTTTTGGAAACTTGTAGAAAAGGCGCTGCCAGACTATATAGAAAGAAAATTATGGCTAAGGAAAAATAATGTGGAAATACCGGTGATATAGGTTCAAGCAACCTGATTAGGATTGCTTTTTTATATATTCCCTTCCTACTAATCTTTGTGATTTTATGCCGAGAAATTTTTTTGTTAGCGGGACGCCAAAATCCGGAAAAACCACGCTATTGAAAAGAATTGTAGAAGAGCTTAAAAAACGAGGATTGAGGGTAGGTGGGTTTATAACTCCAGAGGAAAAATATCATGGGACGAGAAAGGGTTTCTACGTACAGGATATCGAAACAGGAAAGATAGCGCTTCTTGCTAGTGTTGACGCAGAAGGGCCGAAGGTAAGCAAATATCACGTCGACATAAGATCATTCGAGAGCGTAGCTATTCCGTCCATGACAAATGTGGATAATTACGATGTTTTTGTAATAGATGAAATTGGAAGGATGGAGTTAAAGAGCCAGAAGTTTATAAGTTTACTCGACAAGATTTTCGAATCTCCAGTACCGCTTATCGCGTCTCTTCACAGGGACTATATAGGACAGTATGGGGTATATGGAGAGATAGTTATTCTTACACCTACGAACCGGGAAGCTGTTTTTCTCGATCTTTTAAACAAGGCGACGGCAGAGTATACAAAAAAACCAAAAAAGATAGAAAAATTAGAAAAGAGAAAAAAGAAAGTAGAAAAAAGAAAGATGCGAAAACAAAAGAAGGCACCACGACCTAAAGAAAAAACAAAAACAGAAAAAGAGGGAACAGAAGAAGAAAAAATAGAAGAAAAAGCCAAAGAAGAGGTTAAGGAAGAAGTCCCAAAGCAAAAGAAAGAATATGGGATTGTAAAGGGGTTGAGAGAACTGATTGGTATATAATTTGTTTCAGCATATATGCATGTGGTGTAATAAATGAAAGAGCAGAGATTTTCAAGCGAAGCTATCCAGATGCGATTGAAACGGACTTCCTCTCCACCACAGCCAAGCAAAAAAGTTATGGATGAGATAGGATTATTCAAGATGCCGCCTGCTCCAATAATGATCGAAGGATTAGGCCTAGTTTTACGTATAAATGAATTTTTCGGAAGAACAGAAGGCGATACGGAAACCTATGTAAGCAATCCAGATTTAGTGATATCACTTATATTGGATATAGGAGACGCTACTGCACGCGGAAAGGCAGTCGAGCATCTACTCAATATTCTCCCCCGTTTTGAAGAAGAGAAACCATTTCTCGAAATGGTGGCTGTTGCAAAGAAGATGTGCGATTTCAACCGCCCCTCTGCAGCATTCAAATTCTTAGAAATAGTGGATAAGGAATCAGAAAATGAAGATAATTGTAATATTCTTATTAAATTGATGCCAATTTTTAATGAGCCCTCAGTCGTAGATTCTTTAAATGTATTCTCCCAGATTGGAGCAAAGAACATAGAAAACGCAATTTCTCAACTAGTTAATGTGGGTCTTCGACTAAAAGATGGAAATACGATAATTAATATAAGCAAAACAATACTTGCTCTTAACAAAAAATTTGGTAAGCATGTTGCGTACAACTATAGAAATATAGTAGCAAAGGTTGTCGAAAAACTTCCGGAAAACGAATGCATCAAAATAATAAATGGTATTTCAAAAAAGATGTTGTCTTGCGAAAACGATGAAGATGCTATTTATTTTACTCAAATAGTGGAACGCATCCTTACTTATAAAGACCCCTTACAAAGATTAAAGGAGTTATTGTAAATAGGAGGGCTCTTATACAACGAAATCAACAAATTGGCGCTTTCATTCTTTTGGGGAGATTGGAATTGCACCAGATATTCGTTGGGCTTCTGTGTTATCCTGCAGAGCAATTGCTTCATCTCCTCCTTGCTTACTACCCTGTTTGAACAATTTTGAAAGCTCTGCGCTCGCATCTAATATCTCTATGACAACTGCGTCAGCATCCGATTCGTAGTTATATTTAATTTTCATAATATTACCTCTGCTTTGCTTTATCTTCTTCTGTAACGCCTTACTCGTTCTATAAACTGTTATTATGGTTATACCATCATTAATCGATATTATATAAGCAATAAACCCTCCTTCCGTAGATGACCTATAATACAGCTTAAATTTTCTTTCATTAGGGATCCTGTAAAACTACAGGGCTCAAAAGATGAAACCAGATACCAAAAATAAAAATTGGACCGTCCGTAGTAGAGATGTTTACAAAATTCCATATTATATTGTAGAACTTTCATCCCCTTCAAAACCTAAGCTGCGTTTGTTCCACATCAAACAAGCTACAACCATCGAAGCTTCCATTACGGTTTGTGTTTTCCAAAAAGCAATGAATTTGTCTATTTGCTCGTGATGCCTTGCAATCGCATCTTTTATAGTGTTTCCCTTCAATAATGTCAATGGGATTAGATTAGATGAAGCAAAAAACGGTTTTGCCAGATCATCCTTGATAGGATGGGCGCTTCTGTTGGGATCCGAAATAAACATGAATGGAAGGGAATACCTGATGAATGCCTTTGCGCCTTTCTTCCAGCAACTTTTTCCGAGTCCACTCAGAGAATAACAACTTCTGGCGTAAACAACCCTTCCTTTCATTAACCCATCATTTTCATTTGTTTTAAGTAGAACTTTATCGTTATGACCACGTATCTCATTCTGAACTCCATGTCCGTTAAATACAACAAAATCAGGTCCCGCGCTTTTTATCCTGCTTTCAAATTCGTCCCTATTTGCCTTCTCCTTCTTGAGGTTAATTACACTAAAGCCTTTCGTTTTCGCTGCATCGATGACTTCCTGACTCCATTTTGAGCAGTAGTCTACTGCATCATCATGTTCAGGTGTTGTAATCAAAAAAATTTTGCCAGACATTACTTAATCTCCTCTTTGAAAGAACGTAGATAAGACATGTACATCTCAACAACAAGATCGCCGATTTCGGTATGCTCTTCTATCTGTTTAATAAGTTCGTCTCTGCTAAAAGAACCATGACCGCCTATGTTTAACTTGATTGTTCTGGGCATTAAGCGCAGTCTTTCCAAAACAATTTTCATTTCGTCTTCGGAAGCTGGCATATCAACACCTTATATTACCTTGGCAATTCTTAAATAATATTCAGTTTCTTAAGTTTTTTCAATATTTCTTTTCCTTTCTTAGTGTTATGTATAATTTCATTACGCGCCACTTCCCAGCTTATCGGTTCTTCATTCAGCACAACAACTACTTGGCTTCTTTCTTCCAAAGGCAAGTTGGCATAAATTTTCATGAATCGGACTGCCATATCTGATTCATCTTTAGTCAAACTAGAGGCTGTCATTGCATCACAAATATAGGATCCATGATACATTTTAATAATTTTCTTTGTTGTCTCATAATTTTTCTGCGGGGCTCTGTTATATGATTATGGACCCGCCCGGATTAACGGCTTTGCTGGTAATTTGACCGTCAGACTAAAGCTTTCGAACCGGGGATCTCCACTGCACCCAAAACTTTTCAGGTAGTTTTTGATTAAACCTTTTTCCTAAAAAGTTTGTGTGAGAGTGGCGTCTTAACCATTGTCCGCGTAAGGCGCTGGACTACGGGTCCGCATAGCCCCGAGCGGATTCGAACCGCTGTCGCCAGGTCCAAAGCCTGGCATCCTTGACCATTGCCCAAAAACTACTAGACGACGGGGCTTTGTTCAATACTTTTTCAACATCTTATAATTCTAAAATCAAAGTAAATTTAAAAACCTCGCAGTAGAGATTGGTACATGGCGAAAGCGCAGGATGAGAAAGACAAAGAGTTATCTCAGTCTGAAGGAAGCGAAAGCGTCGGTTTAGATAAAAAGATGATTAAAAAGATTTTTTACGGGAGCCAGATACTCATAACAGGAGTTGCACTATTGATAGTTTTTCTAATGTTCTTCGTAGCATGGGATTTCACTGACAAAATTGAAAAAACTATAAGAAACAGTATGGAAGGCTTGTGTGAAACATTTACTGCTGTTGAATCTACGTTTAATGATATAGAAGAGGAAGCAGGTGTTTTGGAAAACACCATCGTTAGTGTAAATTCTTCTCTCTTCTATCTCTCCAGCGGGCTTGAGAAAACGGCTGATTCGCTTGAAGAGACCAGCAATAAGCTTCGTTTACTTAGAAATTATGGTATCGATATCGGCAGCGAATTTACAGCTTCTGCAGCCGATCTCAGAAATTCATCGGTATATCTCATCCAGACCACCTCTGGGCTTTCCACCCATCGCGAAAAGATTTCGGATATAAGAAGCGACATAGGAAGAATAAAAGAGGGAGTATCATCCCAAAAGCAGACAATATGTAACAAGAAAAACATAAATGATATCTTTAGTTCATTACGTCTAACTCTCGTAATTTTATTTCTGCTTGCAGTGGCGTTCGTAGTAGTTTTATTTCTTAATTCTGCCGCAGGAGTATTATGAGGTGTGATCATGTACATTAACATACATAACACGAGGAAAGGAAGAATAGTTGCAGCATGCGATAAAGAGCTTATCGGCAAGGTGCTTGATGACGGAAAAATTCATCTCGACCTTAAGGTATACAAGAGTTTTTATGTTGGAAAACCCGCTACCACCGCAGAGCTAAAAAGAGAACTAGAAAACTTCTCTTCAGCAAACTTAGTGGGAAAAAAAGCAGTATCTGTGGCTCTGGAGAGTGGTTTTGCACAAAAAACAGACGTAATTTATATAAACCTAATACCTTATATACAAATCTATAAAATCTAATTTGAGGTGGAGTTGTGAAACCATTGACAATCGTAGCAGACGATAAAGTAGGCCTTCTAGCCGATATTTCTTATATCTTAGGGAAGGCCAAGATAAACATAGATTCGCTAAGCGTAGATGTCGTTGGAGGAAAAGCTATAATCAGCCTTCTCCTTTCCGAACCAGAGAGGGGAAAGAGCGTTCTGGAAGCAGCTGGATACACTGTGACAGAGCTTTCTTCGCTCGTTCTAAAATTACCAGATAAACCCGGTGAACTTAGTAAAGTAACAAGCATCTTAGCTAAGGAAGGTATTAACATTCAGAATGTCCACATGCTTACAAGAGATGGAAAAACAACTGTAATATCTATGATAGTAGACAAACCAAAAAGAGCAACTACTCTTCTTAAGGATTATACAATTAATAAGGAAGAAATCTATTGAACATCAACTTCTATACTCTTTTCTTTTTTATTTAATTTTGCTTTGTATTTTGAAAGTTTCTCCTCTATTTCTTCCATTCCATAACTAGAAGCTATTCTAAGTATCTTTTCTATTTCTTCGTAATTTGCATACACAAAATCTCCTTTTTCCTTGTATTCCTTTTCTTCTTTTTTGAGTTGCTCTAGGTATTCCTCCTGCTTTGCGAGCCTTAATTTGAGCTTTTCCGCTTTTTCATCTTCCACTGGTATTTGATTTGCAAGATAGTACTCGTCTGCCGCTTCGCTAAGCGTCCTCAACTCTCGTGTTTCTAAGTTTGAGTATTTTGAGAATTTTATAAGACCAAATGCGATTGGTTTTCCACTATCGTAAAATACGTATGGAGAAAATTCCTTCCTCATTTTATCAAGCTCGTTTTCCAGTTTTTCAATTTGCTTTTCGGAGATATGATTTCCAGGAATTTTTTCATTTATACCGGCTCTTAAGAGAAGTTCTTCTGTATATTCCCTACCAAGAGGGAGTTTTAGTAGTGAAACAATAATGTACTTATCAGAGATGACATCAGAAATTTCGGTTGGGGGTGGTTTTGGTGTTTTGTATTCTGTATTCGGTTTTATTTCTCTATCGGTCCAGTGCTCATAGCGAAGGGCTGTAATTGTTTTTCCCTCCTTCACCAAAATAATATTCCCCTTTGCGAACATCTCAAAGTACAATCTATGTTCACCGAAATCAAACATAATAACGCGGTCGCTGTTTATCTGGCTTACACCTTCTAACCTTGCACCTTTTATTCCCTTTCTTATCTTTTCCACAAAGGAATCTGTGCCCTCGCTCTCTTCTATATATCTAGTAATATGCAGGCGAATTGGTGGTTGGCAGATTATATCAGCATCCCCTATACGCAATCTGTATCCATTTTCGAGTCTTGATATTTTAGAGAATCTTTTTCCAATTAATCCCTGCAACTCTTTAACAAGATAGCCATATTCAACAGGACACATTTGGCGCATAGATTATTTCAAATATAACAAATTTATTAATATATATAGAAATTATTTTCTTTATGACTCCAGAAGAAGTGTTGCGTTCCATTATGAGTGAAAATGAAATCGAGAGCGCAGTCCAGGAAAAGATAAAGAAATTTCATGGCTTTCTTACACGCGAGGTTGCACTAAAGCTCATAGCCAAGGAGAAAGGATTGCTAAAAGAAGAGGAGAAGGTCATAAAACTTGCCGAGCTTTCTCCTGAAATAAGAAGAGCTGCGCTCGTTGTAAGCGTTGAAAGAATATACCCAATTGCAAAATATCGGTCTGACAAAAGGTCTAGGCGGGTGCTTGTTAAAGATGAAAGCGGAGAGAAAACCCTTGTCCTTTGGAATGAAGATATAGACATAACCACAAAAATCAGAACTGGGGATGTCATAGAAATAAGAGGAGCTTATGAAAAACAGGGCGAGATTTACTTAGGCTATTCTGGTATGATAACAGTAAAGCACCGAGCAGGGTTTTCGGATATATCTAATATAGAAAAAGAGGAAGGCAAGCGTGTTCATCTCAAGGGCTACATTTCTTCAATAAAAGGCTTGGTTTGGGGGAGATTTCTTTTTTCTCTTTCAGATGGAAAGAATGAAATAGAATGCGCGATAATACGTGATCTGCAGCGCGGAAATGCGCTAAGAAAAGGGGACGAGGCAGTAATAGAAAGCGCGGTCGTGGAAGGAGGTAAAATAAAGATAGGAGAGCATTCCAGGATTTTTATAAGAAGAAAGGAAAGAATTCTTAGCGGAACAATACGAGAGATAGATTGTAAGAACGAAGAAATGTCTGTTCTCGTTGGAAGCGAAAGACTCGTGCTTGACAGAAGAAATGCATTGCGTTTTATGGGCGTGAATATAGCGGATGATATAACTCTTCGAACTATTGTAATGCTTAAAAAGGATGCCCTACTCAATACTAATATAAACATGAAGGTAACGAGAGAAAATGGAAAAATCATAGTTAATTAATAGTGGTGTTATTATGGTTGTAATGTTAAAAGTAGCAGAGGCTTTTCAGAATGATATAGGTAGGAGTATTGCTAGGTTGGATTCGAAAGCGAAAAGCGAGCTGGGTGTTTCAACAGGCGATATAGTAAAGCTCTCGGGAAGAAAGGCTGCACTTGCAATAGTTTGGCAGGCCTCTCCAGACGACGAGGGCTTAGATATGATAAGAATAGACGGTATCTTAAGACAAAATGTGGGCATAGGTCTTGGCGAGCTTGTAAAGGTTGAAAAAGCAGAGACAAAGGAAGCGAAAAAGATCACCCTTGCGCCGAAGGAGCAGATACGGTATGGCGGCGGATTTGAGCAGTATGTAAAAAAACGTCTTATAGGAAAACCGGTCCTTAAGGGTAACATTCTTCCAGTGGGTGTTTTTGGAACATCCCTTCCTCTCGTTGTAACCCAAATATTTCCACAAGGTCCAGTAGTAATAACTGAAAATACGGTTATTCAAATAAAACAAGAGCCTGCGAAAGAAACGACAACTCTCCCAAGCGTAACATATGATGATGTAGGCGGGTTAAAAGATGCAATACAAAAGGTGCGCGAAATGGTCGAACTGCCGCTAAGGCATCCCGAGATATTCGAACGACTGGGCATAGATCCACCGAAGGGGGTTCTACTCTATGGCCCGCCTGGAACTGGCAAAACGCTGCTTGCGAAGGCAGTTGCGAATGAATCGGATGCGAATTTTTATTACATCGGCGGCCCGGAGATAATAAGCAAATACGTCGGTGAGAGCGAGGAAAGACTTAGAAAACTCTTTAAGGAAGCAGAGGAAAATGCACCAAGCATAATATTTATAGACGAAATCGATGCAATCGCGCCGAAGCGGGAGGAGGTTGTTGGAGAGGTTGAAAAGCGCTTGGTATCCCAACTCCTTACCTTGATGGACGGATTAAAGGTACGTGGTGAGATAATTGTCATAGGCGCAACGAATAGACCAGATTCTCTCGACCCTGCCTTAAGAAGACCAGGAAGATTCGACAGAGAAATAGAAATTGGTGTTCCTGATAAAAAAGGTAGGCTTGAGATACTGATGATTCATACGAGAAATATGCCGCTTGAAACTGATGTTAAACTCGAGGAATTGGCTGCCTTAACGCATGGATATACAGGTGCTGACTTGTCCTTCTTCTCGAAGGAGGCAGCACTAAAAGCATTGAGGCGCATGCTTCCGTCAATAAATATAGAAGAGGAGACAATACCCCCAGAAATTCTCGAAAAGCTAAGGGTAAACCGTGATGATTTCTTAAATGCGTTAAGGGAGATCCAACCTTCAGCCTTAAGAGAAGTTTACATAGAAAAACCAAATGTAAAGTGGAGCGACATAGGTGGATTGGAAGAGGTAAAAAGAGAAATAAGAGAAGCAATAGAACTTCCATTAAAAAAACCGCATCTTTTTGAAAAAATGGGCATTAGGCCAATTAAGGGAGTTCTTCTCTACGGTCCGCCTGGAACTGGTAAGACTCTTCTTGCAAAGGCGGTCGCGAATGAAAGCGAAGCAAATTTTATTTCCATAAGTGGCGCGCAGGTGCTCACGAAATATGTCGGTGAATCCGAAAAAACTGTAAGGGAAATTTTCAAAAAGGCAAGAATGGCTGCACCTTGTATTTTATTCATAGATGAAATTGATGCCATCGCGCCAAAAAGAAGTGGAAGCGGAAGCGATGGCACTTTCGTAACAGAAAGAGTGGTGGATACTATTCTTACAGAGATGGATGGGCTTAAATCGCTTAAGGATGTTGTTGTGATAGCAGCTACAAACAGACCAGACATCCTAGATCCTGCTCTTATGCGAGCAGGGAGATTCGATAGATTGATAGAAATACCGTCGCCAAATGAAGCCGCGCGGTATGAGATATTCAAGATACACACAGCCAAAATGCCGCTCGATAAAAGAGTAGATTTGAAGGAACTTTCGAGGCTTACGGAAGGTTACACTGGTGCGGATATAGAGAATTTAGTGCGGGAAGCTGGCATGGCAGCCATAAGAGATGGTTCAAAGAAAGTTACCACAGAGCATTTCGAACGGTCGTTTAAGGTCGTCATGCCTAGTATAAAAAAGGACGACGTAGAAAGTCTAAAAAGGTTTAAGACTTCATCTGCACTTGCAATGTATAGGTAATTGGTGAAAACTATGCGTTTAATACTGTTCTTTAAACTCTTTGTTTTCTTCCTATTTATTTCATTAGTGCTTTTTGCTATTCTGCCCGACGTTTCTATTCTGATGCTTTTTAAAATGATTGCTGGAGGTATTGTACTAGCTGGAGTTGTAAGTGTTTTATACCCGGAGATACGTGGGGTAAAAAGCGGGGATGTTGTCTCTGTGATTACGAGCAATAGCAACGTTCCTTTTCTTATTGGGCGTTTTGGAAGAGCATTGGAGGAGGGAAAGAAGAATAAATTGATAAAGGTTAAACTTGGTGACGGTAGCGAAGTTATTGGCATAGTGGAAAGTTACGAGGGAATAATAAACCCGCCTAGGATAAGAATTCTATATGAAGAAAAATTAGTTGAGTAATTGGGCGACAGGTGAAATAAATGAAAAATCTTATAGAAATGGAAGAGATAGAACAGATAGCAATAAGCGTTCTTGCGATATCATTCGCCTTCACGATAGTATTTTCGAGCATAGCTGGTCTCATACGCTATCCAGGCGAGTTTTTTGTTTTTATGATAATGTCTCTGATCACAATAGGTAGTGGTTTTATTCTTCATGAGATGTCACATAAGCTTGTCGCAATGTACTACGGGGCCTACGCAAGATTCCGAATGTGGACGAGAGGTATTCTATTTATGCTTTTCATATCGCTATTTGGTGTGCTATTTGCAGCTCCAGGTGCAGTTTATATCTATTCGAGCAGCATAACGCGGAGGGAGAATGGTATGATCTCAATTGCTGGGCCCGTAATAAATTTATTACTCGCTCTATTCTTCATGTTATTGCATCTTATTTATCCCATAAAGATATACTTCACGTTTCTTCAAGAAGCAGGCGTTTTTGGTACGAGTGGTGGTATGGTAAGCGTGTGGCTTTTTGGTGCTTTAATAAATATAATACTCGGTATCTTTAACATGATACCAGCGTTTCCACTTGATGGAAGCAAGGTTTATATGTGGAGTAAAACAGTGTGGTTTGTTATGACATTTACTATGTTAGGTATTGGTTATACAATAGGTTTGGGCCTTGGCTTTATAGTAGCATGGATCTTTCTCCTTTTGCTTGCGTTGTTCTTTTCAAAGATGTTTTTTGGTTGAGTCTATGAAAGGTATGCGCGGCGCTGAAGCGATCGTCACGAAAGACTTTTTTCTCGGAAGACCGGTGGTGGTAAAGAACAGAATCTCCAAAAAATATCGAATAGCTGAGCTCGACTCCTTTTTAAGGAAGAGCAGAACAAGAATTGAGGCGCGTCTCTTAAACAAGGCTAAGATTGCAGGGGTTGATTGCCCAACGGTTTTAAAGGTAGATGATTTTTCAATAACCATGAGTTACATTCCTGGAAAAAGACCTAAGATTGGCGAAAGAGAAGCGAAAGAAGCCGGGAGGATACTCGCACGCCTTCATGACGCGCATGTGGTGCACGGAGATTTCACACCTGCAAACCTCCTTCAAAACGGTAAGAAGCTATTTGTAATAGATTTTGGGTTGGGGTTTTTTTCAAATTATATTGAAGACAAAGCAGTAGATGTCTACACAATGCTACGCACCCTTGATGCAACCGCGCAGCGAGAATTTCTTAAAGCTTACAGAAATTCAAAAACTTCGCATCTTGTTTTTAAAAGGATCGAGGAAATAAGCAAGAGGGTTAGATACGCATAATCAAGAGCGCTTCGATCCTTCTTTTAACTTTTATTAATGCCAATAAATACACGGTCCGTATCCTGTCCCACACTCATTGCAGATTTTGTACCCGATTGGACAATAATTCTCTATGCATGGTGTTTTTGTTCCAGGATTACATACTATTTTGATATCGCACTTGCTCCATGTCCCATTTATACATATTTGAGTTCCGTTGCATGGCTCTATCAAACATTCTCTTACATCTCCGTTACGGCATTCATCCTCATGAAACCGAAGCGACGTCTCTTGTTGTTGATTTTGTTGCCGTACACCAGTCGCTAAAAGAATTACTATGAGAACCATTATAACTGACGCAAAAATAAAAAGAAGACGAATCTTGACTTCGACTTCCTTTCTAGCTTTCTTTCTAGCTTTATTCATAAAATAATACACAAAGAGAATTATTTTAAAGCAATAAGAAGAAATCTTCACGATGGAAGAAGAGAAGCCAATTGCTGAAAGGGGACCTATGTTAAGATGCGTTGCAAGAACGATGAGCATAGAGGAGGCAAATCGGATATCAGAACAATACGAAGCAGATGGGTATAAAACAGAGATAATCAAAAGAAAACGCGGCGAGATAACGATATATGAGGTATGGATAACGGGAGAGCCGAAAGGTTTCTATGCTAAAAGAGCATAACTTAATCGTATGAGCATCATCTGTATGGTAAATCCCCGCCTTGCGCTTGCGAGAGCGTTGGTTTTCTTTTTGAAAACATTTTCTGAAATTCTTCAAAAATCCTCTTGCCCTTCTCCTTTGGAAGTATCTTTGTTATTATCATTTTTCGATAAGGTGAAGACGAGGAGATAGGACTGTAATCAGCAAGAACATAATCTCCGACAACAATTGCACTTGCTATCTTCTTATCAACCTCTAATATCAGCATATTTTCATCCCACATATTAACAACTGCTTGAATCTTTCTGTCAGCACTTTTTACTTTCTTGTCTTTAATCTGAGATATAACTTCGATTACTTTACCAATATGATACATCGTATCACCGAGTAGTCATCTAGTTATACCATTAAAAACATTTTCACAGTTAATTTTTTAAAATGTTGCATTGGATATATCTTTATGGCTAAAATATCGATGGCTGTTCCGCCTATAGCAACAAAGAAGTCCGAACCCCCGATCGCAAGGTATAGGCTTCCACTCGAAGAAGACGTATTAAGAAAGAGGAGGTGTGTTGGTACTACTAACTTCAGCGAGATAACTACGCCGCCTAGAGAAGAGACAGCCCTCTATAATATAGAGTTCAAAATTCAGAAGCGACGTATCGTTCTCAAGAATAATGATCGCGATATAGAAACAATTATGGAAATGAAGAGAGCATTAACTGCAGACATGGCCGTCGAACTCACCTGGTCAGGTCCTCGTCTCTACGCACGAAATTCAAATAAGATAGAGCTGTTAGACGGTGTTCTTCTTTCGGATAAATATCTTCTTGAAATATCTATGAGCAGAACAATACAGTTATTTCCAAAGCTCGATATTGGTTCGTTGGATGGTTATGGTCTCTATGCCATTATAAATATTGAAGGGTCTCTGAAGATAGAAAAGGTATCTATTGCATTGTTGAGGAAGGCGTATCTAGATAAGGAAGAAAGCCGCTTTTTCTTTGGGAGAAAAAATCCGAGTATCTATAGTGTAGATCGGGTTGTGATAGATTAGAACGATCAAACGCACTTAAAAACATTTATCTTCCTTTTTAGAACATGCGTGATGTATACTTTGCAACTGGGAATCTTAATAAGTTCAAAGAAGCAGATGAGATTTTTAAAAGAAACATAGATAGGGTTACTCTTAAACATTTTAACTTTGTCCATCGTGAAATTCGTTCTGACAGTTTGGAAGAAATAGCATATGAAGCAGTGGCCGCGGCATACGCACAACTTCGAAAGCCTGTTTTTGTTGAGGACACTGGTCTATTCATAGATGCTCTGAATGGTTTTCCGGGAACCTATTCAGCATGGGTGCAGAAGAAAATAGGATGTAGAGGTATACTCAAACTTATGGATGGCGAAAAGAAGAGAAGCGCAAGATTTGAAACTTGTATAGCGTTCAGCGATGGAGAAAAGACACTCGCATTTCATGGAAGATGCGAAGGTACGATAGCAGAAGAGGAACGTGGAAAAAGCGGGTTCGGTTATGATTCTATATTCGTACCAGAAGGAAAATCGACGACGTTCGCTGAAAACATAGAATTAAAAAACGAATGCTCGCATAGATATAAATCCCTTTTAGAGCTTATTTGTTACCTAAAAACATTTAGATTATAGGTGAATTGATGGCTAGAATGCATTCGAGAAAAAAAGGAAAATCTGGAAGGAAAAGACCAAAAAGCAAAACACTGCCAGAATGGGTAAAGGTCGATAAGGCTGAAATAGAAGAAACGATACTAAAGTTGGCAAGGGAAGGCGTTTCTCCTTCAAAAATAGGACTTGTTATGAGAGACAAATATGCTGTTCCTGATGTAAAATTAATTCTTGGTATGCCCCTCTATGCCTTTTTGAGAAAAAACAATGTTGCCGGAGAATATCCGGAAGATTTTCTAGAGTTGATAAAGAGGGCTGTTAGATTGAGAAGGCATCTAAAAAAATCAAAAAAGGATATACACAATACGACAAAATACAATCATATTGTTTCAAAAATTCTACGCCTTGCAAAATACTACAGCAGAAAGGGGGTCATACCAAAGGGCTGGAAGTATGATCCGGAGCAGGCTGAACTTCTAGTTAAATAACTCATATTGATTAGCATGGTGATGCTGAATGGCTGGTAAAAAGAAAACAAAGGTCGTTGATAAATGGAAACTAAAAAAATGGTATAGCGTAACTGCCCCTGCGCTTTTTGAAAATAGAGAGCTTTGTGAGATACTTTCAAGCGACGAGAAAAACCTAATAAATAGGATAATTAAGAGGAGCCTGGCTGAGTTAGGTATCGGTACAGCTTCACAGCTTTCTATGTTTACATATCTCAACTTTAGAATAATAGATGTGAAAGGAACAACTGCAAGTACCTCGCTTATTGGTCATGAGATTTCTTCTTCTTATCTGAAGACATTTGCAAGAAGAGGAAAATCACTCATCCACGAGGTCTTAGACGTAAAAACAAAGGATGGAGTAGAAGTCAGAGTGAAATTGATAGTCGTAACGGATTCTAAAGTAAGCGAAAATACGAAAAGAAATATCAGAGCAGCAGTAAAAGAGGAGACTAAAAAAATAGCAGAAAGCATGAAGTTTGATGAATTCATGGGAGAGTTAATATATGGAAAGTTCTCATCAAAACTTTTTAACAGGCTCAAACAAATAACAAAAATAAAACGCGTTGAGGTTAGAAAATCAGAAAAGAAGGAGGTATTTGCTTAATGATGCCGCCAGGTGGATTCGACCCAAAAAGAATGAACCAACTTATGAAGCAGATGGGTATAAAATCAGAAGAGATACCTGCCTCTAAAGTCATAATAGAAACAGAGTCTGGAAAGTACGTCATAGAAAAGCCGCAGGTAATCGAAATAACAGTGCAAGGTCAAAAATCATTTCAAATATCTGGCGATGCAAGATTCGAAGAAAGAGTATCGGACGAGGATGTCAAGATGGTGATGGAGCAGACTGGTTGCTCTGAAGAGGAAGCATACGAAACCCTAAGAAGAACACGTGGGGATATCGCGGAGGCAATTCTCATCTTAAAAAAAGACAAGGAATAAAAATTTTAACCTCTTTTATCTTTCATGGTAACTAGACGCGAAATTATAGTTCTTATTGTTCTTATACTTTTCATAGCAGGATTTGTGAAATTTGTTGAGTTGTTTAAGACAAATATTGTTGGAGCTGATGCAAGTAAGTTTGTGCTTGAGGATCTTCGTTCAAAGTATCCGAACGCAGAAATGGAGATAATGTCAATAAATGAAAAAACCAATAACGCTGGAGAAAAATATTTTGAAATAAAGGTAAGGGTTACGGAAGATGCGTTCACCCCCTGCCCGAAAAGAATGCATATATATTACAACTATCCAGTCCAAAATTTTGTTCCGCAGCCAACCGAATATATAACAAAGAATTGTACGGTATGCACAGAGGGTACGTGCACTATAGCATTCCCAGAAGAAGCGATAATAGCGTCGCATACTCTTGCTGGTACAGAAGAGGTCCGTCAGTTTATTAAAGATAGAACTGTTTATCCGACTGTATCAGAAGAAAATAATTTATGGCGTGTAATATGGGACTCCCCTTCATCTATTTATTATTATGTTGTAACGGTTGAAAAAGATGGCGGGGTATCTCTTGTAGAGAAGATGATGAAAACCTAAACTACGATATCGAAACAGTGGTGTCGGAATATTCTATTTTTCTTTTGCTAAAATAAGAGATTACGTCTACATTTGTTCTAAAATGGGTAGTTATTTCTGAAGTTTTAAATGACGTAGGCCCTTCTGCGATAGCGGCGTAGATAAGTAATTGATCTGCAAGATGTCTGTCCACATCTCCGTCCTCGTGCGCCAGCATATCTACTGCCTCCTTTGCCACAATTTCCGCTCTCTTACCTATCTCGCCAACTACATACGATCCACGAAGTCCTTTCCAAAGAGTCACAGCATTTCCTGGTGAAGCTGCATGTTCTTCCTTTATGGAAACATCCTCTATATTATTTTCCAAAAGAACTTTTTTTTCACGCATTGCTATGGAGAGTGGGAGATTTGCAAGCCTTATTATCCCTCGAACATGCTCATCTTTCGGCCATTCCTTTCTACCTCGCAGCGTAGATGGGGCTACTTTAATTTCTATCTCTCCTCCACCAGCCGGATAGTACCCAGAACGAATAAGCCTAGATCGAACATTCGCACCCATAAGATTTATGGCGGGCAGAAAGACATTTTCGAAATAATCGTAGCCGGGGGATTTCATGACGTGCGTCCCTCCTGTTATTCTAACCTCGCTCTTTTTTTCTGCAAAAAGCAAGATTGGAAGGATTGTTTGGGCAACAAGCGTTACAGAACCCGCGGTTCCTATATTAAAATCGTATCTTCCACCGACAATTTCTCCTGGCTCAAAGGAGAGCGTTCGGCTTCCCACCTCTGCACCTGTAAGCGTTCCTCTGCATACGTTTCTGACAGCCTTTACTGCTGTTAGGTGCTGCATCGCAAGTCCTGGTTTCGGTCTGTTCGCACGGATATTCGTTATCTCTACCGCTCTTCCAGTGATAGCTGAGAAAGTAAGTGCACTCCGTATTATTTGCCCACCACCTTCACCATGAGAACCATCTATAGTTATCATATGAATACCTCAGGAATTGAAGGTGGGCAGTGACCGAAGGTCACAACAACCACCTTCACCATAAGAACCATCTATAGTTATCATATGAATACCTCAGGAATTGAAGGTGGGCAGTGACCGAAGGTCACAACAACCACCTTCACCAT
>Ga0136652_1000446_pt1 | contig 20057 bp, 14 predicted proteins | sample ConPoolayeEmetaG_FD_94864 | JGI IMG/M metagenome (GOLD analysis project Ga0136652, IMG submission 94864) | Hot spring microbial mat communities from California, USA to study Microbial Dark Matter (Phase II) - Cone Pool mat layer E metaG... ...
CGGCTTGCCGGCTCCACCAACTTGGGAGCCGCTTCGAAGGCGTCAGCCGGGTGGAGGCCACGAAGCGCGATCGGGTGAGCAGACACCAGCAACGCCGCGCCCGACCACCGGTCCGCCCAATCCGCGGTCGAGTCGTCTTCGCAACTGCTTTTGCCGAAAGCGTGGGGTCTACCGTCGACCCGCAACACGGTCCGGAACTGTTCCTCATCGAGCCGGCCGCCCTGCCCGAGATCAGCGGTGGCGCGAGCCGGGGCTGGATTGGAAACTTGGCTTCTGCCTGCCATTCGGCTGCCAAGTTGTACAGGCGACTAAGAACCGAATCGGTAGACTTCCACCGACTCGATCTTGCCGGGCTGGTCCTTAATGCCGTAGCTCTGGTGTTCGAATGTTCCGAGCCGCCGGCGCATGGTCGCCAGGTAGGTCGCCAACTGATCTTCGGGGAAACTGACCTTCTTGTGTACCGCCCGATAGACCAGCAGCCATACCCGGCCGCCGGCGGGCAGCTCGACGCTTTCCGGTGGCGGAGCCCAGCTTAGTTGGACTGGAGCGAAGCGCAGCACGTCAAATACGAACTGCCCGCCGACTCCTCGCCATTCGCCCAGGTATGGAGCGTAGGGAACCGGTCGGTCGGCGTTGAACACCACCCAGCGGTCGTTGGGCCGGGTCTGCCTGGTGACCGCTAGGACGGCCTGCCGGCTCCGCTGGGATGCCGCTGACTGATATGGGCGGAGCCCGTCAGCCACCATGCCCCCGAGCATGAAAGCCGCGAGGGCACCGGCGGAAATCGTCAGACCGACGCGGAATCGTGCTCCGCGCAGGAGGTATCTGAGGGTCACAAATAGCCCCAGCCCGGCCAGGAGGCAGAATGCGGGCGCCAGGTAAAGGGAAGTACGGGCCGAGCCGCCGTAGGGGTAGGCCCGGATGGCGGCCGCCAAAAACGTCAGGGGTAGGGGCCCCAGCAGAAGCAGCAGCAAAGGCCGCTGGGTCCGCCACAATCTGATACTCCCGAGCACTACCAGCAACAGGGTGGCGATGCTGCCGGGCGGGCTGCCGCCGTGCGGGTAGGCCAGCATCTGGCCGGTGTGGATGGCTGCCAGCCACTTGAGCAGCTCCCCGGGCTGCCGCAGCGGCGGAAAGGCGACCGTCCACATGGGGATTTCCTTGAGCCGGGCGGCGGCCTCGGCATGCGGCTTTGCGTAAACCCAGTACATCGCCAGGAAACTTCCGCAAAGCACCAGGCCGTAGCTGAGCGTACCGAGCAAGAGCGGCCATCGGCCGCGCTGCCGCACGGTCAGCCACGCCAGCAGCAGGCCGACGCTTCCGGCCACAAAAACCGCCGGAAAAGAACACCAGACGGCCAGCCCCGCAGCCACGACCAGACCGACCCACCACCCGGTCGCGGTCGGACGGAGAAACGCCCGCCAGCCCAGCATGGACAGGAGCAGGGAAATGAGCAGGTCGGTGGCGTAGGGCTTCACCTCCGCGCCGTGCCGGACCAGATAGAACGAAGCGGCAAAGATGCCGCTCGCGAGGAGGGCTGCCCGGCGTGGCAGCACCCAGGCCGAAAACCGCCAAAAAAGCAGCAGAGCAGCAACCCCGGCCACGAAGGGTATTAGGCGCAGCGCCCATTCGGAGAGACCCAACAGCCGGCTGACGCCCAGCTCGGCCCACATGAACCCCAACGGCGCGATCTGCCCGTAGACCAGCGGTCGAATCAGCCCGCGCAGGTCGCGGAGCACGAAGTTGACCGCGACAAAGGCTTCATCTCCCCAAATCGGGAAGCCCAAGGCATATCGCAGGGTCCGCCACAGCAGCCCTAGCAGAATCAAGCCGGCCGCCAGTCGGCCCAACGTGAGTCTTGCCGGCCATCGGTGCGTGGGGTCGCCTCCTAGTCGGGCACCGGCTGGGTCGAGACCTGGACGCTCTCGTCGACTCGGACCAGATCAATGTGGCAACGCCAGTGCGGGTCGGTTTCGGGAAAGTCGGCCCGCCAGTGCACTCCCCGGGACTCGCAGCGGGTCGCCGCCCCCGTGGTAATTCCCAGGGCCACGGTAAGCATGTTCTGGGTTTCCCAGGCCCGGGGCTCGTCGAAGACTTTGTCCATGACGTATCGGGCCCAGAACTCGATGATCTCGATGGTTTCTCGGAGACGATCGCCGGTCCGCTCCACGGCCACGTTTCGCGACATCAAGCTGGTCAGGCTGTTGAGCACGTCGGTCAGGTCCAGCTCGGTGCGCGCGGAGCGTGGCAGCAGGTGGCTGAGCGGCAGGGGGCTGTTGATGCGCCGGTTAGCACTGGTCCGCTTAGCCGCCAGTCGGCCGGCCCGCCGACCGAATACCAGTCCCTCCAGCAGCGAGTTGCTGGCCAGGCGATTGGCCCCGTGCAACCCGCTGGAAGCGACTTCCCCGCAGGCGAGCAGTCCGGGCAAATTGGTCTGGCCCTGGTGATCCACCACCACTCCACCGACTGCGTAGTGCGCACTGGGGCGGACCGGGATGAGGTCGCGCTGCGGATGTATGTCGAAATCCTGGCACAGGCGGGCCAGGTTAGGGAAACGCTGGGCGAAGTATCCCGGCGGAAAATGCCGCACGTCCAGGTACACACACGGCGTCTGCCGACGCTTCATCTCGGCCGCAATGGCCCGGCTGACCACATCCCGCGGGGCCAGCTCTCCTCGCTGGTCATAGTCCGGCATGAACCGCTGGCCGTCGCGGTGGACCAGGTAGGCGCCCTCGCCCCGCACCGCTTCGCTGATCAGCTCGCGTGCCGCCCCCGCCACATAGAGCGTAGTCGGGTGAAACTGGATCATCTCCAGGTCGCGCAGCACCGCTCCGGCCCGGAAGGCCATGGCCAGGCCGTCCCCGGTCGCGACCGGGGGATTGCTGGTTTCCCGATACACCCGCCCGCAGCCGCCGGTGGCCAGGATGGTGGTGGTGGCCCAGAACATCTGGTGTCCGTACTTGGGATGGTGGGTGAGCACGCCGACCACCTGGCCCGCGCTGGTCAAAAGATCGACGGCGAAACAATGTTCGAAGATGCGAATTCGCGGGTGGCTGCGAGCCTGGGCCAGCAAGACCCGCAGAATCTCCCGGCCGGTGGCATCCCGGGCGTGCACGATCCGCGCCCGGCTGTGGCCGCCTTCCCGACCCGTCTCGAGGCTGGCTCCCTGCCCGTCGAAACAAGCACCGGCAACCTGGAGATCGCGGATCAGCTCGGGGGCCTCTCCCACCACCTGACGGACAACCTCCGCATGAGCCAAGCCGCAGCCGACCTCCAGCGTGTCCTGAGCGTGCCGTGCCGGGTGATCTCCCTCGCCCACGGCCGCCGCGATCCCGCCCTGAGCATACGCGGTCGCCGACTGCTCCACCCGGTCTTTGGCGATGACCAACACATCGGCGGCCTCGGCCGCGTGAAGCGCCGCCTGGAGTCCAGCCACGCCGGACCCGACCACCAGCACGTCGGTGAACAGATGCGGCAGGCGGTGGTGCTCGAAGTTGGTCAGATAACGGCGTCGACCGATGACCGTGCTCAGTTTTCCAGCCCTCCTGGCTTGGCGGTCGGCTCAGTGGGTGAACCGCCGGACCTTCACGTCGGTCACCAGCATGTCAACCGCCACGTCCGACGGCCCGACCGGTATCGAGGGCACCACCTGGTCCTCCAGAGCCAGGGCGCAAGCTATGCCCCGGAAGTCCGGATGCGACAGGAACCGGTCGTAGAACCCGCGCCCGCGGCCCAGACGGTTGCCCTGTTCATCGAAGCCCAGGCCGGGAACGATCACCAAGTCGATATCGCCGATCGGCACCGGGACGCCCTCGACCGGCTCGCGGATCCCCATGTAACCTTCCTCCACCCCGCTGACCAGGGAATGGATCTCCACCGGCAGCATTCGACGTTGGTCCCAGGCCACCCGGGGGGCCAGGACGGTTTTGGCGTCCGCCCAGGCCTGGAGAGCCAGTGGTTGGGTGTCGACCTCGTGCGCGGTGGAAAGGAAGAGCATGAGCACACTGGCCCGTTGATACTCCTCCTGCTGGCACAGCAGTCGGCAGGCCGCGGCACTGCGGCGCTGCAATTCCTCGGGCGGGATCGCGCCCATCCGTTGCCGCAGCTCCTGGCGTAGGGCCTTCTTGGGCACAGCTAGCTCTTCTGCTCGTCAGCCGGGCCTGTCCGGCGGACCGCACGCCAACGGGACAGGGCCTGCGCCATGCGGCGCTCCTGCCCGCGTTGGGTGGGATTGTAATAGGTTCTAGCGGCTCCAAGGTAGTCCTGGGGGACATAACCGTCGGGGTAGTCGTGCGGGTATAGATAGCCCTCGCCCCGCCCCAGTCGGGCGGCTCCCGGGTAGCTCGCGTCCCGCAGATGCGGCGGGACCGGCAGGATCACCCCGTCCCGGACGTCCTTCCGCGCCGCGGCGATGGCCTGGGTTACCGCATTGGACTTTGGGGCGCAAGCCACGTAGACCGCCGCCTGGGCCAACGCGAACTGGCATTCCGGCAGTCCGACCGCGGTGGTGATCTGCACCGCCGCCGCCGCCAGAATTGCCGCCTGCGGGTCCGCGTTGCCCACGTCTTCGGAGGCGCAGATCGCGATGCGACGGGCGATGAAACGCGGGTCTTCGCCGCCTTCCAGCATCCGGGCCAGCCAGTAGAGAGCCGCATCCGGGTCGCTGCCGCGCATGCTTTTGATGAAAGCCGAGGCCACATCGTAATGTGTGTCGCCGGCATCGTAGGCGATGGTCTTGCATTGCATGGACTCGGCGGCGACCGCCAAGTCGATATGGGGTGGCGCCGCTCCGGGTGAGCCTCCCGGGCCGCTGCCTGCCTTCTGTTGCGATAAAACCGCCACCTCCAGTGCCGATAATGCCTTGCGAGCATCGCCCTCGGCCCGCTCAGCGATGAAACGCAAAGCTTCCGGGTCACAGGTCGCCCCGGTCTGGCCCAGCCCACGCTCCGCGTCGGCCAGTGCCCGACGGAGCAGGCTTTCGATCTGCTCCGGCGTGAGCGGATGAAACTCGAAAATGTGGCTGCGGGATATCAGCGGGCTGTTTATGGAGAAGAAGGGGTTTTCGGTCGTCGCTCCCACCAGAATCAACACGCCCTCCTCAACGTCTTTCAGCAAGACATCCTGCTGAGCCCGGTTGAACCGGTGAATCTCGTCCAGGAACAGCACGGTCCGCTGCCCCTGGCGAATTAACCGGTCGTGAGCCGTTTCGATCACCGCCCGGACATCCTTCACCCCCGCTTCGGCCGCGTGCAGCGTCACAAAACCCGCCTTGGTGTAGCCCGCGATCAGCCGCGCCAGCGTGGTCTTTCCCGTTCCCGGTGGTCCGTAGAGTATCGCACTGGTCAGTCGGTCGGCCTCCAGGAGTCGCCTCAACAACTTGCCGGGTCCGGCGAAGTGCTCCTGCCCCACGAACTCGTCGAGGGTGCGGGGTCGCATCCGCAGCGCCAGCGGCTGCACCCGGCGTAACGCACCCTCATGTTGCTCCGCGAACAGGTCCACGTCACCAGAGTATAGCGGAGGTTATCGGGCCGGTCAGACTGGTTTGCGGTCCTTCCCACCATCAGCCTGAGCCCGGCCGCCTCCCCCGACAACGACCGCGTGTCAAAAAACCGGGCGCCCACGCCTATATTTGATCGAAGCAGCTAGACGGCACTTATTAGCCGCCTGGAACCGCGACCGAACGCAGGTCACGACTTCACGTACATCGTCCGTGAGCATGTCATAGGAGGCACTACCATGAGAAGCAGCCTTCACATCGCAGGGACCGCCTGGCTCAAACTTGCAGCAGGTTCAATGCTGGCCATGGCCGGCCTGTCAGCGACCGCCGGCGGGCACTTCATCGTGCCCGAGCGGCAAGTGGCCCCGGACTACGCCATTGGTCCGGCGGCCGGCATCCAGTGCGACCTGGCTTTGGTCTGGGGGCCGCAGCAGTATTTTGTGGTGTGGACAGACGGTCGGGACGCGTCATTTGGCATGCATGCGGTGGCCTGGGCCACCGACATCTTCGCCGGGCGCGTGACCGCCGACGGCCAGGTTCTCGACCCCAGTGGACTTCCGATCAACTACAGCTACTCCCTCCAGGACAGTCCTGCGGTGGCCTGGAACGGGACGCACTATCTTGTGGTCTGGACGGACCTCAGCGCGGGGTGGAACGAAGAGGATTTGTACATGACGCTGGTGACCGCCAATGGCCAGTCGCTGTGGCCGGATGGGGTTCCGCTTTGCAACCACAGCGGCGCTTCCACTGACGCCGCCGTTGGGTGGGACGGAACCAACTTCCTGGCCGTCTGGCAGGACTCGCGTAATGGCGACGACCTAGACATCTACGCGGCTCGCGTGGCACCCGACGGAACGGTGCTTGATCCGAACGGCTTCCCCGTTTGCCAAGCTCCAGACAACCAGATGAATGTCGCTTTGGCCTGGAACGGGTCCCACTACCTCATTGTGTGGTCCAGCGGAAGGTGGGGGACCGACATCTACGGGGCGCTTTACGATCCGGCCGGTGTGGGCAGCCCGGTCGAATTCCCAATTTGCCAGGCGGGCGGCTTGCAGGATCACCCGGCGGTGACCTGGGACGGCGCCAACTTTTTGGTGGCCTGGCATGATCAAAGAAGCGGCCAGGCCGACATTTACGCGGCCCACGTTACGCCGTTGGGGCTGGTCCTCGAGCCCGATGGCTTTCCGGTCGTCGCCAGCGAAACCCGCGAGTTGTACCCGGCGGTGGCATGCGCGGGCGGCTCCTGCTTGATCGCATACCAGCTTCGAGACGACCACGATTCGCCGGACGTGATGGGAGCGCTGCTCAATCCCGGCGGACTGGTGACCGTCTTCCCGATCTCAGCCCACGCCGGCGACGAGCAGCTACCAGCGCTGTACTCCAACGGGACCAGCTACTTGTGTGCCTGGGACGACACCCGCCAGAGCGAGCGAGATGTTTTCGCGGCCCGGATCACGGCCGAGGGACTGGTTCACGATCCCGGCGGCTTCCGCGTGAGTTGGGCCGCCGAGCACCGGCAGTGGCCCGCCGCGGCCTTCGACGGGAACCAATACTTGGTGGCCTGGACGGAGAACAACCCGGAAGCCGACGCGGTATGCGCCCGGGTGGATCGGAACGGGGTCTCCATTGATACGACCGCCATCGTCCTGTCCGGCTTGCCGACCTGGGAACGCTTTCCCGAGATTGCCTCGACCCCGGCGGGCTGGTTCGTGGTATGGCAGGACGAACGCAACTATGACGCCAGCGGCAGTGACTTCTATGCCGCCTGGGTTGACTTCGGAGGCATCGTATATCCCGGGCCGGGCGGGATGCCCTTGTACACCGGTCCGGATGACCAGGAGCGACCGGCGATCGCCTGGGACGGCGGGACCCTGTTCCTGGTGGTTTACCAGCAACCGATCTATGGTGTGGGCGACGACGTCTGGGGGCTGATCTACCACGCCGACACTGGGCTGATCACTGGGCCCTTCCCGATCTGCCAGCAAGAACGGATTCAGAGCCAGCCGCGACCGGCGTTCGACGGCACCGCCTTCATGGTGGTCTGGGAAGATGAGCGCCGAACGATCCCTCTCCAATACGCCCAGTCCGATATCTACGCGGCCCGGGTCACCACCGACGGGGTGGTGCTTGACCCCGATGGCTTCGAGATCGCGGCCGAGGAGGCAATGGAGTATTCCCCGCGAATCTCGTGGAACGGCACCAGCTACCTGGTGGCCTACCAGCGAACGCCGGAAGGGGCCGCCCCGGACATCTACGGCGTCTGGCTCAACCCGGACGGCCTGGCCAGCAGCCCGTTCCCGATTGCCGCCGATCCCGACCTGGCGGAGTGGAAGCCGGACGTTTCGTGGGACGGAACGGCACACGCGGTTTCGTTCCAGGGTTGGCCCAGTCGGTTGTGCGTAGCGACCTTGGTGCCGGGCGCGTCCGGCCCGCCGCCAGTGGACTGCTTTGAGCCCGGCCACTTGGGCCGCAATCCGGTAGCCTGCCACGGCCCGCGCCGCCGTCACCTGTTGCTGTACGAGTCGCGCTGGCTTGAGCCACCCTATGGGTCCTATCGCCTCATGACCCGACAGTTCCTGCCGTTCCCGATCGGGGACATGAACTGCGACGGCAAGGTGGGCTTTGCCGACATCAACGCGTTCGTAATGGCCATCACCAATCCGCTCGCATACCAAGCCTCGTACCCCAACTGCGATCTCATGAACGGTGATGTTAATGAGGATGGCTCATTCGGGTTCGCGGACATCAACCCATTCGTGCGGCTGCTGACCGGCGGCTGATGCGGCCACCGGTCTGAAAGCGGTACCGACCAGAACCCGGCGTGCGGGCGGCGCCGGGTTCTGCCTTGCGGCACCCTGGCGTAGATCCGCGCGGGCTCGCGCTGTTCCAGGTCGGCATCGCCCGGGGGGACAAACCCTCGTACTTGCCACGTGGTATACTACCGACGGTGAGTTTCCCGAATCGCGGAGGGAACGGCGATGCCAGCCATGGTACGTGCGGTCGCGCTCACCGCAATGAGTTGGGTGGCAACAGGTTTCGCGGCAGCTTGGGGGCAGCAGCCGGGCGACGGCGTCCCCGCGGCCCAAGGCGGACGCCGGGCGGTGGTGATCGTGCCGGTCTGGGATCCGCCGGCCTGTCTCTCGGATTCCCGCGATCAGGTGGCCCGCCCGGGCGAGATCGTGGATTTGTCGGTCAACCCGGACGCCAGCGTCAGCAGGCGCAGCCGGCCGCTGCGCCTCGACCCGGGTTCTGACTACCGGCTGCTGATGGAGTCTCAACCCAACCCTTTGTGCCCCGCCCTGCATTACCACGTATATGAGGTTGATCTGAACAATCCGTCGGCGGCCCGCAATTGGCGTGAGCTGCGGCGCGCCCAGCGCGATCAACTGCGCGAAGAGTATTGGGACCGTCGCAACGAGCGGGAGATGCAACGCCGAAAAACCCGCTTGCTGGGTCAGCACGCCGAAGCATTGGAGACCGGTCGGGCGGCCCTGCGGGCCGGTGAGTATCGTCGAGCGGTCCTGGCTCTGACGCTGGCTGGTGAGCTGAACAATGCCGACCCGGCTTGCCGGATTCACCTCGCCCAGGCCCGCATGGCCCTGGGACATGATGAGGACGCGGCCAAGGCCTTACGCCGGGCGCTGCAACTCCAGCCCAAACTGATACCCCTCCAGTTGGGACTGGAAGAGTTTTATCCGCAAGAAAAGGATTTTGCCGACCAAGTGGACGGCTTGGCCCGGCGGCTGAGCGAGAAACCGGCCGCCTCCGCCGACGAGTACCTGCTGCTGGGATTCATGGAGTTCCAGCGTGGGCGGATCGACCAAGCTTACGCGGCCTTCAAGCGGGCCGCCCAGGGATCACCCCGGGATCGTCTGATCCACGCTTATCTGGACCTCACCAAACCAGCCGCAGTAAACAGCTCGAGCAGAGAACGGTAAGCCTTTCACTCAAAGTATCTTACGGCGCAGCGAAAAATCCCCAGCCCATCGCCCTCGCCCCCGGTGGGCAAATAGGGCCAGCAGGGATGCTGCATCCAGGTCACAAACCGCTCGGGGTGGGGCATCAAGCCCAAGACCCGGCCGGTTTCATCGCACAGGCCGGCAATGTCGCCCTGACTGCCGTTGGGATTGTGCGGCAGATTCCGCGGACTGACCTGGCCGGACTGTGGGCCGACATACAACAATGCGTTCTGGCCGGCCCCCACCACCGCCTGAAACGATGAATCGTCCTTGAATAACACGCGGCCCTCACTGTGGGCGATCGGCAACTCGTACCGGCGCCCGGGCTCCAGAAAGACGCACCGCCCGCCCGCCGCTTGCAAATGGACCCAACGGTCCTGGAACCCGGGGGGATCATTGCCGGCGATGGCACAAACTTTGGATCTGCCGTCCGGCCGACGAAACGGCAGCAGCCCCGCCTGCACCAGAACCTGGAAACCATTGCAGATTCCCAGAATCAGCTTGTCCTGATCTATGAACCGCCAGATATCTTGCAGGAGATGTCGGCGAACTTGAGCGGCCAGGATGCGGCCGGCCGCGATATCGTCCCCATAACTGAATCCGCCCGGGATGGTCAGCACCTGGAAGTCGTGGAGGAGCCGGGGTTGCTCGATGAGCCGTCGGACGTGGACCCGCATCGGGTCGGCCCCAGCTAGCTGCCAGGCATGCTGGGTTTCCAGGTCACAGTTGGTGCCCGCGGCTCGAAGAATCAACACCCGGACCTGAGCCATGCGGTCTCCACCGGCTCCTGGCATTTGCCTGGGGGTCAGCACGGGGCGGTTGCGCGCTTGAACCGCCAACCCGGCACGCTATCATGTTTGCTTGGCCGGTCAACCGGCCCGAGAAGCGCCTCGGTAGCTCAGCTTGGTAGAGCAGCTGGCTCTTAACCAGCGGGTCCTAGGTTCGAGCCCTAGCCGAGGCATTTGTAAGTATCGGCAGACAAAGAGCTTAACTGGCAGGGACGGCATCAGCCGGATCTGGGGGAGCCGTGGGACGGCCGGTTAAGCTCAGGGTGCGTGCGCCAAGCCAGCGTTGACCTGATAAACCTGGCCCGAAAGCCATTTTTCACGGACATTAATAATGACAGGTGCCAGCAGGGCAAGGGCTTGCGACAAGCTGTGCAAGCCGCCCACGGCTGGTCGCCGAGTGCAGGAGCGGTCGAAAATGAGTCGCAACCTTTCGCGTAAAGCCTTCACGCTGATTGAACTTCTGGTAGTCGTGGCGATCATCGCCTTGCTGATATCGATCCTGCTGCCTTCCCTGCGGGATGCCCGCGAGCAGGCCAAGGTCGCCAAGTGCCTATCCAACTTCCGGCAGATCATGAATTCGACGGTCAAGTACCTTTTGGACTACGACGACAACTTTCCGTTTTGGGATCGCAGGCCCAACACCGGACCGTGCTCCTGGTCCTACGGCGGCAAGACCAACAGCGAATACTGGCGGACCGAGGACGGCGGGCTGTTTTTCTACACGGTGGACCGCCGCCCGCTGAATGAGTACCTGATGGGCGGCAAGGTGGAACCCGACCTGACGGAAGGGAACACCATCACCAAGCGCACCGAAATCCCGATTTTGCAGTGCAACTCGGACAAGTCTTCGCATCAGCGGCTGTTCTGGACCGGGGGCGCCGGCGGACGCGGCCCAGAGCATCTCCTGCTACGATGATGTCGGCACTAGCTACCACTACAATTTGCATGCTTTCTTCGACGTCCTGTACTACGGTGATAACACTCCCTGGGAGGCGCCGGGCGACTGGCAGGAAATAGGCCAGCGGCTGATCCGGGACGTGATGAATAAACACGCCGGCAGCTACGTAATGTACCTGGAGGACTCGCTGGACTGGGCCCTGGGCGGCAGCACCAGCGGTCCGATGCCCCAGATCGGTAACCACGGAAAATTCTGCCGGTTCTGCGTCGGGTTCCTGGACGGGCACGCCGAATACAAATTCATGGACATGCGCGGCTGGTGCGGCGTGGGCTGGGCGGCCATCAACCCCGAGTGGGTGAGGCGGCCCGGTCAGACCAAGCCGATCTACTACACTCCGCCGGACAAGAACTGCGACCCGCCTTGACCGAAGACGCCCGGCGGAAAAAGCCGCCTCCCACCACGGCCCGGCGCCGGTCAGGGTCTACGAGCCTTCGAGCGAGTTCCCGGCAGCCAGGCGATCCGCAGCATTCTCCGAAACAATGACCACGCTGTCGTCGCCTGACAGCAGGTCATCATGGTCTTCGACCGCTCGACCGTCGCGCCTGCGCTCTCCGGCCGGACCCGGCGTGTCGCGATCGGCCGACCCTTCCCCAGCCGGCATCACCGGCCGACCATCTTCATCCAGTTCCAGATCAGCTTGAGCCGTACGGCGCTTGGCGATCGCCCGCAGGTCGCGCAGCAGGCGCTCCTGGCTCTGGCCGGTGAGATTGGCCAGCGATTCGGCCACATCGGCGATGTAGCGCTCGAAAATGCTGCGGCGTTGGCTTTCCATGTGTTGTCGGCGTCGACGGCGCAGGTAGGTGGCCAGCTTGCGCCCGCATTCCTGCAACGCCAGCTTCATTTCCTTGCGGATTTCGTCGTAGTCCGCGATGGCTTCCTTGCTTTCGCTGGTGAACGGGACCCACACGCTGGCCATGTGGATCATGATCACCAGCGGCCCGACCGGCAGGCCGCCGGACGGCTGCGACAGACCGTAGTTGCGCCAATCGACATCCAGCACGCTCTTGTAGGCAGCGCAGGCCGACTGCTGGTACAGCAGAGGCACGCGGTTGGCGAATCGGATCACGCGGGCCGGCTGGTCGGCGGGCAGGTTCCCGCCGTAGGCCAGCCCGATCTCGATCTGAAACGGATTGCCCCGGTAGACTGCCGGCTCGCGGGTGGTGGCGGCGAAGAACTCCGCCTTGACCTCCTTGAGCAGGCCGGCCAGCAGGCTGCGAACGCCGATGGGCGCCAGGCAATCGGTCGGCGGAGCCATGAACCGCACGCTCTGCATGGCCTGGTAGAGCCGCTCCACTTCGTGGGTCCCGATCTGATTGGGATAAGCTTTGGGGCTCAGACCGGCCGCCTGACAGATCGCCTGGGCCCCGCCGGCCGAAACCCGGCAGAACTCGCGCTGGAGGAAGCCCGCCAGCCTGATCCCCTTGGCCTGCTTGAGCATCTTCATCAGCACGCCCAGCTCGATGCCGTGCGGATGGGGTTTGATCTCCCGAGTTGCCGCCGGCAACTCACCCGACCCGCGCGGGAACTCCCGCCGCTCACCCAGCGGCGAAAGGTAATGAATCAGCGCGTGAGGGTTGGCGATCGCGGTCTGCTCAACATATTCGTCTACCGACTGACGACCTTTGGTGTAATTGGCCACCAGTTCGATGCTTACCTCGGTCCCCCTCTGCCAGGGCACCTCGACCGTCTCCTCCAGAATGACCTCTGGACGGTTCCGGGCCGTGTCCATCTGAATCTGGAAATGATGGGCGGGCTGGTTAGAACTGGTGCGCGAGGTGATATGAACGCTCTTGCCGGTGGTAAGCAGGCCGTACATGCCGGCCGCCGAAATCCCGATCCCCTGCTGCCCACGGGCCATCTTGAGCCGATGGAACTTGGACCCGTAAAGCAACTTGCCGAAGATGTTGGGAATCTGGGTCCGCACAATCCCCGGGCCATTGTCGCGAACCGTCACCCGGAACCGCTCCTCCGCAAGCTGCTCGACCGCGATGTGCAGCTCGGGCAGAATCCCCGCCTCTTCGCAGGCATCCAGGCTGTTGTCCACCGCCTCCTTCACCGTCGTCAGCAGGGCCTTCCGCTTGTTGTCGAAGCCCAGCAGATGGCGATTCTTGGCGAAGAACTCCGAGACGGAGATGTCCCGCTGCTGGCCGGCCAGGGTCTCGGCGGTGACTTCCGTCGATTCAGCCCGGCCCCGGACCAACCGGGCCTTCTGCGATCCGGCCCGTGGCCCGTCCGCCCGCTGCGGGCGCCGAGTTCGCGGGGCGGCCGGCTGGTCCGCCTGGCCTGCGACAGCGGGCCGCGCAAGAGCCGCCGCGGTTGTCGGCGACTCCGCGCCAACCTCAACCTGAGTGGCTTCCAGCCCCGGCTGCCAGGTCGGTCGGGTTACGCTGGTGACCGGGATGGAACGAGTCGGGACTGATTCGAACAGGGAAGGCGTTTCGGATCCCGACCGGCTGCTTTTCGGTTTGACGGCCATCCGTGGCTCCGCGGCAGGCTTAGTCATCAGGCTGAATATGCTACCACTCGCAGCATACCTGTACAGGAGGCACGGTTGGCAGCAGAGAAGCCAGCCTGGTCGGTCGCCCCGCTGACCCGCCCTGCGGAGGCCCAGTTGCTTTGGGCCGCAAGGGCGAACCGGTCCCGCCCGGTGGCCCGCCGATCTTTCAATGTTTCTGAAACTTCTACTCCCGCTGGACGGTCTTCTCCGGCCCGGCCAAACTGACAGTGGGGCATGGGGTACGGTGCGGAGGAGCCACGTGCGGCTGGACGGACGCTGCCAGACGCCCTCGCTCGGCGAGTTGTACCTTCCCATCGCCACCGACCTGGCCGAGACCCGGCGCATTTTGGCCGATGAACTGACCACCGGACAGGAAGTCGTCGGTCGGCTCTGCCGGCACGTGGGGCAGTTTCATGGGAAGCTGCTGCGGCCCGGGCTGCTGCTGCTGAGTGCCAAAGCCTGCGGGGCCGTTCGCGACGAGCACCACATCTTGGCTGCGGTGGTCGAGCTGGTGCACCTGGCCACGCTGGTGCATGACGATCTGCTGGACGAGGCCGACATCCGCCGTCGAGCACCGACCGTCAACCGCCAATGGGGCAGCCAGCAGGCGGTCCTGATGGGCGATTTCCTCTATAGCCACGCGTTCGCCTTGTGCAGCCAGCTCGATTCCCAGTTCGCCGCGCAGCTTATCGGACGGACCGCGATCACGGTCTGCGAAGGCGAGATAATGCAGGTGGCCAATCGTGGCAACTACGAGCTGAGCGAAGCGGAATACCTGGACATCATCGGTCGCAAGACCGCGACCCTGCTGGAGACCTGTTGCCACCTGGGTGCCGCGTATGCCGGCGCGGACCAGAAGCGGCTGGACTCGCTTAAGCAGTTTGGACGGTCGCTGGGCATAGCCTTCCAGATCACAGACGACCTGTTGGATTTGGTCGGCGACGAATCGGAGGTGGGCAAATCGCTGGGGCGCGACCTGGGCCAGGGTGAGCCGACTTTGCCGGTGATTCACTGCCTGCGGCATTCGCCGCAGTCGCGGCGCCAGCGTCTGCTGAGGTTGCTGGCGGGCGACTATCCGCGGCGTTCCCGGCAAATAACCGCCCTGTTGCTGGCCTCCGGCAGTATCACCTATGCCCAGACAGCCGCCCGCGAACATAGCTATCGGGCTCGACAGGCTTTGGACGAGCTGCCGCCCTCCGCCGCCCGCGAGAGCCTGGAGGCCCTGGCCGAGTTCGTCTGCTCGCGGGTGGGATGAGGTCCCGGCCGCTGCCAGTACGGACCGCAGACAACGCGAGCCCCCGTAGCGGGCCACGAGTCGCAATTCTGTAGCCCCCATTCTCCCGGTATGATGCCGCCCCATGGCCCGGTTGTGTTATGTCTTTGCGGGCGGGGGCACCGGCGGGCACTTGTTCCCCGGCCTGGCGGTCGCACAAGCTCTCACCCACCTGGAACCGGCCGCGAGCATAGCGTTTTTCACCACCGATCGGCCCCTGGACCGCGAGCTGCTCGCTTCCCACGATTATCAGCAGGTGGTGCAACCGGTCCGGCCGTTCACACTCCACCCCCTGCGAGCCCCATCGTTCTTGTGGCATTGGTGGACCAGTCGACGCCTGGCACGCCGATTTCTGAAGACTCATTGCCCGCAGGCAGTCCTGGGGCTGGGTGGCTATGGCGCCGGGCCGGCAGTGATAGAAGCCCGGGCCCTGGGCATTCGGACGGCGATCCTCAATCCCGACGCCATTCCCGGTCGAGCCAACCGACATTTGGCCCGGCATGCGGACCTGGTGGTCTTGCAGTGGGAGGTCTCGCGCGGTCACTTTCCGCCGGGTACCAACTGCCTGACGCTGGGCTGCCCCGTCCGCCCGGAATTCGCCAACGCCGATCCGGACCAGGGGCGAAGGCTGTTCGAACTTCAGCCGGAGCGACCGACTCTGCTGGTGACCGGGGCCTCGCAGGGTGCCCACACCCTCAACCAGGTCATGGTCCGGGTCTGGCCGCGGTTTCATGCCGAGCACCCGGACTGGCAGCTTCTCCATCTGACCGGACCGGCCGACCAGGCGGCGGTCCGAGCGGCCTACGCGTCCGACGGCGCACCGGCCCAGGTTCGCAGTTTTGCGGGCCAGATGTGGCTGGCTCTGGCTGCCGCCGACCTGGTGGTATCCCGCGCCGGCGCCTCCACCCTCGCGGAGCTGACCGCGCTGGGAAAACCCTCGATACTTCTGCCTTACCCCTTCCATCGCGACCGCCATCAGCAGGCCAACGCCCAGGTGCTGGCGGATTATGGGGCGGCGATCTGGATGGAAGATCAACTCCGACCCGAGCTGAACGAACCGGGCTTGCGGGCCGCCCTTGAGCGGCTGACCGATCCCCGGGTGCGTGCCTCAATGGCGCGGGCCGCGAGAGAGCTGGGCCGGCAGGGTGCCGCCGACGCGGTCGCCCGGTGGATGCGAAGTGGATAGCGCCCGCCTCGGCGGGTCCGTGGTCTTGACCGTCCGCCCGGACGGGGTACCGCGGGCAATCCGGCTGGAATGCCGCCAGGAGGGGGACGTCCGGTCATCAGTCAGACCGTCCAGCACGCGCCGCGGGCGGCGGAGAAAAGCCGGGCCCGGCGGGGAGAACCGTCGCAGTTAACGTTGTGACGGCCGGTCCGGTCTGGGACAATGGCCATTGATGAGCCAGGGTGACTCTACACGCCTGACTTTTCTGCTGCGCCTGCGTGACCGGGCCGACCAGCTTTCCTGGCAGGAATTCCACGACCGCTATGGCCAGTTGCTGTACCGGTACGCCCGCAGCCGGGGCGCCGGCCACGCCGACGCCGAGGATATTGTCCAGGAAGTCGAGATGTACCTGTTCAAGGCGATCGGAGACCTGGAGTATGACGCCCGCAAGGGGCGGTTTCGGACCTACCTCCGGTCCGCCGTGATCCATGCCATGGCCCGTCGAGCCAGCAAACAGGCCCAGCAGCCTTTCAGCCTGGACCCACAGAACTTCGACTACCTGGCCAGCCAAAAGGAGGCCAGTTCCGACCATCGCTGGGAGCGGGAATGGCAACTGCACCGCCTGCGGTGGGCGATGAGCACGATCGCGGGGGAGTTTGAACCCATCACGCTCAAGGCATTTGAGATGCACGTATTGGCGGGCCGCCCAGTCGGCGAGACCGCCGAGAAGCTCGGACTTAGCAAGGCCAGCGTCTATCAGGCCCGCAGCCGAGTCCTGAAGCGTCTGAAGGAGCATCTGGCCACGCTGGACCCGGACGGAGACGTCTAGAATCGCGTCCCGGTCGAGCGGGCCGGGAGCGCTTTGGCCGTTGGCGCCTTCCGTCGTGTCAAACTGTGTCCGCGGTCAGTCTATATGATGAGGACGGCAGGAGCGGAGGGACCGTCGGGTGAGTGCGGCAGCGGTGTGTCCGAAGTGTGGCTCGACCACGCCGGTGGAGCCCGGAGCCGGCCCGAGCCGGTGCCTGCGCTGCGGCCACCCCCTGACTCTCTCCGTCGAACTGGCAGCGTCGGACCCGCAAATGGAGGCCACCCAGTCAGAACTGACGCCCGAAGAATGCGAGCCGGCCGAGGCGGCGCTGATTTCGGACCTTCGTGAGGCCTTTGGGTTCGACCCCAGCGGCGCGGGGCCGGCCCAGATCACAGATGACGGGGAGTTCGGATCGGCCAGCGACTCGTTCAGTCGCGCGATTGCCCGCCCGACGCTGGGCCCGCACAGCCGGCTGGGCGATTTCGAGATCCTGGAGGAGCTGGGCCGTGGGGGGATGGGGATAGTCTACAGGGCTCGGCAAATCTCGCTGGGCCGGGAGGTGGCTTTGAAGGTCTTGCCGGAGTATCTCCGGTACGGCCCGGTCGCGGTCCAGCGTTTTCGAGCCGAGGCCCAGGCCGCAGCCCGCATCCATCATACGAACGTCGTATCCATCTACGCCCAGGGCGAGCACAACGGGCACTTCTACTATGCCATGGAGCTGGTGGATGGCGTGGGGCTGGATACGGTGATTCGGGGTTGTCCCGAGCTGCTCAGTTCCGCGGCGGCCGGCAGTTCCTCGGGCATCCGGCTGAAGGATCCAGGGGCGGCGCCGCTGGTGAAGGCCGCCAGCCGGGCGGACAGTTCGCCCAATGACGCCCAACCCCGCACCAGGCCGCACTGGACCCGGGCCGACTACCGCCATCTGGCCGGGCTGCTGGCCGAGGTGGCCGACGCTCTGGAATGCGCCCATCGCGAGGGCGTGATTCACCGGGACGTCAAGCCTCACAACCTGCTGCTGGGCAGCGACAATCGGCTGCATCTGACCGACTTCGGACTGGCCCGGATGACCGATCAGCCCCATCTGACCATCAGCGGGGAGATCATGGGCACGCCGGCGTATCTGTCGCCGGAGCAGATCCGCGGCCAGATTGACCAGATCGACCACCGCACGGACATCTACTCGCTGGGCGTGACACTCTACGAGGTGATCACGGGGCGCAAACCGTTCGACGGGCCGACCCGCGAACAGATAATCTCCGCGATCTGCACCCAGGACCCGGCGCCCCCACGCCGGGTGAACCCGGAAATCCCAGTCGAGCTGGAAACCATCTGCCTGCGGGCCATCGAAAAGGACCCGGCACGCCGACATCCCAGGGCCGGGTTGCTGGCCGAGGACTTACGCCGCTTCGCCCTGGGCCGGCCCATCCTCTCCCGACGGACTCCCCGGGTGGTTCGGGCTGCCAAATGGGTACGTCGTCACCCGACAATCAGCGCAGCCATCCTGGCGACCGGCGCGACCGTCGCCCTGGCCATCGGCTTGCTATGGACACTGAGCCAGATGCGGCAGGAGCAGGCCCGACAGCTTCTGACCCGGGCCTACGACCAGCTCGTGTATAACGATTACCGTCATCCTGAGCTGGTCGCCTCGGACATCAAGCTGGCCGAGGCACTCGGGGCCGACCCGTTGCAGTTGAATCTGGTCGCGGGATTGGCCGCCCTGGGCGCAGATGACCAGGTTGGTGCAATCTCTCACCTGGAGGCAGTCCTCGAGCAGGAACCGACCGACCTGCGGGCACTGTATTTGTTGGCCTGGGCCCAGGGGCGGGAACGGTTCACTGAGGCGGCCAGAACAACCTTTGAGCGAGCCGAGCAATTGCGGCAATCCGGGGCCGGGCGAATGACCCCGGATGCCTGGTTCTTCCGCGGCCTGGCCATCCATCGTCAGGACCCGGCCGCGGCGATCGAATCCTACCGTCAGGCAAACACCCTGCGGGCACAAGAGCACGGTTTTCACCCGCAGGCGGTGCTGCATTTGGCGCGGGCTCAGAATCAGCGGATGTACGCCAGCCGCACCCTGGATGACCTGTCGGAGATCAAAGCCGGTCTCGGCCAGTTGATCGCGCAGCGGCATTACGGCGCTTACCCGTACTACCTGCTGTCGATCACTCACCGCCTGGAAGCCGAGATCTATCAGGGAAGTCGGGGCGCGCGTGACGACACGGTTGACGAGTGCTACGCCCGGGCCCTCGAGCTGGCCCGCGCCGGACAGGAGGCTGATCCGAGCGACGATCGGCCGGTCACCGCCGAGGCCGAGTGCCTGGAGAGCTTGGGGCGGTACGCCGAGGCGATCGAGGCCCGGACCCGGGCCATCAACCTGGCCCGTCAGTCGCGCAGTCAGTGGGAGGGCTATCACTACCGCTGGCGGCTGCGCTATTGGCAGGGCCAGTACCAGGCGGCTTTGCAGGACCTGGCGGCGTGCAGCAGCTACGATCCGACCAATCGGTTGTACTTGCACGTTTATCCGGCCCTGGTGTGTGCTGAGGCCGGCGACATGGCCACCGCTCTGCACCATGCCCGGGCTCTGGCCGACCACCCGGAAACGAGCGCCCAGGCGGTCCTCTGGTCGGCGACCTGCCTGCGGCTGCTGGGTCAGAAGGAGGAAGCCGAAGCGTTGCTTTCCGCGCGGGCCAGCTCGGTGGATTTCGCGGCCGAGCTCGTTCCGCCCCAGACCGAGCAGTGGGTTAGAGAACTGTACACGCACTGCCTCACCGGCGGCCCCGCGACCGGCTTGGAGGAACTCGCGGTCGCGCTGGCCGGAGAGACCGGCGCACCCTGGAAGCTGTCCGGGGAGGCGGATTTCCACGCCGGGGTCATGCTACTGGCGGCGGGCGATCGGGAACGAGCCCGGGAACGGCTACTCAAAGCTTATCGGTCCTTCGACTCCGAGCAGCGTTACACCTACCACGCCAAGCTCCTGCTGGTCCCCATGGAAGGTAACGTCAATTCCCGTGTGTAATTGTTGCGGGTTAAGAAGGGCATTTCAGGCCACACCGCGGACCTCCCGGAATTCTTTGCAGACCCGCGTGGCGTACTTGGCGTTGTAGTACGCCAC
>Ga0136652_1000448_pt1 | contig 20022 bp, 17 predicted proteins | sample ConPoolayeEmetaG_FD_94864 | JGI IMG/M metagenome (GOLD analysis project Ga0136652, IMG submission 94864) | Hot spring microbial mat communities from California, USA to study Microbial Dark Matter (Phase II) - Cone Pool mat layer E metaG... ...
GCCGTTAAGATGTAACTGGTATTTCTGTAAGGATCTTCTTAAGGAGATGGAAACAGCACCAGCACGAGCATTCAGAGAGTTTTCAAATACTTTTAATGAAATGCTTAATGTAAGACAGAAGATGCTTGATAGTTTCTTCAGAGCATTAACGAGCCTTCAAAGTTATGTATAAGACACGACCCTGTCTGTAAAACCATACAATTGCCTGCTCAGCAGTCTGTTTTGCAATACTGTTAAAGTCCTTTACACTATTTATTTTTTCATTGTTTATCTCCATTATTACATCACCCTTAGCAAGCAATCCATAAGCTGCTGAATCTGGGTCTACATTGACAACCAGAACTCCATTTATTTTTTTGGGGATATTGTATTTAGCTCTTAACTTGGCAGTCAGTTCCTCAACATATATACCACCTAAAATTGATTCAGCAGATGATACTTTAAGCTCAGCTGGAAGCTCAACAATTGTTGCTGTAACTGTATATTTTTTACCATTTCTAATTATCTCAATTTTCACTGTTTTGCCTGGAGGTGTGTTCACCACAAGATTTCTTAAATGTGCAGAATCCTCAACATCTTTGCCATCAAAGCTTATAATGATATCCTTCCTTTGAAGATTTGCCTTTTCTGCCGGGCTACCTTCCTGCACATCAGTAACTAAAGCTCCTTTTATTTCCTTAAGCTTTAAACTTTTTGCGATTTCGGGATCAACATCCATCACAGATACTCCAAGCCAGCCTCTTACAACCTTTTTATGCTTTATCAGGTTTTCCATTACAATCTTTGCCATATTACTCGGGATTGCAAAACCAATACCCTGATATCCACCTGTTGTACTGAATATTGCTGTATTTATTCCAACAAGCTCACCACGAACATTCACAAGTGGACCACCTGAGTTTCCAGGATTTATTGCTGCATCTGTCTGAATAAAATCCTCATAATCAGCTATTCCAACATTTGCCCTTCCTGTTGCACTCACAATTCCAGAAGTTACTGTAAGATTCAATCCATATGGATTCCCGATTGCTATTACTGTTTCTCCAACTTTTAATTTGTCAGAGTCTCCCCATCTGATTGGTCTGAGCCCGTCTGCTTTAATCTTTATAACTGCAAGATCTGTTTTTGCATCATATCCAACCACTGTTCCATCAAAAACCCTTTTATCATAAATCTTTACTTTTATCTCGTCAGCGCCTTTTATAACATGATAGTTGGTAAGAATGTATCCCATAGCATCAACAATCACACCAGATCCCAGAGATGTCTGAGTATACTCTTTCGGCCTCAGTAGCTCACTGAATTCTTCATCAAAGAATCTTCTGAAAAATGGGTCATCAAATGGAAAAGGAATACCAGGTCTTTTAATCTTTTTTGTTGTATAAATGTTTACAACAGAAGGCCTCACTGCCTGAACAACCTCTGCCATAGCATTCCCCATCTTAGAAAGAATTTCCTGAGACTCCTTTGAAATCTGATAGTCTTCAGAATATCCCTTGATCTGGAAGTCAAACTTTGATGCTATTACCAGTCCAATTGAAATACCAATTAAAAGGAATAATAAGCAGATTAAAACTTTTTTATCTTTTTTCATCTCTGCACCTCCTACTTTTTAAGCTTTTCCCAGTCTTTCAAAAACCTTTCTATACCTATATCAGTTAAAGGATGCTTTATAAGGTGTTTAATTACTGAGTATGGAATTGTTGCTATATCAGCTCCGATTCTTGCAGCTTCAAGAACATGAAGCGGATTTCTAATGCTTGCAACAATAATCTCTGTTTCAAAATCATAATTTTCAAAAATTATCTGAATGTCCCTTATTATTTCCATACCGAAGTGGCTTATATCATCAAGCCTTCCGACAAACGGGCTTACATAGTTCGCTCCTGCCTTCGCAGCCAAAAGTGCCTGCGTTGGAGAAAATACAAGTGTAACATTTGTTTTGATTCCTTCCTGTGAAAGTTTTTTCACTGCCCTGAGTCCATCCTCTGTCATAGGAATTTTAATAACAATATTTGGATGAATCTTGTTCAACTCAGTAGCTTCTTTTATAATTTCTTCATACTGCAAAGAAACAGCCTCGGCACTTACAGGTCCGTGAACTATCTCACATATCTGTTTTAATAAACTCAATGGTTCTTTACCTTCTTTTGCAAGAAGTGAAGGATTTGTTGTCACTCCATCAATTATTCCTGTTTCCCAAGCTTTCTTGATTTCCTCAATATTCGCTGTGTCAATAAAAAACTTCATTGTGCCTCCTCCATAACTTTGATTATAAAGTTTTCACCTTCCTTTTCTATGATTAATCCATAAAGTGAAGCCATTTCAAAAAGTGTTTTTCCAAAAATTAAAGGTATTAAATCAGACTGAATTTGTAACTTTTCTTTAATCCAATCCCTTACAGCGCTATCATATAGAATCATATCCACAATCCTTTCAAATGACTCCTGACTGCCTGAAATCAATTCATCCACAGCCTGAGCAAATTTGTTTAGAGAACATTTATCCTCATGTTTTTTTATTGCCTCCCAGAGGATATCTATCCTGCCGAATAAATCTTGTCTTGTGAGCCTTCTATGTTCAAGCCCTGTTATTGTAATATTCTGACTCCAGCATTCATATTCCCTACAGACTGTGGGCCTCATTTCATAAATTGTACAGCCAACTTCAGGGTCATAAAAAAGACATGTAAAACTGCCGAAAATTGGACGTATTTTTATCATTTCCATTGAGGCATCATAAACATCACCATCCATAGATGAGCGGATTCTTTCTCCCTCTCTTATAGTATATATATCTTTCTCTGTAATAACCCCTTTTGTTAGCAAATGAATATCCTCTTTAAGAATGATAGGAGTGTCTCTTCTGCAGCACTCTCCACAGCGATCACAGCTCGATTTCATCACAAACTTCATCTTTTTTGGCTTTCCTTCAGGATCATAACCTTGCACAGAGTCTTCTTTTTGTGGTTCTTTTTTAGTCCTGTAAACACTTCCATCAGGTAAAATTATCTCAAAAGGTGATTGTTCATCCATTTTTTACTCCTTTCAGCAATATTTTATGTATTACTTCAGTAAAATGAAGTATTTTTTTGCTCTTCATTGCAAACTTAAACTGAATCATACAGTTTGGGCAGGAACTAATTATCATATTCGCTTTTTTATATTCTAAAACTTTTTTTTTCAGAATATCCATAGATTGTTTTTCAAAAAGAAAAGAAAAAAGTCCTGCAAACCCGCAACAACCTGTAGTTTTCTGAATCTCTGAAAAACCTAATTTCTGCAGAATATTTAAATTTCCTTCAGCATCCTTTGTATAATTAGAAGAATGACATGAAACATGAAAAAAAATAGGAGCATCAAATTTTAATGTTGAATCAGACAAAATAATATTTTTTTTATCAAATAAATCTGAAATCTTTAAAACTTTTATGCTTTCTCCTGTTAATTCCTTATAAATGTCCCCAATAAAATGAGAACATGTTGGGCAGGGACTCAGAACTCCTTCAATGTTGAATGATTTATAAATTTCAAGATTACTTTGAGCAAGTTTTATTGCCTCCTTTTTAAAACCTGCTGCAAGAAGTGGAGCTCCGCAACATTTCTGTTCTGGTACAATCACTTCAAAGTTCAACCAGTTTAAAATGTAAATCAGTGCTTCACTTATAGAAGGCATAAGGTAGTTTGTTGAGCAACCATTAAAAAGTGCAACTCTTCCCTTAGATTTAATTTTGCTGTAAACTTTCAAAAAACTCCTTTTTACAGGCTTTATATCAAATGCAGAGAGTTTATCTAAAAATAAAAACCGCTTTCTCAGTATTTCAAAACGAGAAATTTGCTGTAAAATAAAAAAAATTATTCTAGGATAAAGGGAAAAGTATTTAAAAAGATACTGCAATTTTGCTTTCTTTATCTTTGACCTCGTCTCATATATAAAACTGCAGAGATTTACTTCAAGAGGACAGCTATTTTCACATGCTCCGCAAAGAAGACAGCTGAAAATTCTCTGTTTCAGTGAAGGTGTTTCTCTTATCGTATTTTCTTCAAAGGCGGTTATAAGTTTTATTCTTCCTCGGGGACAATAGGATTCATTCAGAAAGAGTTGATAACTCGGGCAGAATTCCTTGCATTTACCACATCTTGTACATTCTATAAAAAATTCCATCTCATTCAGAATATTGAACAGTTTTATGAATATGATAACTTTCTCTATGGAGTAACTCAGATTTTTTAATTGTAATTCTTATTTTTTTTGTGTTTTCAATCTCCTCTATGGAATCTCTCTCTTCATCAGTAAGCAGATCAGCCACAGAAGGATTTGTTATCACAGTAAGTTCTGCTCCCTGAGGAACTGTCATAAATTTAAGCTTTCTAAGAATTTCATATGCAACAGTTCTTATACTTTTTATCCTTCCCTTGCCCTCGCAGTAAGGACAGCTATCGCAGAGGGTGTGCTCCAGAGACTCTCTTGTTCTCTTTCTTGTCATCTGCACTATCCCGAGTTCTGTAATGTTATAAATCATTGTTTTTGCACGGTCTTTCTTCATTGCCTCAACCATTGCATTCAAAACCTTCTGTCTGTCTTCATCCTTTTCCATATCAATAAAATCAATTAAAATTATCCCTCCGAGATTTCTAAGCCTGATCTGATAGGCTATTTCTTTTACTGCTTCAAGGTTTGTTCTCAGTATTGTATCTTCAAGATTTTCTTTACCAACATATTTTCCTGTATTCACATCTATTACCGTCATTGCTTCAGTCTGGTCAATAACAATGTATCCGCCTGATTTAAGCCATATCTTTCTTTCAAGTGCTCTCTGAAGATCTACCTCAACTGCAAATGCATCAAACAATGGCTCATCTCCTTCATAATACTCTATTTTGGAAGCCACCTTCGGAAAATAAACCTGGGCAAACTCTTTAAGTCTCTGCCATTCTGCCTGATTGTCTATTATGAGACGGTCAACATTCTGACTCATGAAATCCCTGAGGCTTCTTAAGACAAGGTCAAATTCACTGTGAATCAACTGAGGTGCATGAGCTTTTTCCTTTTTTTTCTGAATATTATCCCAGAGCATTAAAAGAAAGTCCATATCCTTCTGTATTTCATCCTCTGAGGCATCCTCACTTACTGTTCTCATAATAATTCCAAATCCCTGAGGTTTAATTCTTGATGCAATTTCCCTGAGATATTTTCTTTTTTCCTCATCCTCTATCTTTCTTGAAATACCAACATGCTCCATCCCTGGCATCAAAACCACATATCTGCCTGGAAGTGTAATTCTTGATGTAACCCTTGCTCCTTTTGTACCGATTGGATCTTTTGCAACCTGAACAAGAATCTCCTGACCTTCCTGAACAAGCTCTTCAATGGAAGCATCCTTCAGGTCAAGCTTTGGTGTTATCTCTGTTTCCTCCTCAGCCTCAAGGAATGGATAAAGCTCCATTATTCCACCCTTTATGTCATCAACATAAAGAAAGGCAGCTTTATCAAGACCTATGTCAACAAAACATGCCTGCATTCCCTTTAAAACCTTTACAACCCTTCCTTTATAAATATTTCCAACATAACTTGAATCTCCCTTTCTCTCTATATAAAACTCTACAACCTGTCCACCTTCAAGAAGGGCAACGCGACATTCCTGCTTTGTAACATTAACTAAGAGTTCATTGCTCATGGTTCAACCCATTGTTCTTCAAAACCATACATCTGTATTCTTTTAATTTCAAGCTCCTTAAGCTGCTTACCGAAAATAGCCTCAACAATCTCTGAAATTCTTGCTTTTTGAGCTCCATCCCTGACTATTATACATATTTCTTTATCATGAAAACTAACTTCTTCAATGAATTCCTTAAGGGGTAAGGTCTTATCATTTCTTTGTATCTTCATGTTTTCTATCATATTTTTGTCAATCTGGGAGATCTCTTCAAGTTTTATAATGTATTTATATCTTTGAATAAAGGAGTTAAGGGATGGTATATGTTGTGGAACTTCTTTTGCATCTGTTATTTTCATTCCTTCAGGTAAGACATTGTTTAATTTCTCAATATAATCCTTCTTAAAATCTCCATGAATTTTTAGGTCAAAGTATTCTCTCTCACTTTCAACACCAACAGGCAGAGAAGGTCCAAGAGATATTTCAGGTTTTGGATGAAATCCCTTTGAAACTACAAATGGAATCTCTGCCATTCTTAATGTTCTTGTAAGAAGACTGTAAGCTTCAAGCTGTGAAAGATATTTCATCAGTCCTTTTTTTGTGTAAGAAAATCTAACTGTGGTAACTTTCTCATCTTCCTCAATATTTTGAATCTCTGGCAATGAAATGAATAAATCTTTCATATATTTTTCATCAGCTTTACAGTTTAAGCCACAGCCTTCGCATTTTACTGTGCAGTCAGCACTCTGCTCAATACTCATGGCTTTTTGAAACTCCCTTAGCAAAAAATCTTTTTTAATTCCTGTATCAATGAAATCCCATGGTAATTCTTCATCAAAGGAATAATTATTCTTAGCATATAAAAATAAATCAATTCCTGTTTCATCCATAGCCTTGAGCCATAGATTAAAATTAAAAAAATCAGACCATGCTGAAAGTCTTTCTCCCATGCTCCACACTCTGTATAAAACCTCACCTGTTTTTTCATCTCCTCTTGAAAAAGCAGATTCAATAACACTCATTCTTGGATTATGTCCCTTGTAATGAATTCTGCTTTTATTAAAGTTTTCTCTTATAAAATTGAGCTTTCCTTTCATGCTTTCAAAATCAATCTGTCCGAGCCATTGAAATGGAGTATGGGGCTTTGGAATAAAGGGAGAAACTGTAACATTTATCTCAACGAATTTATTAGTATATGATTTTGCAATTTTTATTATTTTTCTTGTTAATTTTACAATTTCTTCAATGTCCTCATCTGTTTCCAGGGGAAGCCCTATCATAAAATAAAGCTTTATGTTCTGCCATCCTTCTTCAAAAAGAACTGCGCATGCTCTTTCAATGTCATCATCTGTGATATTTTTATTTATTATTCTGCGGAGTCTTCCAGTGGCAGCCTCTGGTGCGATTGTAAATCCTGTTTTTCTTGCAAGTTTAATTTTCTGCAATAATTCCCTTGTCAGTCTGTCAGCCCTTATTGATGGAAGACTAACAGCTATACCTCTTCCCTCAAAAAATTTATTTAATACCTCAATCAGTTCAACAAGATAGGGATAATGTCCTATGCTGAATGAGAGGAGTGAAATTTCCTCGTATCCTGTGTTTTTTATTGATTCCTTGGCGATACTGAAAACTCTTTCAGGGCTTCTGAATCTCAGAGGCCTGTAAATAATTCCTGCCTGACAGAATCTACACCCTGAAGGGCATCCTCTGGAAACTTCAATAGATATTTTGTCATGAACAATCCTTGAATAAGGAACAACAGGTGCTACAGGGAATGGTGTGTTTTCAAGATCCGTAATGAGTCTTCTTTTAACCTTTTTTTTACCAGTAAAAGGCACATAAAATCCTTCAATCCGAGAAATTGCCTCAAGCAGTTCTTCTTTTTTTGAGTTTGATTGTTTCCATTTTTTATAAACACTTACAACTTCAATAACTGCCTCCTCACCTTCACCTATTAAAAAGGCATCAATAAATTGAGACATTGGGAGAGGATTTACTGTACATGGTCCTCCAGCAATAATCAGCGGATAATTTCTATCAAATCTATCACTCCATTTTAAAGGAATCATGCCAAGACTGAGCATGTTTAAAACAGCAGTATATGAAAGCTCATACTGAAGGCTGAATCCTGCAATATCAAATTTATTTAAAGGAGTTTTTGTCTCAAGTGAAATAAGTGGAATATTATTTCTTCGCAAATAATCTTCAAAATCTATCCAGGGGCAGAAAACTCTCTCAGCTGTAACATCTGGAAGACTGTTTAAAATATGATAAAGAATTCTTAAACCAAGATGAGACATTCCTATTTCATAAATATCAGGGAAGCAAAGAGCAAATCTGATAAGGTTTCTGCCCTGCTTTATAACTGAGTTTATCTCCTGATTTATATATCTCGTTGGTTTTTCAAAATAAAGAAGATTCATGTTTCCATTACATCGGGGAGGATTGAGCCCTCCCCGTTTTTTATCCATGGGAGGCTGGGAAGAATATATAACTTATAAAAACAAGGATAAAAAGTAAGACAATACCGAGCACTATGCTCCAGATTATGAGTTTTTTTTCAACTGGAAGCAACGGCTCATACTCCATTTTTTCAAGTTCTTCTTTTAATTTTGTTTCCTCTGCCATAATTTCCTCCCTATCCAGTAATTACTGGAGGTTTTACGCCACGGAAGAATATATAAGAAATCAGCAATCCTATCCAGAGAATAAATCCGAACAAACATATGAAATATACAAGGGCGAGTTTGCCTATTCCTTCTTCCCAGAGTTTTCTGAAATCAGAGATCACTCCAATTGTAAAAAATGTTATGAGGAAGAACAGCTTTCTCAGTGAATCAGTTCCTGCTGTTGCTGTTCTGGTCTGTGTTATTATCCTTTTTGAATCTGAAATAGAGACTTCAAGTGCCTTAATTTTATTTTTATTCTCCTCAATTCTTGTCATGAGTATCATCTTCTTTGTCTGTTCTGTCACTGTAGCGAGTTCCTTCTCAGCTGTAACAACCTCCTTTTTTAATTTCTCAATCTCTAACTCAACGGGTTTAACCTTTGGCGCATATGGCAGTGAGATAAGCAGTATTACCAAAAATGTTGCTGCATAAGCCATAACAAATTTCGGAAATCTTCTCCATATTTCACCACCTGAGACTCTTTCACCAGGTTTGCATTCAATTTTTGCACACCATATATAAGCAAGAATAAATGCCCATATACTGATAAAAATATCAATAAACAGTTTCACTGTAGAACCTGCCATTAACATCCAGTCAGGTTCATATTTAATTCCTGTCATAGCCTCGGTTTTCCCTCTTATAAGTGCATCTACAATTGCTGCTGATGCAAAGGCTCCGCCATCAGTTTTCACTGTAAGTCCCATCCATGCACCTGCAACCATTGGCTCCTTCCATAGAAAAGCCTGTGCAAAAAATGGCAGTATAACAAGCTCAACAACTGCAAATATAACAACAAGAGAGCTTACCATGATAGGAACAACAGGTCTTGCCCTTATAGCCCCACCTGTTGCAATAGCTGCTGAGACACCGCATATTGAGATGCCTGATGCAAGCGGAGCTGACCATTCCTTGCTGAATTTGAACCATTTTCTTGCTATCCAGTACACAGTTGCCCAGTATATGAGATAGGCAACAATGATCGCACAGAATCCATTAAAAAGAACTTTTGAGGCAAGTCCTGCAGCTTCTGCTGCTTTTAATCCAAGCAGTGCTCCCATCAAACCTATGGCTGTTTTAATATAAAACTCTGGCTTCAGTGCCTCTCCAATAAATCCTGCAAACCCTCTGAAAAAATTCCCAATTATTAATCCAAGCAAAAGAGCGAATATAAAGCCACCCTCACCTGTGAGTTTCAGTGACCATGGGATTCCTGCTTTTTTAGCATCAGTTGCAGCAAAATATGCATAATGTCCAACAAGCCAGCAGAGGTAACTGAGCCAGAAAACAAAAAAGAATCCAACATTGAATTTAACCACATTAGCTCTCATAAGTACTGCACCTATTGAGAAAACAGCAGCCATAAATATATATGTGAGAATCAGAGATGCAAAACCTGAAAGACCCAGGGATTGATAGAATTTACCTGTTGGTTTTATTGCTTTGCTGAGATTTGTCCATTCTTCAGTCTTTACAGCCCAGCCAAGAGGGTCAATGTCAATATAAGCAAGCAGAGAAATGAGAAAGATACCCATAGCCAACCAGAACGCCAGCCAATCCTCACTTATGCCTTTCTTTTCTTCCATACCCTAACCCCCTTTCCATGAGTTTTATTATTTTTAAACACGCAGCAAGAAAAAATCAATAATTTAATCATCTTTGAGATTTCAACCTCTGAAGAGCTTCTGCTGCCTGTGGGTCTCCAAGCTGGTAAAGTTTTTCATAAAGCCTCATAGCTTCATCAAACTCTTTTTTCTTTTCTTTAAGAAATGCAAGATTGTAAAGAGCTGTTCTGTTCTCAGGATGCAGTAAAAGAACTTTTTTGAAACATCCTTCAGCTTCATGGAAGTCTCCCATCTTAGCTTTAATCACTCCATAGTTAAGAATAACAGGTATGCTGTCTGGAGATTCCTTTAAAGCCATTTCCGCATATCTTGATGCCTCTGAGAGGTTACCAATTGAAAGATAAAGTGCTGCAATTTTGTTTAATACCTTAGAATCCTGTTTTCCTGTTAACCTGATGTATTCTTTATACTCAGTAATTGCATCAGTTAAATGACCTCTTGCTTCCAGATCAGATGCCCGATAAAGAATATCAGCTCCTTTGAAAGTTTCCATATTAAAGGACTCAATCGGGACTTCAACAGGCTGACGGAGCTTTTCTCTTTTTTCTGTTACAGTCTTTTCCTTTGGCTGTTCTGGTTCTTCTTTTTTAGTCAGAATCTTTTTATATTTTTTAAAATGGTTTTTTTTCTGAGTAGACTCAGAAACAGGTATTGAGGGCTTCTCTGGTATAGAGGATGTTTCTGGTTGTGGCTTAGGCTGTGTTTCGGATGTTTTCAATGCTGTTAGTGCTGAGGAGGTTATCTGTGGTGGTTGAGGTAAAGTAGTGATATTATTAGTGGGTGGTTTAATTTCTGGGATTATGCGCTCCTTGTAAAGATAAACAACGGCAACAGCTGTAATAATAACAAATACTGAAAAGCCAACCATTAACAGTGTTTTTTTTATGTCCTTTTTTTCTCTTACAACCCTGAGAAGACCTGGAGGAATGTCTTTCTTAATCCTGGAAAGCATAAAATATTATAGCACATTAAAGCGATTTCATTATCTGTCTGAGCCTGAGAAGTTAAGCATACCATTACAGTTACCATAATAACTATCAACCTCTAGTGCTTCATTATAACTAAGCGTATCTGTTTGGGTAGTGCATGTTGTATTAGAACTCTGATACTGGATAATGTTTTCACCAGGATTTAAACGATATATTATGGTTGTAATCTCAGAATTGTTGTTTACTCTTCTGCAGATACCGTCAACCCTGTAATCTCTTCTCGCACCTGCATCGTTCCATACTCTGTATTCACTCATTCCAGGATAAACAGTAGTTGTGCATTGATTGGAACCATTTGCATTGCTTACAGTGAGTGTAAATGTCTGACTGCAGGGTGGAGCAGAAAGATTTGCAGTTGTGCATGAACCTCCTGTTGAGTTTGGGAAACTTGTGCATGTCCCACTCTGTGGAGAAAATGTTGCATCTGCAGGTCCATTTGATATAGTCCAGTTGAGTGTTGTTGAGGTATTGTATGGAACAAGTCCAGGACTTGCAGATAGTGTGCATGTTGGAGCATTTGCAGAGATATTAACTGTATATGTTCCACTTACTGTCTGAGAAGGACTGCAACTGTCCTGCCATGCAACATTAAAAATACATGTTCCTGAACTTGCAGGAGTCCCTGAGATTGTCGCACCTGAGGAAGAACAGCTTAAAGAAAGACCCCGACAGCTACTTGGTGTGCATTGTGTGTTTGTAAGAGGAGTTTGCCCTCCAGAAACTGTAATTGATTGGCTGAATGGCTGACCTACTGTAGCTGTCCAGCTCGTACCTGAAGGAGGTGAAAGACTCATAGCAGGACATCCTCCACCTCCTCCTGAAGAATTGATGGTTAACCCGAATGCTTTTGTAGTACTGCGACCACACTGATCTGTAGCTGTTACAGTTACCGTATATGTTCCTGCTGCTGATACAGGTGTGCCAGATATTGTGTTTCCTGAACAGATAAGTCCGCTTGGACAGTTTGGAGAAACTGACATATTCCATGAATAAGGAGTTGTGCCACCATGAGCATATACAGTAGCTGTATATGGTGAACCCTCGTATCCAGATGGAAGGGATTCTGTTATTATCTTTAAAGACTGCGGTCTTACAGGAACTGTAAAAGACAAACTCTGAGGAGGCGAGCCTGCAGAATCATTAACAGTTGCATTTATGTTTACAGAACCTGAGCAGACTAAAAGCTCACCTGTATTGGAAGAAGTATTTACATTGATTGTTCCTGATATCAACCCTGATTCATTAAGGGTTAAACCACTTCCAGCAGAACCTGTCCACATATAGGGTGGTTTTCCTCCGATAGCCTGCAAAGAATAAGAATAAAAACTATCTTCCTCTCCTTCAGGTAGCGTAGCAGGCGAAATAATTGTTAGAGGCTGAGGACATCCTCTCAATGACCTTATTTCATCAAGAGATGAATAACTTACAACATCATCATAATAAAACTGAGGAGATGCAGGATTATAAGTGCAAGGAGTAATATATGGCATGCCCTGCTCCCTCACATAAAAAGGAGAAGAACTGCCTGTACACTCACCATTTGCATCATCACCTGTACTGTATACCACAAATGCAATATTGGATTTTACAAGATATACTGAACAGTCAGTATTCACGCACTCATAAACTTGCATTGAAGTAATATTTTTACCACATATATCTCCTGAACCTAACTCAGAAGCTGTATAATATTTTAGCTCTCTTCCCCAGGCATCAAGCTTTCTTGCACCTGCTGAGTCAAAATCTGCTGGAAGATAACCATTTTTTACTACAAATCCAAGAATTGCTTCCTTTACCTGCCTGACAGTATCCCTTGTTTCATTCAATTTTACTCTTTTTGTAAGTGGACCTATAAGGCTTGCGCCAAGTCCTATAAGAATTCCCAAAACAATAAGAACAATTGCAATCTCAACAAGGGTGAGTCCTTTATTGCTGTGAATTGATTTTATTATTTGCATATTTATTTATACCATACCTTCCATAACCATGACTATTGCTTTTTTAACAAGGATTTAAAAAATTGTTATAATATGCCTATGCTTCAATCAATAAAGTGGCAGGACGGTTCTGTTTATATCCTTGACCAGAGACTCCTGCCAAAAAAAATTAAGTATATAAAATGCACCCATTATAAAAAGGTTGCACATGCAATTGAAAGTCTCTCAATAAGAGGTGCTCCTGCCATTGGAATAGCATCTGCAATGGCAGTTACTCTTGCTTCAATGAGTTTAAAAGTTTCAAACAGTTACATGTTACTTAAAAAACTGAAACCCGTCTTTCAGAGACTTATAAACACAAGACCAACTGCTGTAAATATAAGATGGGCTGTTGATAGAATGAAAAATCTCATAGAAAAAAATCTGAACCTCAATGTTTCAGAGCTTAAAGATTTAATAATAAATGAAGCCTTAAAAATACAGCAGGAAGACATAGAGATAAACAGAAAAATAGGGCAGTTTGCTTTACCTCTTTTTAAAGAAGGATGTACTGTTCTAACTTACTGCAATGCAGGTAGCCTCGCAACTGGAGGATATGGCACAGCAACAGCTCCAATGTATCTTGCAAAAGAAAGAGGAATAAAATTCAGGGTTATTGTGTGTGAAACAAGACCTGTGCTACAGGGTGCTCGTATTACAGCTTTTGAACTCATGCAGGCTGGAATTGATGTCACCCTCATCACTGACAACACAGTAGGTGCACTGCTCAGAAAAGGAATTATAGATTTTGCAATTGTTGGGACAGACAGAACTGTAAAAAATGGTGATGTTGCAAACAAGATCGGCACATACACACTCGCTGTTCTTTGTAAAGAAAACAAAGTTCCTTTTTATGTTGCTGCTCCTCTGTCAAGCATTGATCTGAGCATTTCTTCAGGAGATATGATACCAATTGAAGAGAGAGCATCAGAAGAAGTAACCAGACTGAGGGGTGTAAAAATAGCACCAGAGAAGGTCAAGGTTATAAACTTGGCATTTGATGTCACACCGGCAAAATACATTACTGCAATTATTACTGAAAAAGGAGCATTCAGTCCGAAACATATAAAATATATAAACAGCAAAAAATCCGAGAAATTGAGGCTTAAGTTATGAACTTTCAGGAAATATTTAAACCTTATGAAGAAGAAATGAAGGATGTTGAAAAGGAGCTTGCAAATATATTTCAGTCAGAGGCAACCCTCATACCTGTAATAGGTTCTTATATAATGAAATCCGGAGGCAAAAGGCTTCGCCCTCTTTTTTTACTTTTAAGTGCCGATCTTGCAGGTTACAGGGGATACAAAAGAGTAATACTTGCTGCAGTAATTGAGGCACTTCATACAGCAAGCCTTCTTCACGATGATGTTGTTGATGAAGCAGAACTCAGAAGGGGCAAGAAGTCAGCAAACAGGATTTGGGGAAACCAGATAGTTGTTCTTCTTGGAGATTATCTTTATGCAAAAGCTCTGCATCTTAGCGTTTCTCAGGAAAGTCTGCAGATCATGGAAGCTTTGTCCCGTGCAACATCTCTGATGGCTGAAGGAGAGATTCTACAGCTAATGAAGGCTGGAGATCCAACAATAACATTTGATGAATACATAAAAATCATAACAGGGAAAACAGCTGGTTTGATTACAGCTGCCTGTAGAATAGCAGGAATTCTTGCAGAGTTGCCTCAAGAAAGAGTTCAGGCATTAACAGATTTTGGTTATCACATAGGAGTTGCCTTTCAGATGGTTGATGATATTCTTGATTATGTAGCAGATGAAACAGAGCTTGGGAAAAAACTCGGTAAGGATTTAATGGAAGGAAAGATAACTCTTCCAGTGATTGAGCTTCTTAAAAGGTCAAATGAAAAAGAGGAAATTGTTAACATAATAAAATCTGATAATTTTTCTGAAAAAAATTTACAGAACATTCTCCAATATCTGAAAAAATATAAATGTATTGAATCATCAATGGAAATAGCAAAAAACTATGTTTATAAAGCAAAAAAAGCACTTGAAGTTTTTCCTGACTCAACACACAGACAAACACTGTTCAGAATTGCTGACTACATTCTTCTGAGGAATAAATAATGGCACTGATTCTTGTCACAAACGATGATGGTTTTTTTTCAAGAGGCATCCAGATACTGGCTGAAAGTTTGAAAGAGCTTGGTCAGGTATATATTGTTGCACCTGACAGGGATCGTTCTTCTGTCAGTCATGCACTCACAATGCACAGACCACTTCGTGTGGATCTGATAAGGGAGAACTGTTACAGTGTGAATGGAACTCCAACAGATTGTATTGTTGTTGGAGTTAAAAAGATATTGCCCAGAGAGCCTGACCTTATTGTATCAGGAATAAATAAGGGAGCTAATCTTGGAGAGGATATCACATATTCAGGAACTGTTTCAGCAGCAATTGAAGGTACAATACTTGGTGTGCCCTCATTTGCAATATCCCTTGTTGGTGAAAGACCATTTAAATATGAAACTGCAAGCCATTATGCATTGAAAATTGCAAGATATATTCTTCAAAGAGCTCTTCCACAGGACACACTGCTGAACGTGAATGTGCCCAATAAACCTCTTCAGGAGATAAAAGGAATAAAGATAACAAAACAGGGCAAAAGATCCTATGAAAACTCAATTCATGAAATTTTCTCTCCATGGGGAGAAAAGCAATACTGGATTGGAGGAGGAGTTGTTTCATGGCAGAAAATGGAAGGCACAGACATTCAAGCAATAATGGAAGGCTATGTATCAGTTACTCCACTTCATATTGATTTAACCAACTATTCTGCATTAGAGAAATTAATTAAAAATGAAATTGAAGAATAAATATGATGTGGTCATTGTTGGAGCAGGTCCTGCAGGTATATTCACAGCACTGCAAATAACCGAGAATTCATCTATCAGAGTTTTAATTGTTGAAAAGGGCAAAGATATTGAAAAAAGACAGTGTCCGATGGAAAAAACGGGAAAATGTGTTGATTGTCCTGTTTGCAATATTTTAAGCGGCTGGGGAGGTGCAGGTGCATTCAGTGATGGAAAGCTTAATCTTTCACCTGATATAGGAGGATTTTTAGGCAAATATGTAGATAGAGAGACCCTCACCGACCTTATTGATTATGTTGATAAAATATATTTGAAATATGGTGCTCCTGAAAAAGTTTATGAGCCAGACACTGAAACAGCAGAAAAAATAAAAACTGTTGCTGTAAAAAATGGGCTTCTTTTCATCCCCTCAAAAATAAGACATATTGGAACTGAAAGATGTGCAGAGGTGCTTAAAGCTTTAAAGAATGCTTTGTCAAGAAAAACTGATTTAATGTTTAATATTCCAGTAAAGAGAATCCTTACAGATAAAGGTAAAGTTTTAGGGGTTGAACTTGACAGCGGGTTAAAAATTAAAGCGAATTATGTAGTTTTAGCACCGGGAAGAGCTGGAAGCAGATGGCTCAGTGAAGAGGCAAAAAGGCTAAGACTTGGCACAGAGCTTAATCCTGTTGATATAGGTGTGAGGGTTGAAGTTCCTGCAGGAGTCTGTGATGCTCTTACAAGGATTTGCTATGAGCCAAAATTAATATATTATTCAAAAACATTTGATGATACTGTCAGAACATTCTGTGTTAATCCCAATGGAGAGGTTGTTAGAGAAAACATAAATGGCATCTGGACTGTAAATGGGCACAGCTATGCTGGTCAGAAAACAGAAAACACAAATTTTGCAATACTTTCAAGCACATATTTTACAGAACCCTTCCGAGAGCCGATTCTATACGGACAGAATATTGCACGACTTGCAAATTTCCTCGGTCAGGGAGTTTTGATCCAAAGACTCGGTGATCTTAAAAAGGGAAGAAGGTCAACCAAAGAAAGAATCATGAGAAATCCCGTCCAGCCAACACTCAGAGATGCAACCCCTGGGGATTTAAGCTTTGTACTTCCTTATCGGTATCTTGTAAATATTCTTGAAATGCTTGAAGCCCTTGATAAAGTGATGCCGGGAGTAAACTCAAATCATACTCTTCTTTACGGAGTTGAAGTAAAGCTTTACAGCATGAGATTAAAGCTTACAGAGTGTCTTGAAACAGAAATAGAAAATCTGTTTGCTGCTGGAGATGGAGCTGGTGTTAGTAGAGGGTTGATTCAAGCTTCTGTATCTGGTATTCTTGTAGCAAAAGAGATATTGAAACGAAATGGATAAATACAAACACTTAAGAGAATGGATGGTTGACTCCCAGATTGTTGAAAGAGGAATAAGGGATAAACGTGTTATTGAAGTAATGAAAAAAATTCCAAGACATCTGTTTGTTCCTGAGGATATCATGGAGGAGGCTTATGATGACAGAGCTCTTCCAATAGGTCATGGACAGACAATTTCTCAGCCATATATTGTTGCACTTATGACAGAGCTTCTTGAACTTAAGGGAGATGAAAAGGTTCTTGAAATAGGAACAGGTTCAGGTTATCAGGCAGCAATTCTTGCTGAGCTTGCAAGAGAAATTCACACAATTGAAAGAATTGAGGTGCTTGCTTCAGAAGCAAAAAAAAGATTTGAAAAACTGGGATACAAAAATATCAAAATTTATGTTAAAGACGGAACTGAGGGATTACCTGAAGAGGCGCCATTTGACAGGATAATTATAACAGCAGCAACGCCGGATGTTCCACAGCCACTTGTTGAACAGCTCAAAGAAGAGGGAATTATTGTTGCTCCTGTTGGTGAGAGATACTCCCAGCATATGCTTAAAGCAATTAAAAGGGCTGGAGAGCTTGAAAAACATTATCTTATACCTGTTGCATTTGTTCCTCTGATTGGGAAATATGGCTGGGATTCATGATTTATAAATAACAGGGCAGACTGCAGCCTGCCCTGTTAAAATCTAATTAGTACATTTCAGGTGATGGCATTGGCGGCTTCTTTTCCTCTTCAGGAATTTCTGTAACCATAACCTCTGTTGTAAGCATCAAGCCAGCTACAGAGGCTGCATTCTGAAGAGCTATTCTTGTAACTTTTGTTGGATCAATAATACCTGCCTCCATCATATCAACAAACCTTTCTTCATATGCATCATAACCGTAGTTAATGTTGCTGTTTTCTTTTACTTTTTCAACAATCAATGTTGCCTCAACTCCTGCATTTGCAATTATCTGTTTTATTGGCTCTTCAAGAGCCTTCTTCACTATCTCAACTCCGAGCTGCTGATCATGAATATCAAGCTTAAGATTTTCAAGGGCTTTCTGACACCTAAGAAGTGCGACTCCTCCACCAGGAACTATTCCTTCTTCAACAGCAGCTCTTGTTGCATTGAGAGCATCCTCAACTCTTGCCTTCTTTTCCTTCATCTCAGCTTCTGTTGCAGCTCCAACATTGATTCTTGCCACACCACCTGCAAGCTTTGCAAGACGCTCCTGAAGTTTCTCACGATCATAGTCTGATGTTGTTTCTTCAATCTGAAGCTTTATCTGTTTGATTCTTCCCTGAATTTTCTGTGGATCACCTGCTCCCTCAACAATTGTTGTATTCTCCTTATCAACTATTATTTTCTTTGCTTTTCCAAGATCTTCTATCTTTACATTCTCAAGTTTAATTCCCAAGTCTTCGGATATCACTGTTCCACCAGTAAGAACAGCTATATCCTCAAGCATTGCCTTTCTTCTTTCTCCAAACCCTGGAGCTTTCACAGCACAGACCTGAAGAACTCCTCTGAGTTTGTTTACAACAAGTGTTGCAAGTGCTTCTCCTTCAACATCCTCTGCAATAATTAAAAGAGGCTTACCCATTCTTGCAATCTGCTCAAGAATCGGAAGAAGGTCTTTCATACTTGAGATTTTCTTGTCATGTATTAAAACAAAGGCCTCTTCAAGCACACACTCAAGACGCTCAGGGTCTGTGATGAAATATGGGGAGATATATCCACGATCAAACTGCATTCCTTCAACAAGGTCAAGGGTTGTTGCCATTCCCTTTGCTTCCTCAACTGTTATTACTCCATCCTTCCCAACCTTATCCATTGCCTCAGCAATAAGTTCACCAATTGATACATCATTGTTTGCAGATATTGTTCCGACCTGAGCAATCTCCTTTTTGTCAGCTACAGGCTTAGATATTTTCTTAAGTTCCTCAACAACAACCTCAACCGCCCTGTCAATTCCTCTCTTTAAATCCATAGAGTTAGCACCTGCTGCAACATATTTAAGACCCTCTTTGTAAATTGCATAAGCTAATACAGTAGCAGTGGTTGTTCCATCTCCTGCAACATCAGAAGTTTTTGAAGCTACCTCACGGACAAGCTGGGCTCCCATATTCTCAAATGGATCCTTCAGCTCTATTTCTTTTGCAACTGTAACACCATCTTTTGTAACATTTGGAGTGCCAAATTTTCTTTCAATAAGAACATTTCTTCCTCTTGGTCCAAGTGTTGCTTTTACCGCATCTGTGAGAATGGTCACACCTTTTAAAATTGACTGTCTCGCTGAATCACTGAATATTAACTGTTTTGCTGCCATGCTGTCACCTCCTCGTTATTTTTCTATTATTCCAAGTATTTCTTCTTCTTTAATGATTAAATACTCAACATCATTAACCTTGATTTTTGACCCTGCGTACTTATCAAAAAGAACAGTATCACCAACCTTTACTTCCTTAACCTCAGAGCCAATCTCCACAACAACTCCCTTCTGGGGCTTTTCTTTTGCTACATCCGGAACATAAATTCCGCCTGGAGTTTTCTCCATTTCTTCAGATGAGAATTTTACCACGATTCTGTCTTTCAGTGGTTTGATCTTCATATCATCCCTCCTTTATAGTGTTTTAATTATTAGCAACGACCTTTGCTGAGTGCTAATATAACTTGAAAATCAAAATCTAATCAAGAGCGAATACAAGAAAATATTGCCAATTTTTACCAGTTTAAGCCAAATATTTCTATTTTCTATTGATTTTTTCTTTTTTAACCTGTTATTCAAATTAATTTTAGTTTTTCTTTTATTATATCAAAAATTTGGATTTTTTCATTTCTTTTTTGTATATTAATAAATTATGTTTATCGGAACTCCTCTTATTTCTGAAGAGCAGATTCAGAGAAAGGTAAAAGAGCTCGCATTAAGAA
>Ga0136652_1000449_pt1 | contig 19997 bp, 17 predicted proteins | sample ConPoolayeEmetaG_FD_94864 | JGI IMG/M metagenome (GOLD analysis project Ga0136652, IMG submission 94864) | Hot spring microbial mat communities from California, USA to study Microbial Dark Matter (Phase II) - Cone Pool mat layer E metaG... ...
CTTGGCGATCCTCGCGGCCGGCACATTTCTGGTCGCGGTCTTCCTGGGTGATCGGCTGGACCAGACGCTGATTCAGCGGCGATGGCACAACATCGCTCCGGGCTATGAGCTGGTGGCCCAAGCCGAGTCGCGCTACCAGAACCTGGCGGTCGGCCGCCGGGCCGGCCAGTTCTCGCTTTACTGCGACGGCCAGATCTCGGCGGATTTCCCGGACCCCTACACTTTCGCCCCGCTGGCTCATTTCTGGCTGTGTCAGCACCCCCGGCCCGGGAAGGTTCTGGTTCTGGGCGGCGGGGCCGAGGGATTGCTGGCGGAGGTCCTGCGACATCCGGTCGAGGCGGTTGATTACGTGGAGCTGGATCCGCGGCAGGTCGAGTTGGTCCGCCCGCTGCTGGCCGAGGCCGATCGGCGGGCGCTGAGCGACCCGCGGGTCCGCCTCCACCACATGGACGCCCGGCATTTCGTCAAGACCCAGCGGGATCGGTTCGATCTGGTCCTCGCCCGACTGCCGGAGCCGATCTCGGCCCAACGGGCGAGGTTCTACACTGACGAGTTCTACGCGGAGCTGCGGCGGGCGATGACTGAGCGCTCAGTCTTCTGCCTGATGGCTGCGGCGGCCCCCACCGAACTGTCGGCGATTTCGCGGGAATACCTGGGCTCGTTGCGGGCCACCTTGCGGCGGCATTTCCCCCAGGTGATTGTCGGCTGGGGCGATCCGGCACAACTGCTGGCCGCAACGCAGCCCGGCCTCATCACCACCGACCCCGAGGAGTTGGCCGAACGCTACCGGCAGCGTGATGTCCATTCGCCCTGGTTCGACCCCGCCTGGTTTGCCGGGGCCACCGACTGGCTGGCACCAGACAAGCTGCTTCGGCGGTCGGCCGACCTGGACGCCGCCGGGCCGGTCCCGGTCAGCAGCGATCTCAAACCAGTGGTCTACATTCAGCGGCTGGTTCTATGGGAAGCGCAAAGGGGGCCGGCGGGGTTGCGATCCGGCGGGCAAGCCGGGGGATTCCTGGCCCGGCTGCGTACTACCAGCTTGCCCAAGCTATCGCTGGCTATGGCGGCTGTCGGGGGCCTGATTTTAGTTGGCTGCCGCCTGCATGCCGGCACCTGCGCGGGATGGGCCGCTGGCGCGATCACACTTTCGGTGGGCACCACCGGGCTGGCCACCATGGCCTTGAGCATTCTGTGGCTGTTCGCATTCCAGAACCTCTACGGGTACGTCTACCAGCGCGTCGGGTGGATTGTGGCCCTGTTCATGGCCGGACTGGTGGTCGGATGCGTCTGGGCCGGGCGGGTAAGTCGGAATTGGCAAGGCCTGATCCGGGTCGACCTGCTCCTGGGCCTGCTGGCGCTGACCGTTCCGTTGCTTTTGCCGGCCCTGGCGGCGATCCAAACCGGTCCGGTAACCCTCACCATCGTCGAATGGTGCATCTCGGCCTTGGTGACCGCTACCGGGTTGCTGGGCGGCGCCGCGTTCGCCTGCGCTGGCCGGTTGCAACTGTCGCTGACAGCTCGCCCGGGTGCCGCGGCCGGCTGGGTGGTGGGGGCAGATCACCTGGGCGCCTGCCTGGGGGCGCCGCTGTGCGGCATACTGCTGGTGCCGGTGTTCGGCACCGCGACCACTGCTTTGATGTTGGCGGCGATCAAACTGGTTTCAGCCGGTTTGCTGCTGGCCGGGCGCCGGGCGGCGGATACTCGTTCGGCAGCGGGCTGAAAAACGAGGGCGGCACCCCAGACCGGGCGAAAGCCGGCGCGTACCGCCCGGCCGGCGGTACCCTGCTTCTGGCCACTGGCGAGGTCTTGCGGCTGACAGATCGGCCCGTCGTTCGCGCTCCGGGCCCTGAAGGTTGACCCCGGGCCCGCGCTGGGGGCTATGACGGGCAAACCTGCTTGTGGATACGGGGCGCCTCCAGCGGCTACCATAGTGCTTTCGCCTGGGCAGGTTGGCCCCGGCCGGGAGATGAGCCGTGTCATTGCCCTATAACCAGCGCACTTGCTACTGCGGAGAAGTCGGGCTGGACCGGGTCGGCCAGACGGTCCTGCTGGTCGGATGGGTCCATGTCCGAAGGAACCTGGGCGGAATGGTCTTCGTCGATCTTCGGGATCGGACGGGCCTGGTGCAACTGAAGTTCAGCTCGGAGATCGACCCGGCGGCGCACGAGGTGGCGAATCGGCTCCGCAGCGAGTACTGCATTGCGGCGCGCGGCCAGGTGGCCCCCCGGCCGGAGGGACTGGTCAACCCCAACCTGAAGACCGGAGCGGTGGAGGTCAGCGTGCGGGAAGTGGAGATTCTCAGCACGTCGGAAACGCCGATCTTCGAGCTGACCGACGAACTGGACACCAGCGAGGAAACCCGCCTCCAGTATCGCTTCCTGGATCTTCGTCGGCGGCCGATGCAGCAGGCTCTCATGATGCGGCACCGCATCACCAAGACCATTCGGGACTACTTCGACGCCCAGGGATTCATCGAGATCGAGACGCCCTTCCTGACCAAGAGCACGCCGGAGGGAGCCCGGGATTATCTGGTCCCTTCCCGCGTCAACCCGGGCAGATTCTACGCCCTGCCGCAATCGCCGCAGCTTTTCAAGCAACTGCTGATGATGAGCGGATTCGACCGCTACGTGCAGATCGTGCGCTGCTTCCGGGACGAGGACCTGCGGGCCGATCGGCAGCCGGAGTTCACCCAGCTTGATCTGGAGATGTCCTTCGTGCAGCCGGAGGACGTGATGCGGGTGGTCGAGGGCTGTTTGGCCAGACTGATGAAGGTTGTGCATGGCATTGACGTGCCTACCCCGTTTCCGACCATGACTTACCAGCAGGCCATGCGCGAATACGGAATCGACCGGCCCGACACCCGTTACGATCTGAGGATCAAGGATGTCTCGGACTTGGCCCGGCAGACCGAGTTCGAGCATTTCAAGCAGGCGCTTGCCGCCGGGGGCGTGGTCCGGGCCATTTGCGTTCCGGGCGGGGCGGCCATGACCCGCAAGGAGACCGACCTCCTGACCGATGAGTTGAAGGGCATCGGCGCCTGGGGGCTGCCGCTGGTCAAGGTCGCGGCCGCCGACGGGCAGCCGGTCCTCCAGACCGGCATCGCCAAGTTCTTCGGCCCGGATCAGGCGGCCGAGCTGTGCGCCCTCACCGGTGCCCGGCCCGGCGACGTGCTCTTCTTCGCGGCCGGGCCGGAGCCGGAGGTGTGCAAGTATCTGTCCTGGCTGCGCGAGGTGGTGGCCCGCAGGCGCGGGCTGATTCCCAAGGACAAGTGGAACTTCCTGTGGGTGGTGGAGTTTCCCATGTTCGAATTCCATCCCGAGGACGGCCGTTACTATGCGGTCCATCACCCCTTCACCGCGCCGCGGGACGAGGATATTCCCAGGCTGGAGACCGATCCGGGCAGTTGCCGGGCCAAGGCGTACGACGTGGTGCTCAACGGGAGCGAGATCGGCGGCGGCAGCATTCGGATTCACCGGGCCGAGGTGCAGGAGCAGGTCTTTCGGGTGCTCCGGCTGAGCAAGGAGGAGCAAGAGGCGAAGTTCGGGTTCCTGCTGCGGGCCTTGAAGTACGGGCCGCCACCGCACGGCGGAATAGCCCTCGGCCTGGATCGCATCGTCATGCTGCTGACCGGCATGGAGAGCATTCGCGACACAATCGCGTTCCCGAAAACCACCCGGGCCGCCTGCCTGCTCACCGAAGCGCCCAGCCCGGTGGCGCCCGAACAGCTCGAAGAGCTCGGTTTGAGGCTTCTGCGCCCAAACCAGTGAAAGCACGGCCGCGTGGCGCTCGGCCCGACGCGGCCGGCGAAGTTAGGGAACGATCTTGACTGTCAAAGGGAGTCGCCATGTCGACCGGTAATTCCAGACGTTCGATTTGGTCAGCCTGCGCGCTGGGCGGCGCGATGGTGCTTGCCTCGGCCCTGCTCTGGCAGGCCCTGAGCACCCCACGGATCGCACTGGCCCAGGTCCCCGACAGCGGACAGCAGCGCAATGAGATGATCCAGGAGTTGCGCATCTCCAATCAGAAGCTCACCGAGATTATCGGACTGCTGCGCGAAATCCGCGACGCACAGACCGGCCAGCAAAAGGACGCGCCCAAAAAGCCGCCCCCCAAGTGACGGTCCGCCAAGCCGGCCTGAGCAAATCAGGGTGCGGACCGTCGGCGACCGTCCGGCAGGCGATTCGGCCGGGCGGGGCCGGACGGGGGAACACCATAAACGGTCCCTTCAGCGGTCATCCGTTCCTGGGGATGGCGTTTCATCTCTTCGGCGGTGGCGGGGACGCGGATGGGGGTACCGTGGCGTTCGTAGTAATCGCAGACGGTGTGGACGGCGACCTGGGGGTCGTCGGTGACGGTGTAGAGTTCCAGGTCCTCGCGTGCGATGTGGCCGTGCTTCTCCAGCAGGGTGGTGCGGAGCCAGTCCAGCATGGGGTTCCAGAACGGGCTGCCCAGCAGGACGATGGCCATGCGCGGGGCCTTGCCGGTTTGGACCAGAGTCATGGTCTCGAAGAACTCGTCCAAGGTGCCGAACCCGCCGGGCAGGCAAATGGTCCCGACCGCGTATTTGAGGAACATGACCTTGCGGACGAAGAAGTAGTGGAAATTGAGGGCGATGTTCTGGTAGGGGTTGGGAATCTGCTCGTGGGGCAAGGCGATATTCAGGCCCACGCTCTTGCCGCCGGCCTGGGCCGCACCCTTGTTGGCCGCCTCCATGATCCCCGGGCCGCCGCCGGTGATGACCGCGTAATCCCGCTCCACCAGCAGGCGAGCGCACTGTTCCGCCATGCGGTAGTAGGGATCGTCCGGACCGACCCGTGAGGAGCCGAAGATCGAGACCGCCCGCCCGACGTGTGATAGGACGTCGATACCCTCCACGAACTCCGACATGATCCGGAAAATCCGCCAGGTCTCCTCAGCCGCGGTCTGATAGGCGAACTCCCCGTCTGCCACGCGGGTCTCCGGCTTAGTGGGCGGTGGCATGGGTCACCTCGCAAACAAGTTCTCGAAGATTCTATCGGTCCTTGCCGGTCGTACGAGGTGGGCTGGCTCGCAAGCCGACCGGGCCGACAGCCCGGCCGCCCGCCGGTCGTCGGCGCGCCCCGGGCCGCCCGGCGCCCCGATCACCGGGCCTGGGGGCCTGATCGGTGCGGCGCGTCTGCGCCCGGTGATTCAGTCTTCGTCGATCCGCGTGGTCTTGCGATGTCGCTCGCGGACCTCGCCTTCCAGCGGCTGGTCGGCGTTGGGGTTCTGACCTTCCCACTGCCCGGTCCGGGCGTCCATCCACTCCTTGCCGCTTACTCGTCCGTCGGCGTCAAAGAAGATGACCGCCGAGTAGTGGCGTTTCAGATCATCGTAGAACCACTGGTCGTTGAGGTCGCAGGTGGGTTTGCCAAGGACGTGGCGGACATCCTCGCGGTCGTCGACGCCAATCTGGATCATCTCGTACCGGTCGCGGGTGAACGGTCGGTGGCAACCGGTCAGGACCGTCAGGCCGACCAGGGTCGCCAGAAGCATTGGGGTTCTCAGACTCATGGGCCGTGCTCCTGCACCAGACTGTCGGACTGCCGGGAGTATACCCGGCGGCAAACGGTTAGACACGAGCCGGGCCGTGAAGTTGCAGCGGACGGCCCCCCGTCGGCTCAAACAACCCGACCCGGGCGATTGCCGGCCGAGCTCATCCTGGTAGGCTAGCAGTCCGTTGAGAAACTGCACCGCTGGACCTCCCAGTCCAGCGCCGCCCGCCCCCCGGCGACCCGGCGCCGGACTGGGAGTCCCGGCGCTCCGGATCCGGTGCCGGGAGCTGTTTTTCAACGGACTATATGAGTCTGCGCAATTTTGCGACAGCAGAGGTACCGACCGGCCTTTACGCTGGCCGTGGTGGTCGCAGGGCTCATGGTCGTTTGCGACCGACACGGGGGTCAGCCGCTACGGCGTGCTGGCAAATTGCGCGTTGATTTGGGGCTGAGTTGCAGAGGCGGGCCATGAGCAGACTCGCTCCTTTCGTCGGCCGGAAGGCCGTCGTGGGCATGATTCACGTCGGGGCTCTGCCGGGGACCCCGCGGAGTGCCACCGACCTGGGCCAGATCATTCAGCAGGCCGTTGCCGAGGCGGCCACCTACACCGCAGCCGGCCTGGACGGGCTGCTGATCGAGAACATGCATGACGTGCCGTACCTGTGCGGGAAGGTCGGACCGGAGATCGTGGCTGGGATGACCGCAGTCGGATTGGCGGTCCGTCGTGCCAGCCCGCTGCCGTTGGGGGTGCAGGTGCTGGCGGCAGCCAATCGTGAAGCTTTGGCTGTGGCTCAGGCGTGCGGGGCGACCTTCGTCCGGATTGAGAACTTCGCTTACGCACACGTGGCCGACGAGGGATTGATGCCGGTGGCCGAGGCCGGGCCCTTGTTGAGATACCGTCGTCAGATCGGGGCCGAAAACGTGGCGGTGGTCGCCGACGTGAAGAAGAAGCACTCCAGCCATGCCATCACCGGGGACGTATCTTTGGCTCAGGCCGCCCAGACTAGCGAGTTTTTCGGAGCCGACGCCATCGTGGTGACCGGAGCGGCTACCGGGCAGGCCGCGTCGGCGCAGGAGGTGGCCGCGGCTGGCCGGGCGGTCCGGATTCCGGTCTGGGTCGGCTCGGGCGTGCGGCCGGACAACTTGCCGCTGCTGTGGCCCCACGCGGACGCGTTCATCGTGGGCTCCTTCTTCAAGGTTGACGGTTCGTGGTCCGGGCCGGTCGATCCGGCCCGGGTCGAAAAGTTCATGACGCGGGTTCACGAGCTGCGGCGGGCGGACTGACTGGAGAATCCATGCCGGATCGGCGACCGGCCGGGTGGCCGGGGCGACTGATAGTGATTTTCGGGTGCATGTTTGCCGGGAAAACTGCCCGGCTTATCCAGCGCCTCCGCGAGTCCCGGGCGGACGGTCGGCGGGTCGTGGCCTGCAAGCATCGACTGGATGATCGTTATGATCCCAACCAGCTTCGAACTCATGACGGCTGGGCCTTCGAGGCGGTCGCGGTTTGTGCCGCAGGAGAAATCCTGGCTGTGGCGGAAGCGGCGGAGGTCGTGGGGGTCGATGAAGCGCAATTCTTCGGGCTGGCTCTGGTGCCCGTGTGCAGTGAACTGACCAGGGCGGGACGGGTGGTGATCGTGGCCGGCATCGATCACGACGCCTGGGGTCAGCCTTTTCCCCCGCTGCCGCAGCTCAAGCAATTGGCCGACGAAGTCGAGTCGCGCAGCGCGCCCTGCACGGTTTGCGGCCGGCCGGCCCGATTTTCGCAACGAATGGTCCCGGTCGTCGATGGGCGGATGGTGGGCGGGCCAGGCCAGTACGAGCCCCGCTGCCTGGCGCACTTCAGGCCGTTGCCCGGACGGCCGCCGGTTTACGAGTGAAGAGCCGGGCCGGTTTGATGGTGGAGTCGCCGCACCGAGCGAGGCCCGGGTTGTCTCTCGGGCAGTGGGGTACTTGACCGCGAAGTTGATTGAGCGGATAGTGCCCCGCGCCCGGCGGCGCGTGGAGGCGTGGCTGTTGAGGCGATCCGTTGGTAGGGAGACCGAACTGTGGCAAGACCGAAGGTCGGCGTGGTTGGTGGGGGCGTGGTCGGCAGCGCGATGGTGAAGCTGTGCGGCCCAGAGACGATCGTTTATGACCCGAACAAGCCGGAGCTGGCGGGCAACAAGTCGGCAATCAACACCTGTGACGTCGTGTTCATCTGCGTGCCCACGCCGATGGCCGAGGATGGCCGGTGCGACACCAGCATCGTCGAGGAGACGGTCGCGTGGGTGCAGGCCCCGCTGATCATCATTCGCTCGACGGTGGCCCCCGGCACCACCGACCGGCTGCGCGAGAAGTACAAGCGTCACCTGGTCTTTCAGCCGGAATACCTGGGGGAGACCGCGGCGCACGTTTTCGGCGACATGGCGGAGCGGGAGTTCATCGTGCTGGGCGGGCTGCCGGAGGATGTGTCGCGGGCGGCCGATTTTTACAAGCATTACTACAACTCATATGTGCGCTTCTATTTCGGGGACGCCCTGACCGCCGAGCTGTGCAAGTACATGGAGAATGCTTTCTACGCGGTGAAGGTCACTTTCGTGAACGAGTGGTACGACATCGCCAAAGCGCACGGGGTGGATTTCAACCTGCTTCGCGAGCTGTGGCTGGCCGACACCCGGATCAGCCGCGATCATACTTTCGTGTATCCCGACCAGCGGGGCTTTTCCGGCAAGTGCCTGCCGAAGGATTGCAACGCGATCGTCCACTCCTGCCGGCAGCGGGATTATGAGCCCAGGCTGTTGGCTCAGGTGCTCCGAATAAACGAGCATTTCCTGGCCCTGAATCGGCGGGGTTGACCCGGTCGGGCCAGCTCGGCAGCTCAGGTGGGGGCGTGGCCCAGCAGGGCCTTGAGCCACTGGCGCAATTGCGGCCCCCAGTACACGATCAGCAGGGCGGCCAGGCTCCACAAGCCGATCGCGGCCTGGAACGGCCGATCGTGCAGGATCACCGCGGTTGGCCCATCCACCCGCCCGTGCTCCACCAGCAGCGCGAACCGGAAGATCGCGTAGACCACCAGCGGCAGGGTGTAAACCAGGTAGTTGGTCCCGAACACATTCAGGGTTCGCTGATCGGTCGCATAGAGCATGAAACTGACGACGGCGACGCCGGCCGTCAGGGTGGTCATGTGGTTGAGGAGTTCCGGCGTATACGCGGCCAGCGTCCGCCGGTGGCCACTGGCGCCCGCAGCGCTGCCCGTTAGGCTGTTCAGCTCGCAACGGCGTTTGCTGAAGCCCAAGAACAGACAGAGCGTGAAGGTGCAAAGCACCAGCCAGTGCGAGATCACGACCTGGGCCAGCAGCGCCCCGGCGACCGCCCGCAGGACGAACCCCAGGCCGATGACGATCACGTCCAGCACTGCGACATGCTTGAGCCGGAGCGTATACGCGGCTTGAAGCAGTACATACGTGACCATCACCAGGAAGAACCCTCGGCTCAGCCACAGTCCGCCGGCCAGCCCCACAGCCAGGAGGACTATGCCAAAAGCGGCTCCCTGGACCACCGACACCCGGCCGGAGGCGATTGGTCGGTTCCGTTTGGTTGGGTGGAGCCGGTCTTCGGCCCGGTCCTTGATGTCGTTGAGCACGTAGACCCCGCTGCTGACCAGGCAGAAACAGACCAGCCCGAGCAGAACGACCTCTGTGCTCCGCCAGTCCGCCAGCTTCAGACCGAAGACCAGTCCGGCCAGCAAGAAGAGGTTCTTGGTCCACTGGCCCGGTCGCATGAGCTGGAGGTACGGCATTGATTCTCCAACTTCCGGCTCGCTGCGTTGCCCGGTTCAAGGTCAGCGGTGGTGGTTCGCGCCGACGCGGGCAACGCGCCTCGGCCCCGGCGCCGTCCGGCACCGCGTCGGCGGGGGGCCTGCCCAGTCAAACGACCGCATTCTCGGCGCCTCCTGTCTGCCGGTCAATTCTGGGCCAGTGGGCTGTCCGGCTGGACTTCGGTCGGCAAAGTCCACCTGAAGGAGCGTGTTCCGGTTACTTCGACCGTTCCCCCGCCGCAGGAATCGGCTGGAAGCCGAACGGCGACCTGGTCGCGGTCGAGCCCCAGCCGGAGGACCAGGTATTGGTCGGTCCTCTGGCACTCGGCTGTCGGGGGCTGCGTAGCGTCGGCCCGGTCGGTTACCAGGACGGCCAGAAAAGTGACCGCGGGGCACGGCTGGGTGGGTTCGAGTTCGATCCGTCCCCAGATAGGTGTCTTGCCGAATTCCGGTCCCAGCAACGTCGGGAGGCCGAGTCGGTACCAGGCGTTGCGGGCCTCGGGTCGGCGGGCCGGGATGACGAGCCGCTCGAAGCCGTCGGCGTCGCCCCCGACATAGCTTCGGCCAGCGTGTCGACCGTGAGCAACAATTTGTTTTTGGGCCGGTCCTCCGACCACGCGCAAGCAACGTTGCTCCGGCAGCAGGGCTTGGAACCACAGGCCGCCGTCGCAATCGGTCCAGTGAAGCCAGCGAGTCTGATCGCAGCACCATACGCCGGCCTGATTGCTCGTGCCCGCAGTGCGCAGATCATCCGGCAAATCGGCCCCGTCGGCCTTAGGGCGACTGGGCAGGTTCAGCACCCAGGTGGGCACTGTCCGACCTCTGGCCGGCCTGACCCGATCGATCACGACCAGGACTCGGTCGCACAAGAACAGAAACTCGCGCGTGTACTCGGTCACTACCCGGCTGTCATAGGCCGGCCGCAGGTCCAGGGCCAGGTAAGCGGCGGCTTCGGCTTGGCCGTAAGCAAGCTGTCGTCCGGTCAGCCGGCCCTGGTCGGCCAGCGGGGTGCTGAAATCGGTGCAGGTGCCTTCGAGGCAGCGCTGCCCGCCGACCGGCAGGAAAGGCTGTTTGTACCAGCGGTCGATTCGGACCGGCTCCCACAGCACCAGGCAGTTGTGCGCGATGCTGGCGACACAGTATTGCTCGAACTCGAAGGGCTCGACTGTCCGCCCCAGACCTTGCGAGCCGCCCTTGGCTGGAATGGCCTCCAGGACCACGTCTTCCCCGCCGTCGACTACCAGGTGCCCGCCGCGATGAACCAGGAAATGCCCGGCGTCGAAGTGCTGGCCGCGCCGCAAGAAGGGCTGGGCTGCGTCGATCCAGACCGCAGTGGTGTCCAGCCCCTCCCCGCCACGGAAGATCACTGATCCTCCCAGGTTGCGCGCCTTGGGAAGGCGGCCCGGATCGCAACGTGCCAGGCCGGCAGTCTCCAAGAGGATCGGAACCCAGCTCCACAGCGTCGGCAACTGGCCGACAAGCTGGCCGCGCAAGGCACGCTCCAGGCGATCGGCCACCAGGGCTGCGGCCGGATCGGCGGTGCGGGCGGCGATGAGGTGGGCCGTCAACGGCAACAGCTCATCCCAGGCTGGCACCGGGGTTAACGGAGCACTGGTTCCGTCATCGCGGATGAAGTTGTGTGAAAGGGCCGGATGGTCCAGGGTCGCCAGGACGTAGTGCTCCATCCAGCGGCCGACGGTAGTCCGATATTGCGGCCAGAGGTCGGCCTTCAACGCCCGGCCGGCGATCTCGATCGCCAAGGCCGTATCGCATTCCTCGCGGGCGGCGACCGCTGGCCCGGTCGGACTCAAACCGCGCCACGAAACGTAAGTTGGGAAAGTGCCGGCAAAATAGGCTCGAGCAGCGTCCAGGCGCTCTTGCCGCAGCGTGGCCCAGGCTGGGCCGGGCTGATCTTGTGGCTCAAAGATGGCCGCCAGGGCCAGCGCGGCCAGCTTGGTTCGGAAACGCCGGCCGTCCAGCGGGCTGTCGGCCGGGGTCAGCGGCTCGGCCCGGCCGCTGACGTTAAGCAGGAACTCGCGGCGGACTGAAGGCTCCAGGTCCGACCAGCACCAGTCCAGGGCCAAAACGGCTTCCAGTGGGTCGATGGCGGTGCGATCGGGCCTTTGCAGGGCTGCCTCGACCAACTGAAGCTGGCCGTCGCGGGTCGAGCCCCGCGGGTCAAGCTGATACAAGAAGGCGGCGGCCAGCAGCTCGCCAGGCAACAGCTCGCCCTCTACCCGGGCTGCGAACCAGTCGCGCAGGGCGCGATACTCCATTGATCGACCGGCGAAGGGCCCCCAGCCCTCGGTCTCGGCCGCCGGCCTGCCCAGACCGCAGGCGTGACGGCAGCGGGCCACGTCCGCAGGAGTCATGAGCAGTCGCGGGCGATCCTGGGCGTGGGCGAGCGGGCCTGTTAGTGCCAGGGCCGGCCCGATGGCTAGGTGCCACAGTAAGAAACCGCAGTTTATACGGCCAGACACGGTGCTCTCCTGCCCCGACCGTCACCAGGGTGGGGGGTGGTGGCCGGGGCGCCAAGCGAATTCGGCTTCGCCGGTTACTTGTTCACCTGCTTCTGCCAGTCTGCTGTCATGGTCCGGACCGCTTGGTAAAACTGTCGGCGACGGGCCCCCAGCCGCTCGGCACGATACTCCTGTGCCTTGGCCAGATTCCGGATCGCCATCTGTTGCAGGCGTTGCCGGTTGGTCGCCACCTCGCGGATCTTGTCGGCCAAGGCCACCACGTCGCCCGGGGGGACCAGATCCTGCGGTGCCAGCAGTTCCGGGATTCCGCCCACGCTGCTGGCCAGGCATGGCAGCCCGCGGGCCATCGCTTCCAGCAGGGCTCGCGGCATGCCCTCGGTCCGGCTGGGAAGCACAAACAGGTCGGCCTGGTCGAGTTCCGCGCGGATGGCAGCTCCGGCTGGCAGGCGGCCGGCGAAGATCACTCGCTCCGCTATGCCGCACTCACGCGCCAGAGCCTCCAGCTCCGGGCGGTGTTTCCCGTCCCCAATGATCGTCAGGCGCAAATCCAGGCCCCGAGCGGCGTTTAGAGCCACCGCCTTTATTAACACGTCTGGACCTTTGTAAAGCTGAGCAAGAGAGCCGATCAGCAGCAGCCTAAGCGGCGTAGCCGTCGCGGGCGGCACGCGGGGCGCCAAGGCGAAGGCCTCTTGCCGCAGATCGATGTCGGAGCAGGCGATCGTCAGCGTTTTTGGGCCGGGCGGATAGCGTTGCTGAAGGTAGGACTCTGTGACGTAGCTGACGGCGACCGCCGTCTTGCATTGCCGGCCCAGGTTGCGCGAGTACCACCAGCCCCATATGGATCGAAGCCTGGAGCGGACGGCCCCCGGCGAGAAGACCTGCCTGGGGTCGCCCACCACTTCCAGCGCATAGGGCTGACCACGCTCCTGGGCCTGCCGGGCCAGGCAGGTCCCAATGGTGCCGGGTACGCGCAGGATGACTGCCGCCCCGGGGTCCAGAGCGGCTCGTACCGCCCTTCGGATGGCCAGATATCGCCTCGCAAACTGCCACGGCCCCACGAAGTATGGAACCGGTGCGAAGTTCACCCGCGGACGGTCTACTCGGGCAGCGCCGACCGGTGGCTCGGGCATTTCACGCAGGCGGGCAACTACATGCACCTCGTCGAATACTTCCAGGTAACGTTCCCAGAACGAGGAATTGAGTCCCGAATCCGACCAGACCCGGTCATCCGGCGTGCGGTCCAGACGGGCTTCCAGTGCCACAATGACTTTCAAGCGCCCGGTCTCCGATCAGCAGGTACCGACCCACGGGATGGTATTTCGCCAGCGGCGATACGGCGGTCATCACGGGCAAAGCGGCTTCGGGAGGTCGCGCCACCGGCCGAGCAGGAAGGAGGGCTTTAGCCTCCCGCGATCCAGCGTTCCAGTCGATCGCGGGCCTCGGTGTCGCGGAGCTGCTTGGGCGGGTGTTTCATGGTGAACGCTGACACTTCGACCAGCGGGCCGCCGATGCCCCGATCCAGGGCCAGCTTGGCGCACCGGATGCAATCAATGGCCATCCCCGCGCTGTTGGGCGAGTCCTCGACGCTCAGCCGCAGCTCGATATTGGCCGGGATATCCCCGAAGCCGCGGTACTCCAGCCGCATGAAGCATACTTTGTTGTCTTTCTGCCACGGGACGAAGTCGGACGGCCCGATGTGGATGTTGCCTTCTTCCAACGGTACGTCGAGCTGTGACTGGACCGACTCGGTCTTGGAGATCCGCTTGGAACGCAGTCGGGATTGTTCGAGCATGTTCAGGAAGTCGGTGTTGCCGCCGGTGTTGAGCTGGTACGTGCGGTCGAGCTTGACCCCGCGGTCGCACATCAATCGGGCCAGCGTGCGGTGCACGATGGTGGCCCCGAGCTGGCTCTTGATATCGTCGCCGATGACCGGCAGGTTCCGCTTGCGAAACTCCTCGGCCCACTCCGGGTGGGAGGCGATGAAGACCGGTACGCAGTTGACCAGGGCCACCCCGGCCTCCAGACAGGCCCGAGCATAATGCCGGACGGCCTCTTCCGCACCCACCGGCATATAGCACACCAGCACTTCCGCCTTGGCCTGCCGCAAAACCTGGACTACGTCGCAGGGCGGGTGATCGGCCGGGCGAAACGCTATGTCCTCCGGGTACTCGCGCATGTGTCCGGCCACCCCGTCCAGCACCGGTCCCATCTGCACGGTGACGCCGTAGTGTGGCAACTCGCGGTGGAAAACCTTTGTGCAGTTCGGCTTGGCGAACACCGCCTCTTCCAAGGGCCGGCCCACTTTGCGACGGTCGACGTCGAACGCGGCCACCACGCGAATATCGCTGATCTGGTATCCGCCCAATACCGGGTGCACCAGGCCGGCAGTTTCAGTCGAAACTGGGAGCTTGTAGTACTCAATACCCTGAAGAAGCGAACTCGCACAGTTGCCCACGCCGGCAATGGCTAGCTTGATCTGTGCCAAGGCACGCCTCCCTCAAAAAAACGGTCTGCTCTCACGAAATATATGCTCGGGGGCGGCAAACTGCCACCGCGCCAACGTCGCTAATATGCGCGCCCCGGGCGGTCTTGTCTACGCCCTCCGGGGGTGATTCCGGAGTCCTGATCTCTATCGCCGGGCGGCGTTTCGGGTCGCCGCGGTTGCAGCTTGGCTGACAGTCCGGGCAATGGCTTCCAGTCCGTCCGCGGCGGCATTTACATCCGCCAGGGTCAGGAATGGTCCGAGCGACAGCCGCGTGGTGCCCCCGGCCTGGAAGGTGCCGATGGCCTGGTGGGCCAGCGGAGCGCAATGGAGGCCGCTGCGGGTGAGGATGCCGAACTCGGCTTCCAGCCGAGCGGAGACTTCGGCCGGCTCCAGGCCCTCGATGCGTACGCTGAATACTCCAACTCGGTGCTCAAGCCGGCGTGGCCCGAACCAGCGCAGCCCGTGAATCCGGTCCAGTCGCTGAATCATGTGTCGGCACAGCGACAATTCGTGGTCGCGAATTGCGGCGACGCCTCGCTGATTGATCCATCGCACCGCGGCCAGGAGGCCGGCCAGCCCCAGGGCGTTGTGGCTACCGGCCTCGAAGCGGTCCGGCATCTGGTGGGGCTGGTGAAGGCTCTGGCTTTCGGAACCGGTTCCGCCCTCCCGGACCGTACGTAGCCGATCATCCACCCCCCTGCGAATGACCAGCACTCCAGTCCCCAGCGGACCCAAAAGCCCCTTGTGACCCGGGCAGGCCAGCAAATCCAGCCCAAGCCCGGCAAACTCGATCGGGACATGCCCCGCCGATTGGGCCGCGTCGACCAGCAGCGTCACGCCCCGTCTCCGACAGACCTCCGCCACCGCGTCGATCGGCTGCAACGCGCCGGTCACGTTGCTGGCGTGATTCACAATCACCAGCCGCGTCTGCGGCGTGATCGCGGCCTCCAGCTCGGCCGGATCCAGTCGGGTGGTGGCCGCGTCAACCTGGACCGCGGTCCAGCGAATCCCGGCCTGCTGGGACAGTGCGCTCAGCGGACGGAGAACGGAGTTGTGGTCCATGCAGGTGGTGACTGCGTGGTCGCCGCGTCGCAGCAGCCCCTTGATTGCCAGATTCAAGGCGTCGGTTCCGTTCAGTGTAAACACCACGTGGTCGTCTGGAGCGCAGGCCAGCAGCTCGCGAATGGCGGCCCGGCATTGGTCCAGAATGCGTTCCGACGCCAGTGCTTCCCGGTATACGCCGCGTCCAGCGCTGGCGTGCACGTCGCGGAAGTAGTCTTGGATCGCTTGCGCCACCTCGGGCGGCTTGGGGTGGCTGGTGGCCGCGTTATCGAAATACCGGCGTTCGACTGTCACTGCGCAGCTCCTGGTGCAGCAGTCGATTATAGGGCTGGTCGAAGACGAGCCACAGGCGGGTCTTGGCCGGCCGTCGGGGCCGCGCCTGGGGCCCGACTTGCCGCCTCTCCGGAAGCCGAATACATTGCCCCAGGTTGTCGGCCGGTAGCTGGGTGAGCCGGGCGTCAGGGTTGTCCGGTCGGCCTGGCCTGTGGTCGAATTCTCCTCATCCGCCGGCTGGCGGGTCGGTTCGGCATGAGCTGCGACATCGGGAGTTCTCGGGGCGGCGGCGTGCCGAACGCGGTCAGCATCGACGTGGAAGACTGGCCGCAGTCGGTGCTGGATCATGACTTGCCGCTGACCGACCGCTTTTATTCCAACACCCACAAGGTCCTGGAGATGCTGGCCCGGCATGCCACCCGGGCGACGTTCTTCGTGCTGGGGCTGGCGGCCGAGCGGGCCCCGCAGCTTGTCCGAGACATCCTGTCCGCCGGTCATGAGATCCAAAGCCACGGCTACGGGCATCGGCTCATCCATGAACTGACCCCGGCCCAGCTCCGGGCTGACCTGGATCGGTCAAAGAAGCTGCTGGAGGACCTGGCCGGGCAAGAGGTATCCGGGTATCGGGCGCCGGGTTTCAGCATTACGCAGCGTACTCTCTGGGCCCTGGATGTGTTGGTGGAAGTGGGTTTTCGCTACGATTCCTCCATATTTCCAGTGCTTACCAGACGCTATGGGATTCGCGGGGCGCCTGACTATCCGCATCGGCTGGGCACGCCCTCGGGCGGCGAGGTGTATGAGTTTCCGGTCGCCACCTGCCGGCTGGCCGGTCGTCGGCTGCCGGTGGGCGGCGGGGGATACTTCCGGCTGTTCCCGTATTTCATCCTGCGACGCGGCGTTCAGCAGCTCAACCGGCGCGGGCACCCGGCGACCATCTACCTGCACCCCTACGAGTTCAGTCCGCGCGAGCTGGCCGAGCTGGACCTCCCCGTATCCTGGAAGATGCGGTTACACCAGGGCTTATGGCGAGCGCGGGTGCCGATGCGTGCCGATCGCCTGCTGGACGAGTTCCGATTCGGCCCCATTCGCGACCTGCTGGATCGGGCCGCCGATTGGCCCAAGTACCGGCACCGCTGACCGGAGCCGCCGGGCCTCTGGGGTGCCAAGCTGTAACCGATAACGGGGCCGAAGCCTGCCAGCTTGCCAGGCCGATGCTGGCTAGTATACTGATGCTACGGGGTTGGGTGTGTGAAACGGCTTCGGTAGCTGGTGACGCAGAGAAAAGTGGATTTATGGTAAAGGTAAGGTGGGTATGATTCGGGTCAAGGTCCGCGGCAATGAGTCGGTTGAGCAGATGGTACGGCGTTTCAAGAAACTGTGCGAAAAGGAAGGCCTGACGCGCGATATCAAGCGCACCAGCTACTACGAGAAGCCATCTGAGCGACGCCGACGAAAAACGCGGAAGTCGATGAAGCGCATCGCCAAAGAGTCACTTCTTTTCTAGCGACGACTTCGGACCCCAACCGAAGCCCTTCACAGCCTGGACCGTGAGGGAGGGGTTGACGGTTCCAGGGTGTAGCCGTGAGGGCTGGGCCGCCAGGTGGTAGGGGCTGATGCGGCTCGCTGCCGCGTGCCTCACGTTGCCACCCCGGCTCCGGTTGAGCAACCTTATCGCAGGACAGCGCCACGTGCCAACTGGTGGTGCCGGTCAGAGCAGTCGGAGGCGGCAGCCTGTGCCGGGACTGCCGGCTCCGGCTGGCGCTTTGCAATTTGATCCGGCGGGGACGTTCATGGTCGTGGCTGGCATGGTGAGCCCGATCAGCGTCCGCGGCGGGAGCTATGGGCGGGAGGCAACCTTTGGCCGAACGGGCCGACCGGCGTGTGGACCGTACAGGACCGCCGGATCTGCGATTGCCACGGCCGGCCGGGGCGCCAGCCGCCACGCCATACGCCACTCGGCTGGCGGAACGCCGACCACGCCCGGCGGGACGCCCCTCCATCCTGACGTAGCGGCCGACGCCGGTGCCGGCCCTTGGACACGGTAGCCGTCGGTTGAGAAACACCTCGCGGGCCTTGGGTCTATGGCACCAAGCCTCCAAGTCCAGCGTACCCGCGCCGGCAAACCAAAAACGCCGGACCAGGAGCCCCCGCGCTATTTACTCAAGCGGCTCGAGCAGTTTCTCAAGAGATCGCTGGAAAGAGGATGGCCGGTCGGAGTGGACTAATCGGACGCCGTTTCCTCAACGACTTCCACGTCGGGCGAGGCCTTGACGAGGCAGTCCAGCAGAAAGCGTTCCAACAACGGGTCACGCCCCAGCGGCACCCACTGGACCACTGCCTCGCCGCGCTGGCCCTCCACGGTCGGCACCCGCTGACTGTAGATGGCCAGTGCCCCGGACGCGGTCGTGATTTGTCGCTCCGGCGAGCTGTAACGAGCCTTATCGAGCTGGACGGTCAGCTTGCAGCGGGTCGGTAGGGGGGCGTCGGGCCCGGGTTGAGTTTCGCTGGCCGGGGCTGACGCAGCCACCGGCTGGGTCTGGGCTTCGATGCGGATGGTAGCCGTCCGCCGGATGGTGTGCAGGCTGGATTCGAGCAGTTGATAGCCGCCGGGCGAATCGACCCTCCACCACTCGAACCATTGGCCGCTGGTGGTCGGCTTGGAGACGATCAGGCCGCGGGCCCGATCCACGCGGTCCGGCGGCAGATCGTATCGGTATAGCACCGATAACGTTGCGTCCACGAAAGCGTCATAGTCCGGGACCTGGAGGACGACCGCGGTTGGGCGATCGGGTGCCGCAGGCATGCGGCAACTGACCAGCAGGCCCGCCGTCCAGGCTGCCGCGACCGCCAGCGCGGCGCCCTTCGTCCATAAGAGGCGATTCGGACCACCCGAGGGCTGTGAGGATTTTCCCGGCCGCCGGTGCATGTCGCGATAATAGGGCTGGTCGCGTGGATTGCAAGCCTGCGGGAAGTCAAGCCCGGATAAGGCGGCGGGGCGGCAGAAAGACTATTTCGGCCGAATTGGGCCCACTCTGCAAAACAAATTGAATGATTGAACGTGGAAGCTGTCGTGTCCCCCTTCGGGAACCCGCGCCGCCCGTCAGGGTGTCGCGGGTTCTTTAATTCCCTCTGCCCGGTCGATGGGCCTTCCGGGCGGATGGTGCCATAAAAACCCGGCCCCTGAAAAGGCTACCCGGGGCTGTACAGCGGGATCGCCGGTGGCTAACGTAACGGACAGATACTGTGGGGCGGCGTAGGATCCGGGTTAGACCCGGCTAACCGAGGCGGCCCCCGGCAACACCTGCGGGGCGGACAGCCTAATCGTGCCCCCCGGGCGGAAGGGACGGCCCGACGCCGGGAGGTGGTCGGCGACTAGCCATGAACGTGGAACCACTCAAGACCGCCGAAGGGAGCGAGCACCCTTGCTGCCGACAGCTCTCGATTTTCTTGGAGAACCGGGTCGGCCAGCTTCTTCGAATCGCGCGCCTGCTGGAGGATGAGCCGGTTCACATACTGGGGCTGTCGGTCGAGGCGGCGGTCGATTGCGCGATCGTCCGCCTGCTGGTCGACGATCCGGACCTGGCCCGCCAGATTCTGACCGACGCCCATTTCGCGCTGAGCGAGAGCGAGGTGCTGGTGGTACCGCTGCCGGACGGCAAACGGGGCATCCTTTCGGTTTGCAGCGCCCTGATCGCCGGTGAAGTGAACATCAACTACGTCTACACCGTCTGGACCCGGCAGGGGCGCGAACCCTGCCTGGTGATTCAGGTGGACGATGTTCACAGCGCGGTCCCGGTGCTGCTGGCCAAGAAATTCCGCGTCCTGGATCAGAGCGAGCTCTAATTCGGACCCGTGCTGCGACCGTGCCAGCCTCCTCAGTTCCACACCTGGAAACTCAGCGACGGTTATGAGCTGCACGGGCGGATCTGGCCACCCGGGCGGACTGATCCGGCGATCGGCGTTCTCTATCTTCACGGCATCCAGTCGCATGGCGGCTGGTTTGAATGGTCGGCCAGCCGGCTGGCCGGCGGGGGCTGGGCGGTCCTGCTGCCGGACCGGCGAGGCAGCGGCCTGAACCACGCCGCCCGCGGGGACACCCCCAGCCTGCAACGCTGGCTGGAAGACCTGGACGAACTGGCTGAATGGTGCGGCCAGGAGTGGGGGGTGAGACGCCTGGGGGTGGTCGGCGTGAGCTGGGGCGGCAAACCGGCTCTGGCCTGGACGCTGAGCCGGCCAGAGCGGGTTGGACGCCTGCTGCTGATCGCGCCGGGCTTGTTTCCGGCCGTGGGAGTCAGGCTGGCTGAAAAACTGCGAATCGCGACCTGCGCGCTGGTTTGCCCACGACGGCAGTTCCGAATCCCACTGGACGACCCCGCTCTATTCAC
>Ga0136652_1000450_pt1 | contig 19920 bp, 11 predicted proteins | sample ConPoolayeEmetaG_FD_94864 | JGI IMG/M metagenome (GOLD analysis project Ga0136652, IMG submission 94864) | Hot spring microbial mat communities from California, USA to study Microbial Dark Matter (Phase II) - Cone Pool mat layer E metaG... ...
AGTTATTAGAATTATTAAACCAAAAATAGAGTAAGGTACTGCATTATTGGTGCATATGCAGTAGCTTTTTACTCAATACCAAGATATACCAAAGATATTGATATACTTATTGAAGCAACTGTTAAAAATGCAAGAAAGCTACTGAAGGCGCTGAATGAATTTGGCTTTGGTTCACTTAAACTATCTGAAGGTGACTTTATAAAAAAGGGGTATATCATTCAATTGGGATATGAACCTGTTATAATTGATATCATCACTTCTATACCCAGTCTCTCGTTTGAAAAAATCTGGGAAAACCGTAAGAAAGGAACATACGGAAAAACTAAGGTAAACTTCATTGACATAAAACACCTTATAAAGAGTAAAAAAATCTCGGGACGGAAACAGGACAAAGCCGATTTAGAAATTTTGAAGATGAAGAAAAAACTTTCATAACTCTTTTCTAACTTTTAGGAACTCCTTTAATTCTTTGATCAGGTATCTGCCGTAAATTTTAGTTGCTTCATACAGGGTTTGCACATTTTCAACAGGTGTTATTGGAGCAAGATTATTTCCTTCCCTCATTCAGTAGTGTCCAAATAAAATTTAAAGACTGGAGGAAGCCAAACACTTTCGGATAAAATAAGCAGTTAACAAAACCTTATCCAGAAAGGAGGTGCGGCTTATGGGCTATTATAACACAGTTTTTAATCAAATGTTAAATATGTTACCCCGACATCAATTTGCGACTTTGGTTTCTCGGTATCAGGGAGACTATTATACCAAACATTTTACTTCCTGGAATCAACTTCTGGTTAACCTCTATGCCCGGGCTTCTCATAAAGATAGTCTCCGCGATATTGAAACCGGGCTAAAAGCCCAACAAAACAACTGGTATCATTTATGGTTGGTGAATGTGGCCCGTTCCACCCTCTCCTATGCCAACGAAAAAAGAAACTACCGCCTCTATGAAGACACCTTCTACCAGACCCTGAATAAATGCAAGGATGTTACCCCCAGACACAGATTTAAGTTCAAAAACCCTCTTTATACCTTAGATGTTACCGTAATTGACCTGTGTCTTTCTTTTTTTTCCCTGGGCGAAATTCAGAAAACAAAAGGGTGGTCTGAAACTACACTTTCTTTTAGACCATAAAGGTCAGATTCCTTCCTTTCTGGTGGTTACTGATGCCAAACAAGATGATATCAAGGTAGCCCAAAATCTTTTTTTACCTGTTTCAATAGATAAAGCCTATATAGATTTCCAGTGGTTGTATAGTCTTTATCAACAAAAGGTATATTTTGTTACCCGAGCCAGGGATAACCTTAAATATCAGGTTGTTGGACAGCAGCCGGTCAATAAAAAGAAAGGACTGATTTCTGATGAAGAAATTGAACTTACCGGCAACTATTCCAGGCAAAAATATCCCGGTAAACTACGTCTGATAACCTATTACGACCAGGAAACAAAGAAAACCTATCAGTTCCCGGCCAATAATTTTTCCCTTTGCGCCTATACTATTACCCGGATTGATAAAGCCCGCTGGTAGATAAAGATTAAGACCTTTTTGGGGAGATCCCGAAATCCAGTGCTCACTCAAATCTGGACTGCGATGACTTATTATCTGCTTTTGGCTTATATCAAATACCAGTCTAAATACAACACTTCCCTGCTTTATTTCACCCGGGTAATCAGAGAATTTTTGTTCCGAAAGTTGGATATTATTGACCTGTTGAATTTAAGTCTGGTTAAACTCCAGAAACTGAGACAACCACCTTATGAATTGACCCTATTTTAGGTCAGTTTTTATTGGACAGTAGTGAATCTTAATGTTTTTTGAAAATTTTTACTCCATAAGGTGCTGGTAAATAAATATGGAAAACATCCTTTTCTTTTTCTAATTTTTCACGTGTTTCTACATCCTCCAGAAATTTTCCTGACAGTTTCACTTTAAAGTTTTTTTCATTCTCTGACCAACTGGAAAAAATAATAAGAACAGAGTTATTTGTAGTATCTTCAAGGGCTATCCATTTAACATCTTCATCATTTATAGTTAGAAATTTCTCTTCATCCCAGTAGCTATGGACCTTTACTCTTTCTTCTCCATATCCGAAGTCAAAGACAATTTTTTCTAAATCTTTTATTGTCTTCACCCATCCAGGGCTTCTTTGTATTTCATGAACCATCCTCATTCCCCATTCTATCCTATATCTTTCTTCTTCTGATAATTTTTCTACAACTTTATTTCCTTTTCCATATATAGGATAAAGAGAACGAGGATAATTTCCAACTTGTAGCCCAATTGTTTCTGTTCTTAACAGGTCAGGTGAAAATGGTATTGGACTTCCTAATTCATGGTCTAAATTTGCAGTTCCAAAAGTATGGACTGGTAAAACAAGTGTATTCGTCATATGTAAAACCCATTCCAGTGGCTCTTTTCTATTTTTCCTCCAATAACATAATTGATTGTAAACCCTTTTTTGATATTCTCTTTGATTCCATATAATTACACATGGCTGTATTTTCCCATCTATAATATATGCATCTGTTGTTTTCCAGTTATATGAGACCTTTAAATATGTATTATCCCAGTAAAGACCAACTCCTCTTTTTAACCATTCATTTGCATACCATATGCCAAAGTCCTGATAACTTTTTATAAAATTTACTCCTGCACTTGTATTTGCATGTTCTCTTCTTAATATACCTTCATTAGGCCATTCTCTTTTATATAAATATGGGTCAGTTGTCCATTCGTCCTGATGTGTCTTCCATTCATCCCTTATTATAGAAGCATACATTGCTTCTTGATATACTACTATTGGTTTTTCTGCCCCTACTGTTGCTACTATAGATGCAAAATGTAAAACATTGCTTAACCACTTCCAGGTTCCATAAGTCGGTGGAGGATTATATTTTTTATTATATTCTTCAAACCATTTTTTTAATTCTTCATCAACTTTTCCTTTATATCTTGCTTCAATTATTTTATCAACAATTTCCCAATCATCTCTATAAGGTCCTTGGTATGAACAGTCCAATCCTGCCCATGGTGTTACTCCATATCCATCAGAAATATATGGTAATTTTTTTCTCCAGTTTTCAGGCATTGGTTTTGTTGGACTTGCCTGCAGTCCAAATGTAAGCTTTGTAGATCCTTCAAGTATCGTAGGTATATTTATTAAATATACCCTTAAAATTACTTTCCCATCTTTTCTTTCTATTTCCTGTATTGGCTTTGTTTCAAGTGGTTTTTCATAATTTTTTTCTGTTATATATCCTTTATCATTTTCTCCAAACCAGCAAATTCCTCTTTCTTCTTTCCCAAGCCAGATATATGAAACAAAACTGTTTAACCACTTGCTATTCCTTTTTGCTTTTCTACTATCCCATATTATTCCTTCTCCATCAGGTAGTTTGCCAGAATAATTTATCCTTAAACTATCTGCTATCTGGTGGAATAAACTTGCCTCATTTTCTTTAATTGGTATTTCAAGACATAAATTCTCAATTTTTTCTTTTGTTTTCCCTGGACTAATTTCCATTTCAACTCTCATACATCCGTCATATTCCATTTTGGAAGTTGTTTTTATTTCGATTTGTTCTGATATTGCCTTTGCCTGGTATAAACATTCAGTATCTTTTTTACTTATAAATTTACCTTCTAAACTATTCCATTTGATTTTTCCTTTTTCTGTTGCTCCTTTTATTTTTATTGGTTCTGCAAGTATATTTCTTCCTTTTGTTATAACTTCATCCCATAAGCCAAATCCATTCATTTTATATTCTCTCAAAACAACCTTTACATTATTTCCTTCTACTTTTACTACCTGGAAGGGTGCTGGTACTTCTTCTGTTATTCCAAGGTTGTTATTCTCCCAGATAAATTTCTTCCTTATAAATTCTTTTTTATCAGCTTCTTTAAATTCTCTTTCTCCTTCTGTTTTCACATAAAGAAAAACTTCATACTTTCCTTCGGAAATATCAGGAGTGTTTATAAATTTTTCTTTCTTAATAAATCCTTCTTCTATTTTTAAAAATTCTTTTGCCTTCTCATCTTTAATAATAATTCTTATTTCTTCTATTTCCTCTTTTCCAGATATGACTTGATAATAGAATCTTTTAAGTCCAGGCATAATTTGAAAATTTATTGTTGCAATTTTTTCTTTTAAGTCCTTCTGTAATTTTGTTTGGTCTTTATATCTATAATAACAATTTAAAACTTCCTCTTGTGTTAATGGAAAATCATATAAGTAAATCTCATCTATAATCCCATTTCCAAATCCAATTCCATTTGTGAAGCCATTATTGAATTTATTTTTTATAGGATATGAAAAACTTTCTGCGACTTTTTTCCCATCTGTGTATATCTTTATTTCCTTATCCTTCCATGTGATTATAAACTGATACCATTTTCCTTCATAAATACCTATATCAAGTGGACAATTTATAAAATGTAATGAGCCATCATCTTTGGTAAAATATAAGGAAAGAGGTGGATGAGGAGTGGCACCATTCAATATATAAAAAGTAAATCCTAAGTCAGCCCAAATAAAACGAATATTCCAATCGGCCCAGGACCAGTTATTTATTCCATATGGATAAATCCAGAATTCAACACTTCCTTGGTCAAAATTTAAAATGTTATCACCTTTAACCGATATAATACCTTTGTACCCTTTTCCCCTAACTCCATCTAAATACTCTCCATCCTTTAATAAAACTTTAATTTTTTCTCTTTCACATATTTCTGGAGTTTCATTCCCATCAAGTGGTAAATAGAAAAATGGAATATGTCCTTTTAAAAAATATGGCTCTTTTTTAGGTATTTCTTTGTTTTTGTCTGTATCAAGCCAACTTATATCTTCTTTTTCCCAGAAATTAAATACCTGTCTGTGAATTCTTACTTCATCAATTAATCCTGAAAATCCACTATCTCCTTTTTTGTTATTCCCTATATAAATCTCACCTGGCTCTTTTTCTTCATCTTCAGAAACAACAAGTCCCTGTGCAAATTCAAGTGTGTTTTTACTGACTTCTTTTCCATTTAAAAATAACTTTCTATGAGATATTGGAAAAACGCAACTTACTCCTGCTATATGAACCCAACTGTTTAATGGAATTATACCTTCTGGACTTGATGTAGTTTGTGTGTTTCCATAATAACAGTTTGTTGTTGTTAAATGAAATGCACCCTTTGAATCAATATATAATGAAAATCCTTTTGTTTTATCTACTGCTGGATTATATCTTGCATCTTTATCTACAACTGCTTCTCTATAAACAATATATGCTTTATCTTTTGGATATCTGTCTAATTTTACCCATGCTTCTATTGATATATAACCACCGGGAAATATTTCTGAAGGAATATACTTTATTGCTCCTTTTTCATCTAATTTCAAGCAACTACCAAATTTCCCATTCTCTTCATAAAACACTTCTCCTATTTTCTCAACTTCCTTTATTTTTCCTTCATAATCAGAAAAATCATCTTTGTTAAAATGAAATAAACCATAAGTATTATCATCTACCTTATACTCTCTCCAGAATGCTGTCTGGGTGGCAAAAAGTAAAGTAGAAAAAAATAAAAAAATAAATAAAAATATCCTCATAAATCTCCTTTCCGTAAAATTTGTAAATCATTCTACTATCAATATTCTGAAATCATGTCCTCTAATAAAAATTTTCCCAGGTTTTGTTTCTCCAAATTTATATCCTTTTTCTTTTGAATAAGAAAGAGGAATATCAATACCTGTTTCCAGATCCCATATCCTTGAAATCTCAAATCCAATTTTTTGGGTATCAATATCAAAATTTTCTATCCAGGTATCTTCTTTCTTGTTATTCAACAAAATTATTACTGCCTTTTTTCTTTTAAATAAATAATTACTCTCCGCTGGCTGCATCCTTTTATACATATACAAGGAGGCATATACTTTATCAGTTGTAAATTTAACTATATCATTTCTCCAGTAAGGAACAAAAATAGGGTCACCTGAAAAGAATGAAATATTTTCTTCCAGCCCATCCAGAATTTTCTTTCTTGTTTGAAATAAATACGGATTCCAAAAAGGAGTGCCTCTTTCTCCAATATCATGAAGGAGGCAAAGACCTAAAACAATTCTTGTTGCTTTTAAACTTCCTTTAACATGATTGTCAGAATGAAGTTGAGAAATTATACCCTGTTTTGTTTTTATTAATGCTCTAAAAACATCTACCGAACCTAATGTTTCAATTAAATCATCTGATGGAGAATAAAAACTATTTTCAATATGCCATCCAAGTTGTGTAAATGAAAAAACAGGATGCATATTTGATAGATATAAAGGAGGTCTACCACATTGCCATCCCATTACATTTAACCTTTTTGTAAGTTCTCTGAAAGTAAATAAATTGCTTTTCCCTTGTATTTTCCCATCATCTCTAACATATCCTCTACCAAGTAATACCCATGCTTCTGGCTCTCCCCTTCCACCAAAATATGTTGATGAATTATCCCACCATGTTCCATTTATAAAACATTTCTCAACTAAATTTTTGTGATACCAGAGATAGTAATCAAGATAACTATTTGTGAAATTAACTTCTGTGCTATCTAATTGTTCATCTGTCTTCCAGACTATTCCTCCATCTGATTGTTTATCTCTGAACTGATATTGTGGTCTTGGTTTATAATTTGTTATTCCAAGCCATTCTCCTGAAAATGTTTCAAATTCTTTTGAAACTCCTGTCATTTCTGTACTGCCATATACAACAAAAGGCCTCTGATACGATAAAAAAGGTCTTACACCATGGGAATTTGGAGGAGATGGTTTCAATCCAAGCCAGACATCTCTTAAATTCTTGTAGTCCTCTTCAGTATATAATTCAAATCCATCAACACTTGCTCCATAAAACCTATAACCTCTTGCATCATGAACATATTGTGCTTCTGGCCAATCCCATGCAATTTTTCTCCAATTTGATGGTAATGGTTTTACAGGAGTTGCCATTAATGCAAATTTTATATTTCTTTCTTTTTCAATATTATAAGGTCTGTTAAATAACCTGAATCTTAAAAATGGAATATTGTTTTTTCTTTCTGCAGTTATTGCAGAAATATTATCATCTAAAACCCATCCTTCATCACTTTCTCCAATATACCATAAACCAAAATCTCCTGTACCTATAAATATTGCTGGAACCCATGTTCCTAAAAGTTTTGGTGCTGGATTTAATTTTTTTGATTCAAATAAAAGACCTTCTCCTTCTGGAAATTTACCGAAATAACCTCCTTCAACAATATCTGCTCTTTGCATTACAAGTGTATCTGCATCTGGGCTTTCCCATATCATATCAAGTGCATCAATTCTTGTTGGTTTTTTGGGGTTAATCTTTAAATTTATGAGATACCATCCATCATATTCAAAATTTACCTCACAAATTATATCTATCTCCCCAAGAATTGATTTACCTTTTAATTCTACTTTTGTTGGACTTATATAACTTATATTCAATTCTTTCCCACTAAGTTCATATTCTTTTCCCTCGCTTTTCATTAAAATTGTGATTGGTTTCCCTAATATATTTTTTCCATTTACAATTATTTTCTCAGGCAGTCCTGTCTTTCCAACTACATAATCTCTTCCGATAACTCTCAGGATGTTATCTTTCACTTCTATTGGTTTATACGGTGGAATTACTATATCTTCTTTCCCTATATTGTTATTTTCCCATTGCCACTCTTGTCTTATAAATTCTTCCCTTTTCTCTTTCAATTTCTTTTTTCCTTCAAAAATTTCAACTATACATTCATATTTACCTTCTCTTAAATCAATATCAAATAATGTTTCCCCTCTTAAATTCTCTATCTTTTCGTTTTCCCTCTTTATAACTTTTCCCTTTTTCTCTTTTATTGTTATTGTAAAATTATCTGCTTTTTTTATATCTTCAGGAACACCAAATATGTCAAGGTCTACCCAGGCTTGGAATTTCTTTAAATATGGATAATGAGCAAATTTAAAATCATATTCTCCTGATGTCTCTCTTTTTTCCTGCCAGGGTTTTATAAATTGCGTCCAGTATTTCTCTGTCATTTTTACTACAGGTATCTCTGCATAATATATTATTTTTTCTCTTTCTCCATCTTCTATTTTTTCTTTAGTTGTTGCCTTTATTTCATAAAAATTCTGCTGGTATTTCCCTTCTTTTTTACTTTCTGATAATTGTATATTCTCTTCAACAAAATTAAATTTTTTAGTTTCTCCTTCTTTTAAATTACTTTCTTCTTCTTTCCTATATATTTCTTTCCCTTCTGCATTCTTTATTATTATTGAAAGTTTTATTCTTTCTGGTTTTTTACCAATTACTTCTACTTCTGTATTAAGTTTCCCATTTACTAAATCTCCTATCCTCTTAAAATGAATTGTAGGCGTATCTTTTTCAAATATAACTTCCGGGAATAAATCCCAGCCCATCCAACTACTTCCTACCAAACCAGCAAAATATAGACCACCACAAAAATCAGTCCTTACAAGTTGTATTATCCAGCTTTTACCTTCCGGTGTTTTTTTCTGTCCCATTGTTTTAAATGGAACTTTCATCTCCATCTGCCAGCTTAATTTATCTACATTACATTTTATTTCTGCACCAGATGTCCAGTCATCTTCTGTTCCTGGAGTTCCATTATAATACCACTGGTCTGAATAATATCCTCTTGGATTTACCATTATTTTATAAAATCCGTATCCAGGAATAACTGCTTCTTTTCTCCCATAAGGTGATATTTGTATCTCTATATGGTCTTCAAATAATATTAGAAATACTTCATCATTCCTTTTAACATTTGCTTTCAAAACAGTTCCTTCTGGATGTGGTGAGTTCATTCCAATATATAAATTCTCATCATCATAGCCAAGATACCATATAACTTGTTGTATCTCTGGAACTAAAGTTGCAGGTTGACCTGGTTCACCTTCTGCTGCCCATGTACAAACCCCTGTTATTGCGCTTGCTTCTTTCCATTCTTCTTTTTTTATAATCCCATCTATCTCTGGTGTCTTTTTAAATTTTGGAATTCTTAATATTGGTGCATTAAATCCTTCTGCAAAAGACATCATCAGAAAAAATAAGAATGCAACAAGCCAACTTTTTTTAATCATTTTTTCCCTCCATGGTATTTTAATAATTGAACCTTTTTAATCGCCAGTTGTGCTTTAGAATAAATTAGAGTTTTTAAGAGTTTTAGATTTGTGTAGATGTCCGCTCCGGCTATGATAAAATTTTACCACAAAAGGGGGGACAGGGAAAAGAGGAAATGGAGTGCAGAAGAGAAGTAGGAGATACTGGAAGAAGGGAAGGATCCTGGGGCAAGCATAGCGGAAGTGTGCTGGAGGCATCAAATCTCAAGTACTTTATTATTACCACTGGGAGAAACAGGCAAAGATAGGTTGTTTAGAGGGTCTGAAAGGAAAGGGCAATGGAAGAAAGAAGGATACGGAAGTGGAAGTCTTAAAAGAAGAGATAGCCCGGTTAAAATCAGTTATCAGTGAAATTACGGAAGAGAACCTGACCTTAAAAAAAAGGTTTTTGGAATAGGAGAAAAGAAGCGGTTTTCTTCAGAGGAAAAGTAAGAGATTATGGGACAGATAGGAACAACGGCAAAACGGAGCAACTGGCGGGTGGGTAGAATTCTTACTGTTTTGGGGTTAAAAATGGCCAGCTATCTCTCCTGGAAAAAGAAGTTGAGGACAGGCCATTTAGAGGATAAAAAACCGGAGAGGTTGCAGCTGGACAAGTTATTGCCGGAAGAGGAGCGGGTTATTATAGATTATGCTTTATGTCATCCCCGGGATGGGTAGAGAAGGCTGGCTTATATGATGATAGACGAGGATAAAGCATATTGCTGTCCTTTTTCGGTGTATAGGGTTCTTTCCCGGGTCAATGTGCTCTCTGGGTGGAAACCCGGTAAAAGTCAGGGCATACCTTTAGAACAGCCGACCCGACCTAATCAGCGCTGGCATACGGACATTATGTATTTGTGGATAGAAGGCCGCTGGTACTTTTTCGTTGGGGTATTAGATGGTTATGCCCGGTATATTGTGCATGGGGAGTTATTGACCAGAATGAAGTCAGACGATGTAAGCCTGGTGGCTCAAGCCGCCCTGGAGAAGTTTTCCGGGTTGTCAACCGGAGATTGTTTCTGATAATGGGACGCAATTTACCTCAAAAGAATTCCGTAACCTCTGCACCATATTACGATTCGGATGCAGCATCCGGAATCAAACGGAGTAATGGAAAGACTACACCGAAGTTTAAGGGAGGTCCTTACTGAGAAGGAATGGAAAAACTTGGGCAAAGCCAGAGAAATTACTGGCTGAGAGAAGAAGAAAGTTAGCCCAGGCCCAGGAAGAAAGAAGAAAAGTTAACTTAGAAAGATACTGGAAGGCGGAGGGAAACTACACAAAAACAAATCAGGCAAAAACTCTAATTTATGCTTGACCAATACAATTTTTGCTTGCCGACAGTTTAGGTGGAGTAGAGGCACCTGTTTGTTATCCACCAAAGATGTCGCATGCTGTCTTTTCATCAGAAAAAGAAAGAAGTCAAAGAGGAATCAAAGATAATCTTATTCGTCTTTCTGTTGGCATTGAAAACAAAGATGACCTGAGGACTGATTTGAAACAAGCACTGAGTTACGTGTGATATGCAATAAACTCATCTCTGCGATAATATAATTTCAAAAAAATCACCCACTTGACAGGAGTATCAGTTTGTTTTATTATTTTAACAGTAAATTTAAGTAATAAAAAAACTGCAAAGCCATGAACATAAAATTACCTGCTAACAAGGGTGAAATCCAGAGATGGAACAGGAAACTTATCCTGCGTACGATTTATGAAAATGAAGCCATCTCCCAGGTGGAACTTGTGCACAGGACCAGTTTAAGCCCTGGTACTGTTTCCAATATTGTTAGATGTCTGCGTCAAGAGGGATTAATAGAGGACATTGGTTATAAATCTTCAAGGGATGGACGCAAACCCGTGCTTTTCCGACTTAACCCATTAGCACGGTTCGTAGGTTGTATGATTTTCGGGGAAGAGGAAATCACCGTTGGAATAATGAATCTGGCAGGAAAAATCGTAGACAGGATAAATGAGAAGGTTGATACAGACCACAATGTGGACGCCCTGGTTGGAAGGGCATGGAAAATTGAAAAGAACCTGCTTACAAAAAATGGCATTCCAATAAAAAACATCATCGCCAATTGTGCTATCAGTGAAGGAATAGTAGATAACAGAACCGGGGTGGTTATTTTTGCGTCTCATTTTGGCTGGCGGAATGTCCCATTAAAAGCAAAAATTGAACAACTTTCAAATTTGAAAACTTTTGTAGAGCATTCCACTCATGCCAAGGTCCTTGCCGAACAATGGTTCGGCATTGCCCGGGGGATGCGCAATGTTGTAGGGGTGAACGTGGATTCCGGCATAGGTGTGGGCATTATCAGTGACGGGCAGCTTTATCACGGTGCTTTTAGGATGGATGGGGAAATCGGCCACAATGTGGTCATCCCGGAAGGGAAATTATGTAAATGTGGCAAACGAGGTTGTCTGGAAACAATTGTATCCGGACCAGCCATTATTGAAAGAGCCCTGGAGTTGAAACCCGAATTTCCTGATACATGCCTACCTGATAATCTAAAAGGACTATCAGGCCGGCAGGCGGTGCGGAGCATCTTCCAGGCCTGCCAGAATGGAGATGCACTGGCAACAAGAGTCACCAGGGAAGCCGCATTTTATCTTGGTTTTGAGATTGCGCGCATTATCAATTACCAGGACCCGGAAATGGTTTTCTTTACTGGTTTCGTGATAGAAGAGGATACCGGTGTTTTCCTGAAAGAAGTAGTAGAGCAGTGCCGGAATTTCGTGGTTGCTCAGGAGATGCGCACCTTAAAACTTGTACCCGGAAAATTAGGAAGTGAAGGCATTTTGCTTGGGGGTGCTATTCCGGCGTACTATGAATTTTTCTATGCAATGGCCAACTGACAATACACTGGAAACTTGATTATGAAAAAAGATGAAGCAGTCAAAATCCTGAAACTGATGTTGAGAATCAGGTTTTTTGAGGAACGCTGTAAGAAAATTTACAAACAGAAGATGCTGGCTGGTAACTTCCTGGGTGCTTTGCATACCTACATAGGCCAGGAAGCAATTGCAGTCGGCATTTGCCTGAATTTGAGAAAAAATGATTATGTTTTGAGCACCCACCGCTGCCACGGACATTTCATCGCCAAGGGTGGTGATGTCCGTAGAATGATGGCAGAACTGCAGGGAAAAGAAACTGGTTACTGTCTCGGACGGGGTGGTTCCATGCATCTATTTGATACCACAATTGGTTTTCTGGGCGGCAATGGCATTGTCGGCGCAGGTCTGCCGCTAGCAATCGGCGCTGCCTATTCCTCACTTTACAGGAATACGGACCAGGTGACGGTATGTTTCTTCGGGGACGGTGCGGGCTGCCAGGGCACTTTCCATGAATCTCTAAACATCGCGGCACTCTGGAAACTGCCGGTGGTGTTTGTCTGTGAAAACAACTGTTACGCGGTAACCACACCGGTAGCAGAAACCGTTTCCATACCAGACATTGGAGTCCGGGCCCAAAACTACGGAATGGTCGGAGCTGTGGTGGATGGAAACGATGTCTTAGAAGTCCTTGAGACCTGCAAGATAGCAATAGATAGAGCCAGAACTGGAGCAGGGCCCACTCTTCTTGAGTGCAAGACCTATCGTGTTGACCCACACTGCATGGTTATTTCAGAAACACGCTGTAAAACCGAAATAGAAGAATGGAAAAAGAAAGATCCCATACTTCTTTTCCAGCAAAAACTCCTTAAGGAAAAACTTATCAACAAAACAGAATTGGAACAACTGGAGAAAGAAGTTCTCAAGGAAATAGACGAGGCAGAGAAGTTTGCCGGGGAAAGCCCGTATCCGAACCCGGTCGATTTCCTTGCCGGTATTAAAGATTGAAAATGCGTGAAATCAAATACATTGAAGCAGTGAACGAAGCCCTTAAGGAAGAAATGGAAAGAGATAAGAATGTCTTTGTCATTGGAGAAGATGTTGGTTTATTAGGCGGTGGTTTTGGAGCAACCAAAGGACTGCTAAAAAAGTTTGGGCCGATGAGAGTTCGGCAGACACCTATCTCAGAATCTGCCTTCACTGGATTAGCAGTTGGTGCGGCGATGACTGGCCTGCGACCTGTTGTGGAAATTATGTATCTTGACTTCATTACCACGGCAATGGACCAGGTGATAAACCAGGTTGCAAAGATCAATTTTATGTCTGGTGGCCAGGTAAAAGTTCCTCTTGTAATCAGAGCACCTTATGGTATCGGCACAAGAGAAGCCAGCCATCACAGTCAGAGTTTAGAAGCATGGTTTGTCCATACACCAGGATTGAGAGTGGCAATGCCGGCAACTGCTTATGATGCCAAAGGCCTTTTGAAAACCGCTATCAGGGGCGACTGCCCGGTCATCTTTATTGAAAACCGGATGCTCTATTTCAAAAAAGAAACTGTTCCAGACGGTGAATGGCTTGTACCTTTCGGCAATGCTGAAATCAGAAGGGAAGGAACTGACATTACCATTGTTGCACTATCAAATATGGTTCCCAGAGCTCTGGAAGCTGCGGAAGAGGTCGCTCCGGAGATATCAGTGGAAGTTATTGACCCGCGGACACTGGTGTCTCTGGATATTGAAAAAATAGTTAATTCAGTCAAGAAAACAGGCAGGTTGCTTGTTTTGCATGAGGCGCCAGTACGATGCGGAATCGGTGCGGAAATTATCAGGCAGGTGGTGGAAAAAGCATTTGATTACCTGGATGCACCACCCCTGGTTCTGGCTGGCGCAAATATCCCGATTCCTTTTTCGCCGGTCCTGGAAGATGTTTGTGTTCCTCAAAAAAAAGACATTGTGGAAATGCTTAGAAAAATAACAAAATGAAAGGAGGCGAGATAAATGAAAAGTAAAGAAGGCAGCAGTGTGATTTATCGCAGAAAACGCAGTAGCGGTATTTGTGCTACGAAACAGAAAGGAGGTGAAAGTCCAATGTTTAAAGTCAAGAGTCTACAGTCTGAATCAGCCTTTACTCTGATAGAACTCCTGGTAGTGATAGCCATCATCGCAATTCTGGCTGCGATGCTTTTACCGGTGCTGACCAGGGCGCGGGAAAATGCCCGCCGGGGTGTATGCGCGTCAAATCTGAAACAACTTGGTTTGTCCTTAATTATGTATAGCGACGATTGGGGAGGATGGCTACCTCCGACCCTTTATAACAAAGGTTATTGGTTGCATAATCCTGATTCTTACGGCGGCTGGGGTATTATGTGGAAGAACCGCTATGTTCTCAACCGTGATCCTTATGACCTTTCTCCTGCCCAGAAGGACTACAGTCCATTGTTCTTCTGTCCTACCAACCGGCAACACTCTCTGAAGGCAACCACTGGTAACTTCACTAACAGAAGTTCTTACTGGTACAATCCGAGGGAGGAAAGGTTCACGTCCGGTACCTACGCAAGTGCCTATCGGGGAAGAATCAGCCGGATTGCCAACAAGGCAATCGCCTGGGATAATCAGGATAAGGGTTACGGTGACACTGGTTTCGGCTTTGCGGCTTTCACGCATGGTGATGGCTGGAACGCGCTTTTTTCTGATGGAGCGGTAATATGGTGCCCGGACGCACAGGGAGTGTTCATCAGTCAAATGCCTACCTACTTTACATCGCCGGTACCTTTTGACAGGTTCCACTAAGGGGGTGAGGGCTGGGTCCGTAACTATCAGGGGAGAAAATGAAAAAGGTATGGAGCTGGGTATCAGTGGCAGGATTGTGTCTGCTGACGGAAGCAATTGTCTGGGCTGGTGAAGTCTGTATGGAGGCAGAAGATTTCAAAATAGAATCTGGATGGAAGGTTATTTCTGGTTATGAGGGTTATTTCCCGGCTGAGCCGAATATCTGGAGTGGCAACCGCCTGAAGGCTGAATCTGGTCCAGGTACGGCTCAGGCGAAATTAGAAATCCTGGTGCCACAAGATGGAGAATATAACCTGTGGGTGCGATATGAGAGTCCTTTCGGGTTTGATATTCCGTTCCGGGTAAGAATCGTGCAGAATGGAAAGGAAAAGATATCCGCAGTTTTTGGTCGGAAAGACGATGTGAAATATTTCCCCGGCCGCGGCTGGTTGGTGCAGGGACCATGGTATTATCATAACACGGATTATGTGTACCAGAAGGTTACCTGTAAACTCGGAGCAGGTCCGGCTACAGTCGTGCTGGAAAAATCGCCAGCAACCAGCCGTGAGGCGGCACGCATCATAGACCTGCTCTATCTTACAAGTGACCTCACCTTGACTGATTTTAAGAACGAATGGGCCTGGCCACGCGGGGGTACCGGCTCACCTATTTTAAGCCGATTTCGAAAACCAGTGTATTTCAAAATCCGCGTTCCATCAACTGCGACAGCGCCGGCTTTGTTGAAAATTGAAAGCCGGTTCTGGGGAGTGGGATACTTTCACGGTCCACGTGAGACCTACTATTTTACGAAAGACGGGATTACAACGACGAACCCCCCTGATAATATTTTCTTACCCCCAGGCAGTGAAACTGGCTGGCAAGAAATCAGGTTGTTATCATCCTACCCGGCGCACATATTTGCTGTTACAAACCAACCTGTGGAACTTGTGGTTACCCGTAATCCAGCAAAAGAAAAACCAGTTGTTCTGCCTCTGAAACCGTCCTCAGAAGACAAAAAAAACAGCAAGGGATGGCTTTCTGAGTACTATACGCGGGCAAAAACCCAGATTGTTGTGGATACTGGCCACACTGTCTATGCAGAGAATATTCTCAAAGGAAAATCAGCGGTGTTATTATCCGATTACTTGAATGAATTACTTAGAAAAGTTCGGGAATACCGTGTGGAAGGCACTCATCCTAAACTGCTCGGGTTATTAAGTGCGTTTCCGATACGAATTGGCGATTTTGATATGCGGGAACTTGTAGCGGCCACCGGACTGACTGGACAGTACATGCAGAGCAGTCCAGAAGTTTACGGGCCGGACGGTGCCAGGTTCGGGTTCAACCAAAATCAGGGGTATATTTCATTGCAAAACCTCCACATTTCTCTCCGTGGATTAGGACGATACTGCTATGAAGGTGATTACACTAAGTTGAAAGAAATCTATCAAAATCGTTACCAGGAATTGAAAGCCAATGGACTGGGTGGTCTTGCCCAGACCATAAAACTCATTGAGGAAGCTGGTCCTCCTCCTCTAAGTACCTTACGCACCTGGGACAAAATCAATGAACAGTTTCGTCAATATCTGAAAGAACAGGGGGCACCTATTTCTGACGTATTGGGAACAGAGACGGAAAAAGATCCGGCGCTTTATTATCATTCTACCTATTTTAGAACCCTTCTTTTTGCCCGGAACTGTGCAGGTGCAACCAAACTGGTGGAAGAGATATTCCCGGCTGGTAGCCGTACCCATTCAGGTAGCTTCCTGCCGAGCATAGGCGCCAATCCTGTGCTCTATCACGGTATTGATCCGTTTCTACTGTTCAGCGAACGGGGAGTAACTGCTTACTCCAGCGAAATAAGTTGGGGAATGAACACCCCTGATTACATTGGACCGGAAGTGGAATCATACGAAGGAGCAATCGGCCGGGCACTGGCCAAATACTACGACTGTCCTATGGGCGCCTATGTCATTAGCGACCCAGCACGCGGGTACCGTCCGGACATAGTAGGACTTACTGCATATTCTCTCGCAGCCAACGGATTTACATTCTGGAACTACTACACAATGCATTTTCCTGAAGGGTGCAGTATCATTGGCTATCCTGAGATGTTTAAAGCCATCAAGAGGATTAACTATCGTCTGGGTGTCGTGGAAGATAAACTTATAGCAGCCCGGGTGGTACCTGCTGATACCGCACTGGGGTGGTCTCTGACAACTGATATCTGGGACATACGAGATGGTGAAGTGGAGCCGTTCTATTTGTCACCAGGCAACACTATCTATGCAGGAGAACGAACCTATCTTTATCTCCTGCTGCGCCATCTGGGACAACGGGTGGACATTCTCAGTGAAGCGGATTTAACCGCAGGATATCTTGACAAATACAAAACCTATATTCTAATTGGCGACCATTTGCGCCCAGAAGCAGCCGCGGCTATCAGGGAATGGGTGCGCAAGGGTGGTACATTGATATCAGTGGCTGGCGGCGGCCTGTTTGACCACTATGACCGGCCGTTAGAAACGCTGAAGGAAGTTTTCGGTATTAAAAATGCCTCCCTTGTGAAGAAGGCGGTGACTCTGAGACCTAAGATGGAATTACTCCACGCTGTACCTCTCGACACCTTGACCCTGAACGGGGCCGTCTTGCCGGTACTGGGTTATCGCCAGGCGTTTACAACGGCAGCCGGACAACCATTGGGATGGTACGCAAACGGAGAAATTGGGGCAGTAGCCAATGTCTATGGCCGTGGCAAATCCCTGATTATAGGGACACTACCTGGGACAGCGTATTTGTATAAAGCTTTTCCGTTGGTGCCCTATGGCCGGGGTGGAGAGGACTTAAGCGAATATAACTACCCAAGGTATAATCAGCAGGTGTTCCAGACAATGCGCTTGCTGCTCGGTTCATACCTGCCTGTCCCGTCGCTACACACCTCTGAACCACTGGTGGAAGCGCAGTTGCTGAAGAACAAGGAGTCTGGTGCTTTGTACATATCACTGGTCAACTATAGCGGAAGAAAGGTATCTGGGTGCGAAGTAATGCTTGATACAAAGTTTCTGGGCGGTATCAAAGGAGCAGAAAGCCCCTATCAGAAGGTAGTTACGGTACGGAAAGATGATGTACTTAAAGTGCGGTTGAATATGGACAAGTTTGATTTTCTTATTCTGAAATGAGGCAAATTATAAATAGCACAGTCCATTAAACATTAACAAGAGCACACATATGAAATTATTCATTATTCTGACAGTTTTCACTATTTTTGTCAGTCCTGTTTTCTCTCAAACAGAAGTGATGCTGAGCAAGGATGGAAAATCACTTTTCCCTGTAGTCGTCAATGAAAAATCAAGTGAGAAAATAAAGAAAAATGCAGAACAACTTTGTTTTTATCTGAATAAAATCACAGGAGCAAATTTTAGTCTTGTAACTGGTGATGGAACAAATGGCATTGCAGTTGGTGCTTTTACAGATTTCCCCTCACTTCCTTATTCAAATCTATTTGATGTCAATGACGTTTTCAAAAGGGATGAATATATTATCAAAAGCCATAAAAACGGTATCCATATTATAGGTGCAACAGAACTTGCAACCCAGCATGCAATATGGGATTTCCTTTATCAACTGGGATACAGACAGTTTTTTCCTGGTCCACACTGGGAAATTATTCCTGAAATAAAAAATCTAACTGTTAAATTTGATATTTATGGCAAGCAATCATTTTATGGAAGGAATATTGGAAAAGAACATGGGTTCTGGTCATACAATAAACAAACATGGGATGACTGGATGAATAAAAACAGGATGAAATCAAACTTTTTTGTACCAAGCGGACACAGTTATCAGGCAATAATAGCAACAAACAAAGATATTTTCCAGCAGCATCCAGAATATTTAGGACTTGTCAATGGAGAGAGAAAATCATCAAAATTCTGCATATCAAATCCAGGACTGCAAAAGATTGTTGTTGACTACGCAATGAAATATTTTGAAAAAAATCCTGATGCATATGGATTATCAATGGAGCCAAGTGATGGTGGTGGTTGGTGCGAGTGCGAAAACTGCAAAAAACTTGGTAGCATCAGCGATCGAGCAGTAATGCTGGCTAATATTGTTGCAAAGGCAATCAGAGAAAAATATGGAAACAAATTTGTGGGAATGCTTGCGTATCACTATCATGCACCGTATCCCTCAATCAATGTTGAACCAAATGTTATTGTTAATATTACAACACATCAAAGAAAGGGTGGTTATACCCTTGATGAATTGATTGAAAACTGGCAGAAAAAAGGAGCAATTGTTGGAATCAGTGATGCATTCGCAACATATCTGTGGGATTATGGAATTCCAGGAAGCCCCAGAGTATCTGATATTACTTATCTGACTGAAAATTTACCTTCATTTTATCAAAAAGGCATCAGGCTAATCAGTGGATGGACAGAAGATGGCTGGGGACCTGCTGGACTCGGAAACTATTTGCTTTCAAGATTTATCTGGGATATCAATGAGACAAAAAAGGTAAATGAACTGTTTTCTGATTTTATTGAAAAATCGTTTGGTTCAGCAAAACAACCAATGGAGAAATTTTATAGATTGATTTACAGAATTGACAAAAAAGACATAAAACCGCTATTTAGTGAAGACCTTGTTGGCAGGATGTACAGACACCTTGATGAGGCATTGAAAAAAACAGGAGACTCTGCTGTGCGCGCAAGAATTCATGACCTTGTTGTCTACACAGGGTATGCAGAAAATTATTTGAAATTTATTCGTGCAGACAAGGGTAAAAAACAGGAATGTTTCGAGCAACTGATGAAATACATTTACAGAATGAGGTATACGCAGATGATTGATCTTGTTTCTGCATACATAACATTGCAGGAAATGACAAAAGATGTGGTAATGCCTGATGAAATAAAATGGAATATTCCTGAAGGTAAAAATCCATGGAAGATTAAAGAACCATTCAGTGAAGAAGAAATCAAACAAATATTGAAGACTGGTATTGATTCAAATCCTGTTTTTTCATTTGAACAAGTGACATTCAGCGAAAACCTAATACCTGTGAAAAATCTTAAAAATATTGTTGTGAAAGATAAAGAGGTAGTAGGTGATGAGGGTATACAAATGGGTGGTACACCACAAAAAATTTATACCTGGATTGAAAATG